>TARA_R110000744_G_scaffold380215_1_pt1 | contig 69464 bp, 110 predicted proteins | sample TARA_R110000744 | Tara Oceans TARA_R110000744 (sample SAMEA4398083) | marine metagenome | biome: Polar Biome; feature: [DCM] deep chlorophyll maximum layer (ENVO:01000326); material: water (ENVO:00002006), including particulate matter (ENVO:01000060) such as... | depth 36 m | reverse complement strand
TCTTCTCCAAACTGGGGTACTCTCTTAGCGTCATGAAAAACACCACCTACACCACCGCCGACCAGGCCACCACCACCATCGCTCTCACCGACCTGAAGGCGTTCACCAGCGAGATCTCCTCCCACCGAGCCCACGGCAAGTACGCCATCGACAACGAGCTGAAGGCCAGCGCCCGCAACGTCATCGTCGCAGCCCTGGACTACTGCGCCGAGCTTGGCGCCGAGATCGGCGACGATACGCAGCTTGGCTGCTGCGGCACCCCGAACGAATGGGCCAACGAATTCCACTCCGACCTCTCCCGCATCAAGAACTAGATCCATGCAAAACGCACCTACACAAGAATCCATCCGCGCCGTCCTTGTCCACGAGCTGAAGAAGTCCGGGATCTCCGTCAACGAGGGGATCGGGAGAAACGACTACATTCACACCGCTGGTGGCGTCCGCATCAGTCTGGCGTCAAAGCGCGCCGACAGCTACTGGTCTCGCGAAGATGGGAAGGCCCGCTACATCCGCCTGGAGGTTGGGTACGCTGACGGGATGAACCGCAGCTACCCGCTGCGCAAAGACGACACGTTCAACATCGAGAAGATCGTCCGGACGGTGGGCGAATTCGAGAAGAAGAAGCTGGCCCTCGATCTCCAGCGAGACGAGAGTGACGCCCGCCAGCGGGCTCTTGTGGACCAGAAGCACGCAGCGGCCCTGGAACTGTCCGACGCCCTCGACGTGGACCACGTGACGCTTGAGACATACAGTAAGGCGGACCACAGTGGTAGGCGCCTCAAGATGGCCGACGACGTCCGCGTGGGCGTACGCACCGGCGGCAAAGTCTTCATCAACATTCAGGGCCTGACCGCTGCACGAGCGGTGAAGCTGATGGCTGCTCTGGGGGAGATCTGAAAGAAAACGAAGGAACCCTCGACCGCACCCTGGATATTGGGGTACTCTCTGGCATGTCCAACACCCAACTCATCTTCGGCGCTGATGCGCTCGCCAGCTCCAACAACTCTGACGCTGTCCTGGTCCGCGAAGGATCGGACGAGGTGCTGGCCTATGTCGACCTCTGGTCGGACGCAGACAAGGTCGAGGACCTTGTCTGGTCGGTCATGACTCCTAGCGGGAAGCAGGTCTTCCGCACCGGCTCGCTGATGTACGTCACGGTGGGGCTCTCCCTGTGATGCACCCTCTGGAGCGGCTGCAAGCTGCCGTCCTGGTGAAGGCCAGGAGGGGCTCCCATCCCTGGAGCATCGTCCACGAGGGCGAGACGCTGCCTGGATGGGTTGACAAGAAGCCCGCGCATGCAGGCTACTTCTTTCCGCTGAAGCGTGACGCCGAGCGCGCGCGCCTGCGGATGATCGAAAGAATCCACGAGAGCATGAAATGAAAGAAAACGAAGGAACCCTCGACCGCACCCTGGATAATGGGGTACTATCTGGCATGAAGAACAACGACCAACGCCTCAACGACCTGCTCGACGCCCCCCAACTCCTGGACGGCCGCTTCGCTGGCTGCTACCTCTTCGAGTCCTCGGAGGTCAACCTGGCCAGCCTGCGGATCATCGGCTGGGACGGCACCGTGGGCCTGGCGCGCAGCGAGCGCACCGGCTACACCGTCTCCTTCACCGTCAAGGGTGACGCCAAGCCTCTCCGCAAGCGCAACCTGCGCCCAGAGCTGGACGTGGACGTCCTGGAGATCGACACCGTGGCCCACGAGGCCGGAGTCATCCTCGGCGCCATCGGCGAGAGCCGCGGACGCGGCTGGCGCGTGGTGGCCTGATGCGGCACTTCATCCTTCGAGAGCAGAGCACCGGCCTGGTGGCCAAGAGTGGAGGCAGAATCCTCTGCTACGGGTGGGTCGAGCTGGCCGACGAGGCCGCGGACCAGTGGACGCAGGCGACCGCCCACGTGGGCGGAGACTGGAGAGCAGAGGAAGAACTATGAAAGACATCAAAATGAGAAGGTTCGCCTTCGAGATGGAGCGCATCCACATCCAGCACCGGCTCTCCAACATGACCTTCGAGATGCTGGAGGACCCCCAACGCCACGAGATGATCATCGAGATGTTCGAGAGCGACCAGCCTCCGCAGGTGACGAAGAAGCACGAGACCGTGCGCCTTTACGCGGCCGTCCCACTTACCTGGTGGGACCACGCGAAGATGGAGGTGGGCTTCCTGCGCTGGCTGGCAGAGAAGGGCATGCTGGGAGATATCCATATGTCGATCATCCAGAAGAGCGAGCGCATCGAGACCGTGCGGACCGAGAAGCACTACGTGCAGGCGGTCACCATCCTGGACGACCAGCGCGAGATCCCTGCCCACCAGCGCAACCTGGAGATCGGAATCTGGGAGCAGCCCGAAGGTGGGCCGGACTACCGCGCGCACCCTGATGGACCCTTCGGCGAAAGATTCTAGCAGATCCATTTGCTTCTCGGCCAGAGTGGGGTACTCTCTTTTGTCAACGAAACGAAACCACCAACGAGCCATGTCAAACAACGAAACCATCAGCATCACCTACGACGTCGTCAACGGCGACAACGAAATAGTCCGCACCAGTCGCATCTCCGGCAGCTTCGACAGCGACATGGAATACATCGACATGGTCGACGAACTGATGGACCGCGCCTACGAAGTCCAGATGGGCCGCGGTGGCTGGAACTCCTCCTACTCCATCGTCGAGGCGTAAAGTTCTTCGAGGAAAACGGACAAAGACTCGACCGCACCCTGGATAATGGGGTACTCTCTGGCATGAAAAGCACCACCGCACTACTGAACAGCATCGCCGCCGAGATGGGCACCGACAAGAACGAGACCATCAGTTTCGCCATCCAGCTCCTGGTGAACGAGGCAGGCTTCAGCGTCCGCGATGCAGCGGACGCGATCCTCGGCGAGGGCGGCTACGATCGCCTGGCCGCCGAGGTGGGAGAATGATGCGGCCGGACAGGCGCATGCCACAGCGTTTCCTGCACCGGGGCGAGGTGGTCACATTCGTGCGCGAGTGTGGCGAAGGGCTGCTCGTCCGGCGGTATGCTGCGGGCATCCCCTTCCTCGTCTTCTGGGAAGAAATCGAAGAAGCTCCTCAAGTTCCACCTGACCCCCAACCGATAACTCTGGTATGAAAGACCTCATCAAACTGACCGCCCTTCTCGTCATCTTCGTCGGCCCGCTCTACCTGCTCGCTTCGAGCCTGGGGATCTGATGGCGCGCGACACTCAACGCTCCAGTGACCCCTGCCAGATTGAAGCCTGTTCAACCTGGACGATCCGCAAGGCGCGGGAGTGTGCTGAGGACAATCAGGTTCTGCTTCAGGAGGCGTGGACGTCGCGCGATTGGTGCAATGCCTGGATCCGCGACCACGTAGAGCCCAACCTTCGCAACGGTGCGAAGCTGCCAAGCCATGCGATCCGCAGGCTGTCCGATTGGTTCGGGCACGACGGCTTTACCCGCTGGCTCAGTCACCACGTCGAAGACCCGTCCCGCCCCTTCGCTCAACTGCCTGGAGGCCAACCGATACCACGTCCGAGAAATGCCGATCAAAAAGATTGGCGCTAATCGCCAGAACCGTTTGCCTTTCCCCTCCAGTGGGGTACTCTCTTAGCGTCATGAAAAACCAACAGCCCAGCGCACGTACGCTTCTCCTTACGGCCTTCGCGGTCAGCTCCAACCTCTCCGTGAAGGAGGCCCGCATCACTCCGAGCGTCTTCGAGGCAGCCGAGCGGTCCTCCGGCCAGTCGGTGGGGACGCTCCTCCGCAGAGCGTCCTACGATAAGGTCCTCCGGGACTTCTTCGTCTCCGAGGTCCGGCGCATCGCTGCGTTGCCGCAGGTGGACGGGATCCTGGAGGAGATGGCCTGATGGCGCGCGACACTCAACGCTCCAGGCTCTACGGATGGGAGCTGGCCCAGCTCCAGTCCACCACGCTGCTGCGCGCCGAGGACACGGTGCCGCTCGGAGAGGAAGCAGCGCAGAAGCTGGTGATCCAGGTCTGGCGAGACTTCAGGCACCTGGGCCGCACGCCTTCCCTGAAGGTCATGGGAGACCGCGGCCGAGGCTGGACGAATGGCACGATGATCAAGCTCTCCAGCCAGTACCTGGACACGCAGACCCGCTGGTACGTCCTGCACGAGATCGCGCACTGTATCCTGATCAAGTGCGGCAAGGACCACCTGGCCAGCCACGGGCCAGAGTTCTGCGCAGTATATGCCGACCTCCTGGACAAATACGCCACGGGCTGGAGGCCAGAGCTGGTGGGTTCGATGAAAAGTGCAGGTCTGAAAGTGGCCTCACGATAGCGTCAGGTCAGTTTCGGGTGACTTTCTGCGGAGAAAACGAAGGAACACTCGACCGCACCTCCTTGAGTGGGGTATTCTCTGGCGTCAACGAAACGAAGTCACCACCAACCACGCCCACCACTATGTTCAACGCCACCATCACCAACGAAACCTTCAACGGCAACACCCGCACCGAGCACTACAACGTGGTCTTCAGCGGCGGCGACTTCCCCGCCTACTTCACCGAGTCCGACGAGGGCGACTTCTGGACCGCCTCCATCAAGGGCCTCAAGGTCCGCACCTACCGCTCGGAGACCCTCAAGGGCCTTGTCCGCCAGATCTCCGCCAGCATGGACAGCCTCTAAAATTCTGGCCCGCCCCTCAAGTCCCACCTCACCACCAACCGATACCAATACCATGAAGCACTCCAACGCAAAAGTCTCCGCCATCCAAGAAGTGGGTGACGCAGCCCGACTGGTCCGCTCGATCGAAAACGACCCCAAGAACTACAAGAAGACCGGCCAGGATCACTGGGCCACCCGAGAGCTGACCGCTGACGCGCAGCGGAAAGTCGACGCGCTCTGGGACGCAGCGGTCTGATGGAAGTCACCAACAAAGACGAGGCGCGCGCCTGGCTGCGCTCCTGGAAGGGTAAGCCCACCGCGGGGATCCTGCGGGCAGCGATCCAGGGCACCGAGCTGGGGATCTCCATCCTCCAGGACGGTCCCACCAGGGAAGCTGCGAGGGGCGCTCTGGCGGTCCTGCGAGCAGCGGACCCGGTGCTCGCCCTGGAGACCGTGCGTGCAGCAGGGTACGAGGTGAGCCCGTCTGGACGCGCGTACCACCTGGTGGCGTCCAAGATGACCGGAGAGATGGTGCGACTCTTCCCTGGGCACGTCGAGTGCCGAGACTTCCTGGAGGCCCACGCGATCCAGCTGGACCACGTCCATCCAAGAGATTGGGCTCAAGTTCCACCCGCCACCCGCCGATAGAACCACCATGAAACAGAAACACGACGAGTTTATTGTGAACGGCTGCATCCTTCTTGCGATCTTTGTCCTGTGCTTCCTTCTTGGAGGGAACCACTAATGTCCGCCAACGCGATGATCCGCAAGCTTGCCAGGCACCGCATCCTGCTCCGTACGCTGGACGAGGACCGCGAAGCGATGCGCAAAGCTGGATACGATCTGGAGGGGATCGACCGTAACGTGCGGCACGCACGAGGGAAGTTCTGCGATGAGCTTATAGAGACCGGAAGGCTCTGCAAGAAGGAAGGCGACCGCGTGACCGCCCGCCTGCTCTCGATGGAGTACGCACGCCAGAGGAAACTTCGGTGAAAAACGAAGCAGCCCCTCAAGTTCCACCTGACCTCCTGCCGATAACTCTGGTATGCAAAACATCAAACTCACCACCGCCGACCGCAAAGCCCTCGCCATCTGTGGCCACCGCCTTCCCATCTGCGACCTCGGCAAGGACCGCTACCGCTCCCGCATCTCGGACCTAACCCGCACCCACCCGCAGTATGTCGCCATGACGCAGGACGGCCGCCGCTGGGAGCTGACCGACCTGGGCCGCGCGATGATGGGCCGCGCCGGGAAGGGAAGCACCTGGGTCAAGTGGGCAGCGGATGCTGGCCGCGAGCAGGACATGATCGACGCGCTGAACTCTGGCGGCACCGAGGCTGGCCACGTGCTCCTCCGAGAAATGCGCTAAGGCCGGGAAGTCGTAAGTCCAGCATCCGGCTGGGCTTACGAAACTTTCTGAGGAGAAAACGAAGGAACACTCGACCGCACTCTCTGGAGTGGGGTATTGTCTAGCGTCATGAAGAAATCACCTGAACAACGCATCGCGATCGCCGTCGACTCCGCCGCCAAAGGCTTCACCACCAAGGCCGCCAAGAAGGACGCACTGGAGCATCTCAACCGAGCCTACAACCAGGTCCGCAGCGAGAGCGGCCGAGGTTACACCGACAGCCCCTACAGCCTCTGCCACGTCCGCCCGAAGCACGCAGATGCTCTCGGCCGCAGCTGGCCGCAGGTCGAGACCCTGGTGGCCATCCGCGCCGAGATCAACGCGATCGAGGTCGCCAAGAAGGTCTCGAAAGTGGACGACACCAAGGTCCGCGAGATTGGTCCGAAGCAGGCGACCACCGCCGGGATCGACTTCATCGACCAGAACGGAGAGCGCCGCGGCTACTGCTACTGCTGCGGCCGAGTGGGCTTCAAGCTCAACGACGCTGGCCTCCTCTCGCGCCACGGCTACTCTCGCCCCGGCTGGGGCTACGACGTCGGCGGCTGCCAAGGCACCCGCAAGACGCCCGAGCGGACCCTGGACATCGCTATCGACTTCCACCAGCATATGATCGAGAAGCACGAAGGACTGCTGGCCACCGACCTGGTCGCCTTCGCCCTCTTCCAGGACCGCCGCCAGCGGAAGCAGCAGCGCGCCGAGGGCCGCCGCACCTACGAAGTCCGCGGGGACTACGGCCGCAACAGCCGCGCCCGCGCCTACCAGGTCCTGCGCTCCGGTGACCCGAACGTGACCAGCATCACCAGCCCTGCCGTCTGGCGCCGCACCCTGGAGCGCCAGCTGGCGACCCACCGCGACCAGCTCGCCACCCTCCAGGAAGTGAAGGCCGGGATCTGAAATAAAACGGGGAGGGCGCTAAAGTCCTCCCCGCGGTCCTGCCGATAACACTGGCATGGAAGACTCAACTAACGACCTCGCCCTCTCCTTCAACCCGAACCACGCAGCCGAGGTTCACTTCTACGAGGAAGCCGAGCCCGCGCCACTCCTCCACCAGCCGGTGGGAGACCTCCGCTTCCTGTAATGCGACGGCCGGACCCTTCAGGGTCCGGCCTTTTTTCTTTCAACAAAACGGACAAAGACTCGACCGCACCTCCGCCAGTGGGGTAATGTATCAGCGTCACCGAAACGAAACCACCAACCGCCACCATGTCAAACGCACTCACCACCTTCCGCCTCTTCGCCACCCCCACCAGCGACAACGCTGCGCCGAACTCGATCGAGTTCACCCCGCTTGAAACCGGCATGGTCCGCATCTACTTCTCCAGCATGGGTGACGACAACTACAAAACCACCGAGGAGGCCCGCGAGGTCTACCGCGCTCTCGTCAGCGAAGGGTGGGCAGCGTGAGCCGCCACACCCTGAAGGCTTGCATCTGCGGCCGGTGCAGCGCAGCCTACACCATCATCAGCCCAGAGGGCTGGCGCCCCTCCGAGCCGCTCTGCGAGGACTGCGACTACGCCGACTTCCTGGATGAGCACCGCGAGCAGGCCGCGGACGCCAAGCGCAGGGAGCGCGAGTTCGGCTAACCCGATCGGGAAAGATCAAGTGATCTTTCCCGTTTTTCGTCCAGAACTGACCGAGCGGGAAAGTCCTGGCGCTCCCGCCGCGCGCCTGGTAGGGTGGGGGCTACCGCAGGGACTGGCGAGTCCCAGCAGAGCTTCAGGAGGTGATCGACTGATAGGCCCAGGGCTGATTACCCTGGGCCTTCCTTTTATTCTCGCACAAACCGAGCAACCCATTTGCCTTTACGCGGCCAGTGGGGTAAGCTCCAGCACTATGAAAGACATCACCAACAGCGCAGCCGAAGTCCTCTCCGACATCCCGAACATCGTCCTCTTCATGGGCGGAGTGATCGCCATGCTCTCCTGGGCTGGCATGCGACTCGCAGCCATGCTCGCAGCGAGCGCCGCGTGAGCCTCGACGACTTCATGAAGGGAGAGGTGGGCCAGGTCGCAAGACCAGGCAAGAAGTGCAGCATCTGCAAGAATCCCGATTGTGCTGAACAGGTTCTGAAGTACGTCGAAGGCGTCCAGGATGGTACAATTCACCACTCCCAGCACTACATCTGGTTGCACTATTTCGCGCCCACCCATGGGGTAAAGGCGCAGAACACGTTGCGCAATCACATCAGAATCTGCCTCGGAATAATCGTATGACAAAGAAGAAACCAACGCTGGACGAGCACCTCGCAGCGCCGGACTCCGTGCGCGACAACGCACAAGAGATGGCCAAGCTGCTGGAGCGGAAGCTGCGCGAGGACGCGCGACTGGAGCGCGAGCGGTGGTCCAAGTCGAAGACGCGCCCATCTCTCGAAGACATCCTGACGAACATCATCGACGTTGCGGAGTGTCCCGACAGGAATCCGAGAGGACACGAACAGCGCAGCATCAACCGCAGGCGATACGAGCTGCATGGTAAGTACCTGATCGAGCACGTCCTGGAGCACGGCACCTTCGGCCACCTGAAGAGCATGGCCAAGCTCCAGCCATCCACCGCGGACCGTCGCCTGCTGCTGAAGCGGACGAAGGACAGCCTGCTGGCCCATGATCACCGCTACTTCGAGAGGTACATAGCGCCTTACGTCGACCTCTATCCAGAGCTGACTCGCGTCACGCAGAAGTCGAAGCAGGTGGTCTGGTACTCGGACTCGCACTCGTTCTTCGGCGACCCGTTCACCTGGTTGGCCTTCCTGGACTTCATTTCCAGCAGCCAGCCCGAAGTGGTGGTTATGGGCGGAGACACCAACGATGGCAGCATGATCAGCAACCACGACCACCCGCCAGGCTTCGGCGCTCCCTTCCAGCAGGAGAACGATCTGCAACGCGCGCAGGTGCGCGAGATCCGCAGGCTGGTTCCCAACTGCCGGATCCTGATGGTCCCGGACAATCACTGGACGGACAGGATCGTTCGCTACATGACGCAGATCAGCTCCGCGCTGTCCGGCGTCCGCTCCATGCGCATCGACAAGCTGATGGGCCTCGAAGAGTCCGGCGCCGAGATCGTCCACCGCGGCAGCTTCCTCGCCCCGAAGGGACACGAGGCTGACGTTGGGCGCAAGACACTCTGGGGCCAGCTCCAGCTGACGCACGGCAGCAAGACCGGCCGCTTCCCCGCGATGGCCGAGCTGATGGATTGGGTGAACCTGGGCCTGCCCAAAGGCGCGCACGGGCTCGGACTGTCCGGACACGTCCACCGCCGCCAGCAGGTGATCGGACCCAACAGTGGGCTCCGCCGCATGTCATGGGTGTCGACGCACTGCGCATGCACCGACTACGGAGCCATCCACTACGTGAAGGGCAACGCACCAGCGTGGTCCCGCGGCTTCGAGATCGTCGACAAGGGCTCCAAGGCCATTCAATCGGTGGGCGTCGACACTACAGCCGGAGAAGCATTCGCACACGGCTGGCGGTACGAGGCGAAGAAGCTGCCCAAGAGTCCGGACGCTGTGAAGCGTTGGTGGCTGAAGCGGTACGCTTCCGACTTCCGCGAATTCGAGGGAGAGTGATGGAAGGCGACGACCACCGCGAGCGCCTGGAAATGATCCGGCGCCAATTCGAGCTGGCCCTACAGGGAGATCGGCCTGTCTTCTGCGCATTGTGCAGCAGGCCCTTCCGCTGTCACGAGGTCACCGCGCCCACGTCTGTCCTGCGCGTGATCCACCCGTATCGGCATGCGATCAAGAAGGGGCGGACGCTCTGCCCCGGCTCCAACATGCACGCCATCCTAGTACCCTACAGATGAACGAGGACCAGAAGGCGAACATAGCAGCGGCACTGGAGCACGGTGTGGACGTCGAGGGGCGCCGCATCTTCCTCCAGGGTGACGTGGAGAGCGACAGCATCGCCCTGGCCGTCCGCGGGCTCTACCTGCTGGCTGACCAGTCCGATGAGCCTATCGACCTCTACGTGGCCAGCTACGGTGGCGACATCGACGAAGCCTTCCAGCTGCATGACGTCACCCGGACCATCCGCGTACCCGTGCGCACTACCGCGCTGGGCGTCTGCATGTCCGCCGCTCCCTTCCTGGTGGCCTGCGGCCAGAAGGGTCATCGGTACGCTGCTGAAAATACGCAGTTCATGATGCACACCGCCAGCCTGGCGCTGGATGGCCAGATGGGCCACGCCAGCCTGGAGCTGGAGCACACCCGCAAGAGGTGCGAGCGCATGGACAGGCTGCTGGCGAAGTACACCAAGAAGGATTACCGCTTCTGGGCGAAGTTCACTAAGTCCAGCAGGGACCACTACTTCGGGGCGGAAGAGGCCCTTGAGTGGGGCATCATCGACCAGATCTGGTCGGAAAAGGACTGAACCCATTTGCCTTTACGTGGTGAGTGGGGTAAGCTCTGGCATGTCAAACAAGAACAGCCTCCCCCAAAGCATCGTCAGCATCAAAGTCGCCCACCAGCACGCTCGCCTTCTGGTGGACTCCATCGCCAACGATGTTCGGGACATTGAGTTTGACGCCGACTGGGCAACCATCAGCTGGACCGCCATCGGCGGCGTCGAGGAGCTGGAGCTGGTCGAGGCCATCAAAGAGTCCGGAGCTGGCGAGCCGAAGGTCACCGAACTTTCTTGAACGACCGCTCAAGTCCAACCTGCCCTCCAACCGATAACACAGTCATGAAGAACCTTTCCACCATCGAAGTCGAGTCCGCCGCCCACCTTGTCGAGCTTCTCGACGGCCGCCAGATCATCTTCCGAGGCCATCGCGAGTCCCTGGTGGCCCGCCTGTTTCACACCCACGTCGAGGTCTCCACCGACTGGTCCGTAGGCTTCCGGGACGCTGTCCGAATCTTCGTACACGCTGACGGTGTGGACGTCATCACCTCCGGATATGGCAACGACGCAGAGCTGGCCCACGCTCTGCTTCCCCTGATGGAGAGCATCTGATGGAATACATCGGAGACGGCGTCTACGCCGAGCTGGACGGATGCGGTGGCATCTGGCTGGAGACAGAGCGCGACGGCATGCCAGATCGCGTCTGGATCAACGAGACCATGCTGGCAAAGATCAACGAACTGATGGGAGGAAACTGATGTACCGAATCTTCAACTACGACGACCTGTCCGCCTACACCCTCGACAGCCTGACCGACGTGGCCATGGCGGTAGCCGAGCGTGACCAGGGCAGCGTCCTCCTGGAAGTCCTCGACGACATGCTGGGCGAGCCCATGTACCTTCCACTCATCGAGCTGGACGTCCAGTTCTCTGACCAGCGCGATGCGCTCCTGCCCCACCTCGTATGAAGCTCTCTGAACGCCTCTTCGTAGCGGCACGCTACTCCACCAGCCCAGCCAACGCCAGCTTCCTACGGGAGTCCGCGCAGCAGGCCAGGCAGCTGGAGACAGCAGACATCGGCCTCGACGTCCGAGCAGCCCACCTGCGCTTCCAGTCAGATGCACCAGCCGCACCAGTGCCGTCCCTCGAAGCCGTGGACATCGACGTCCGCGCCAAGTACATCCGCGAGGAGTTCAACGAGCTGATGGTGGAGTTTGAGAACCGCAACATGGTGGGCATCATCTCCGAGTGCATCGACCTGATCTACGTCTGCGTCGGCACCCTCGTGGTGCTCGGTGTTCCCTTCAAGCCCTTCTGGGCAGCAATCCACGCAGCCAACATGCGCAAGGTCCCTAGCGGTAAGCAGGGAGGAAAGTGGCTGAAGCCTGAAGGCTGGACAGCAGCCAACATACACAAGATCCTCTACCGCCTGCGGAACCAGGCAGAAGGCCAAGAATGAATCAACAAACCATCTACTGGCTGACGCGCCTCGACTCGATCAAGGATCTGCTCGGCTGGTTGACCTTCTTCGGTATACTGGTCGCCCTCGCCTGCTGCGCCTTCACAGCCTTTCTGTCCGACGAAGAAGCATCGGAGGTCAAGTGGCGCAACCGCTTCCTGCTGATTCCGATACTGTCGATCGGCTTCCCAGTTGTGCTGGCCACCGCCAACGTTTTCATACCGACGACCAAGGAAGCTGCCGCGATCATCGCGCTGCCCGCCATCGCCAACAACGCCGACGTCCAAGAGATCGGCGCCGACATCATGGAGCTGTCCAAGCAGTGGCTCCAGGAGCTGAAGAAATGAACGACAAAGAGAAACTCGACGTGATGGGAGACGAGGCGCTTCAACGCATCATCGACTCGATCGCATGGGACGACGAATGGAAGGGCGCATGCCAGTTCCTTCGCGCCAAGCTCAAGGAAGCGTACATCCTCGGAAAACTCAAGAGAGGGGTGGAAGACATCCCAAATTTCAATGTGTGACCTCGACAACGAAGACGGAGGCTACGGTGAGTCCTTCCCCGACAAGATCATCCAGTCCGCACGCAAGACGCACGGGTGCGCCGAATGTCCGAGACCGATCGCGGTGGGCAGCAGCTACTGCATCGTCTCTGGTACATGGGAAGGCGACTTCTTCTCGGTGAAGATCTGCCTTCGGTGCAGGCGCGCATCCAAGTGGCTGATGGCACGTGGACACTCGTGGCGCGGTGGCGAAGTGATCGCTGACGTCCGCTACTGTGTGGAGCAGGACCTGCTGGAGAAGAACAATTGAAGAACCGAAACGAAGACTCGACCGTGCTGCTCTGGATCGTCCTCGGACTGATCGCCATCGCTGCCATCTACGCCAAGAGCGGGGTGGTCCATTGAAGACTGAAACTAAAACCAACCCCTGCCTGGACATCGACATCCCGGTGGCGCCTGTCGCCCACCTGGCGGACAAGATGCAGGGATGCGTCACCGAAGGGGACTACGCGCTCTGCGGTGCCAAGCTGAAGGGCATCAACCTCACCGACAGCGCGCGACGTTGCAAGAAGTGCAAGGAGATTGCCATGCGCAGAATGTACGGAGGGAGCGCATGAACAGCGACAAACGCCAGGAGAAGTACGCTGCTCTGGCCCACGAGGTAGGATGCCTGGAGCCTGACCAGGACGGCTTCAACTGCGGAGCCGACGACTACAAGGACGGTGACGAGCTGTGCTCCATGTGTGCTGCCTTCGCGGCCATCACTGACGCTGAAGACGAGATCAAGACATACAGGACGGCTGCCAAGTATTGGCAGCGAGAAGCGAAACGCCTCATGAGGGGCCAAATCAAATGAACGACACCTACACCAACCTCGAAGACCAGCTGATAGAGCGGACGATCGCCCTCAAAGGGCTGAACATCAACAGCTGCCGCAGCCGCCCCAAGTTCGGGGAGTCTGGCTGCCAGATCTACAGCCGCTACTTCATGTTCCTGTCCTCGCCCAAGGAAGGCGCGATCGTGGACCTGATCGAGAACTGGGACATGGACGGCTTCGAGCCGCCCAACGTGTCCAAGGAGTTCCCGCCGCTGAAGGTGAACGTGCAGCGTGGCCCCGGCGGGCAGATCTCGATGGTGGACTACTCCATCACCCTCGAAGGGAAACTGATTTAGATTTGCCTTTCCGCGAGTAGTGGGGTAGGGTACAACCATGAACATCACCGAAGACAAACAGAACAAGCCGAGCGTCATGCTGGAAGACATTACCGACGGTCAATGCTTCATTTACCACGAACGGGCTTCCGACTCCACGCAGGCAGCTGTCCGGGTGAGCATACTCGATCGAAGGGTGACTTGCATCCGCCTGGAGAACGGAGACTTCATGACGCTTGATCGCGCCAACCACGTCACCCCCATCACCATCACCGAGCTGAGGTACAAGCTGTGAAGGTCATCCTCTTGAACGGTCCGCCGGGATGCGGCAAAGACTTCGCTGGTCGGATCCTGATGGATCTGCTCCCCAAGTCAGTGGTGACGAAGTTCGCCAAGGAGCTGAAGGAGAGCACCCACGCGCTGTATCGGCTCATGAACATCTACGGGCAGCCATTCGCGCACGATGCCTTCGAGCATTGCAAGGACACGCCCGTGGATGAATTCCGCGGTCGCACGCCTAGGCAGTGCTACATCGCGGTCTCCGAGAATCTGATCAAGCCCCTGCATGGGGACTACATCTTCGGGCAGTGGCTGGCCAACGCCATGGAGGCTGCGCCCATGTACGATACGTTCATCGTCACCGACAGCGGCTTCGCAGAGGAGGCCGAGGTGCTGATCAAGCGTTTCGGTACGGACAACGTCCAGCTCATCCGCATTCACCGAGAGGGGCACGACTTCTCTTCTGATTCTCGTTCCTACCTCGACCTTGGAGTACAATGTCACGACGTCATGAACTGCGGTACGCCCGCATTCGCACAAAGCCTCAAGACGTGTCTTTCTTCAGTGGGCTGGTAACCGCCACCCTGCTTTCCGTTCCCCTCTGGCTTCTGGCCTACCTGATATGCAAATGATCCGCACGCTGCTCAACAGCAAGAAATTCGTCGCCGCCCTCGCTTCTGGCCTCTTCGTTCTCCTGAACGAGACCCTGGCCATTGGCATCACCGAAGAGACCATCACGCAGCTGATCGGTCTCGCAGCCGCCTACGTCATCGGACAGGGCATTGCCGATCTCGGCAAGGAAGTCAAAGCATGAGACTCTTACTCCTCCTTCTCCTGTCCTCGTGCGTGACCGGCAAGGTCCAAGAGCGTACGCTGATCCCAGCGATCGAGTCCGCATGGCCTGGCGTCCGCGCCGATGCCGAGCTTGGCGGCCTGCCCGTGGTCGAGCTGGAGAACATCGACGACTACGTTGCTGACGGCCGCCTCTACATGATCGAGCTGCCTGCCCTGGAGTCCGCTGCGCTGATCGGAGTCGACCTGCGACTCGTTGCTGGTGAGGTTGGCCCGGTGGGCGCAGGCATCATGCGCGACCGCGTGACGAGCTTCGTGGCTGCTGTGACTGAAGCCACCCGCGTGGTGATCGTTCGGGCTCGGGACTATTCCAAGCGCCCGCTGGTCATCTCTTCTTCTTCCTGGGCCACCAGCCCGCCATCCGCCATTGCCGCGAGGACCTACCGATGAGTTCAGCAGAACAACTGCTCCGAGACACCCTGGACGAGACCGGCGTCGAGCTTCAGCTTGCACGAGACGAGGCTGTCCGCCTGATCGCTTCCGAAGGCGTACGCCTGGCTGCCGCTTCAGCGGAGCCTGGCTTCTCCATGGTGGTCCGCGCTTCCCGTGACCGTATCGCCCTGGAGCTGGGCGTGGACGCTTCGCTGGAGGCCCGCGCTGCTGACGCTAGGATCGTGGGCGTCATCCAGGCGCTGCTGATGGGGATGGTATGAGCTACCACCATGCAGAGGTATTAGTGGTTGACGGCCACCCGGTGTACGTCATCCTCGATGAGGATTCCATCCTGGTAAGGACGTATATGGGCACAGCGTGCGCAGACACCAAGCTGGTCTACAAGGACGCCGAATCGTGTCAGAAGGCGTTCTTTGACGGGGACTGGAGTATTCTCGCTCGGGCTACAATCAACGTGTCCCTCTGATGGTGGGAATCATCATCAAGCATGGGCCGCACGTGGTGGTGGTGACCGCTGAAAGTGCCGAGGAGGCCGAGCACATCGCGCTCGACCTCCTGGACAGTGTGGGCCTCGACCTCGAAGGCGAGGAAGTGACCATGATCGTATTCGACACCGAAGAGAAGGGTGGCGTGATCCTGACCGTGGACGACTACTCCGACATGACCGGCTGGTCCATGGACGGGTTCAGCTCCGAGTAGATCTCAGTGATGGGGACGATGATACAGTGGTGGTCCGCAAGCACTCCGCGGGCTACCACTATGCCTATCACCTCCATGTCGGCGTCCAGGACAGGGCAGCCGCTGTCGCCTGGAGCGATCGTAAGTGAGAGGCGGTCAGGGTCGAGCGTGCCTAGGCCCTCGCTCCACCAGTGGTGGCCGCTTCCCCACCCGCTGCACCAGAGGCGCTCTGCGGGCTCCACAGGGCGCACGTCGAGAGTCCACGGGGTTTGCGTCACAGGTTCTGCGAACGTCAGCACAGCGGCGTCCAGGGAGCCTAGGCGATCAATTGTGATCGGGTGCTGGCCAGCGACCGTGACTCCTCGAAGGGGCATGCCATCCACGACGTGCCAGGCCGTGATCACCTCGGTGGTGGAGAGCGGAAATCCAGACCCGGTGCCCGTCCAAGTGCTGACGAACAGCGCAACATGCGAGGCAAGTTGGGCTTGAAGGGAGATCGGGCGGGCAGAATGGCAGCTCACGATTAGAAACGCGAGGGCGCAGATGACTTTGATCATGTCAGGCTATGGTGTGGGTTGTGAAGCCCAAACCGTACCATACTGAGGCAAAACGCGCTCAGACGACTAGACTTCTGGATCAGACCTAGGTTTGAATCCGGAACCTAAACGGTCGTAAGTCGTTGGGGTGAAAGAGGTTACGTCCGTTCTGGGGGGCATTTCTACTATTTAGGTTCCGAAGTCGTACCCGGCATGTCAGGGAGCCCACGAGAGCTTTTCTATTATATTCTTCTTCTCTTTAGAAAGAGTAGATATATAGAATGGGGTTGGGGAATCGGTCCTGTTGGGCTTGTGGGGGGCGATTTTGGCGCGACTAGCTTTTCGAGGCCGGTGGGCTGATTCTTAGGATGGGAGGGTGATTCTTAGTTCTTTTGGAATCACTGACAAAATGGCAGTTTCCGGTGTAAGATGAGAAGCATGGACAAAGAGACCACTATTGGCCTGACGCGAGGGCCGTTCAGCGCCGAGCGCAAGCAGGCGTACGTCGAGGCGCTGGAGAAGGCAGGCGAGCACGTCTTCGCCAGGATGGAGGTGGGCGTCTCCCACCAGACCATCGCCCTCCACCGGCGGGAAGATGCCGAGTTCGCACAGGCATGCGAGGACGCGCTGCACAGCTACCGCAAGACCTTCATCGACGAGCTGGTCCGCCGCGGGGTGAACGGCGTCGAGAAGCCAGTCTTCCACAACGGCGAGATCGTGGGCCACGTGACCGAGTACAGCGACCGCCTGCTGATGGAGCACCTGAAGGTGATCGACAAGCGATACCGCGACAAGCTGGAGATCGACATGGCCGCGCACATCACGTCCACCGACCTCAACCTCGACAAGCTCCAACCGGAAAGCCGAATCCTGCTCCAGCAGATCCTGGAGATCGAAGCCACGGCCCAAACCGCAGGACTCCTCGATGCGCCCAACGAATAAAATCTGCCCCACCTGCGAAGAGCAGATCAAGCGACTCCGCAACGTGCCAGAGTTCAACGGCAAGCTCTACTGCTGCTCGGACTGCGTGATCGCCGCATGGGAAGCGACCAAGTGAAGCGCAAGTACATGGCACCCGCCTACATCACCGAGCAGCTCGAAGGTCTTGCTCTCATCAAGACCAGCTTCCTCGGACGCAAGATCAAGCGCACGTCGCTGCATGCAGCGCACCAACGCTTCCGCGAGTACGATGGCCCCGAGGTCATGCTTCACGAGATGATGGACGGCCGCATTCGAGCCGAGTTCGCACCTACCATCAAGGGACACCAGCACGAAGACGAGATCCTATGAACCTCCACCAGCTCCTGGGCACAGCAATCGCCCACCCAACCGAGAGCACCGCGCAGCTGGAGAAGATCCGCTGCGAGGGCTCGCTGCTGGAGTTCGTCAAGGCTGGCTGGCATGCACTTGAGCCTGGCACCGAGTTCCTGCATGGGTGGGCAGTCGAAGCCATGGCAGAGGCCCTGGAGCGCGTGACCAATGGCGACATCCGCCGCCTGCTGATCAACGTGCCGCCTGGCTGCACCAAGTCCATGCTGGTGAACGTCTTCTGGCCCGCATGGGAGTGGGGACCGAAGAGCAAGGCCGACTACCGATACATCAACGCCAGCTACGGCGCCGACCTCTCCATCCGCGACAACATGCGCTGCCGCGACTTGATCCAGTCCGAGTGGTATCAGGCCAACTGGGGCGACCGCTTCCAGATGAAGGGCGACCAAAACGCCAAGATCCTATATGAGAATGATCGTACTGGTTGGCGTTTTGCCGCTTCTGTTGGCAAGGGCATTACTGGACGTCGTGGTGATCGGATCATTGTGGATGATCCGCACAGCGTGGAAAACGTGGAGAGCGACGTCGTCAGAGAGCGCGCGCTACGATGGTTCTTCGAGACGTTGAGCAGCCGCTACAACAAGCTCGACGAGTCCGCCATGGTGGTGATCATGCAGCGCGTGCATGACCGCGACCTTTCCGGCGCCATCATCGCCAAGATGGCCGAGGGCAAGCTCAACTACGAGCACCTCTGCCTGCCCATGGAATTCGAGACCGACCACCCGCACAAGAGCACCCGCTTCGTCGACCCCCGCACAGAGGACGGCGAGCTGCTGTGGCCTGAACGCTTCAGCCCCAACGCAGTCGACGAGCAGAAGGAGACCTTCCGCGCATGGGGCGGCACGTACGCAGAGGCAGGCCAGCTCCAGCAGAGGCCCGTCCCCCGCGGTGGTGGAATGTTCAAGCGCGACGACATCGAGGTGCTCGACGGCATCCCCGCCCACGCCACGGTGGTGGCGCGAGCACGAGGGTGGGACCTCGCTGCGACCGACTCCAGCAGGGCCGCCTACACGGTGGGCTGCAAGATCGCCAAGCTGGCCGATGGGCGTATCGTGATCGAGGACGTGGTCCGCGGCCGGTGGGGACCAGCCGAGGTCGAGGCGAAGCTGCTGGCGTGCGCCAACGTCGATGGGCCTGGTATCGTCCAGTTCATCCCTCAAGATCCAGGCCAGGCAGGTAAGAGCCAGGTAAGGGCCTTCGCCGCCATGCTCGAAGGGCACAACGCCCGCTTCTCACCGGAGAGCGGGGACAAGGAGACCAGGGCCATCCCGATCGCAGCCCAGGCAGAGGCAGGCAACCTTGCCATGGTCCGCGCCCCATGGAACGACGCACTCCTGGCCGAGATGACCCTCTTTCCAGCTGGCCAGTTCAAGGACCAGGTCGACGCGCTGACCCGCGCCTACGACTGGCTGCTCCAGAATAGGGCACCGGCCATCGCCACCGTCCCAGGTCGCATGATTGAGAAATGAGAGATTCTTCAAAGAATAGTTTCACTTTCTGCTAGGATGACCCCTCAATGAGCAGCAAATCACGCCGAGGCCCCAAGGCCCAGCCAGTGCAGAAGGCCGCCGCAGACAACGTGCTCGGCGGAAGCACCGGCGTGGACAGGACCAACCCTGGACCCTACTCGGTGGTCGGCGCTCCAGGCACCGCGATCTACGGCGGCACGATCGTCTCCAAGGAGACCGAGTCGAGGCTTCAGGGCCGCCAGAAGTACATCACCTACAGCAACATGCTGGCCAACACGTCGATCGTCGGCGCTGGCGTGCGTCACTTCGTTGACCTGGTGGCGAAGGCAGACTGGAGCGTCGAGCCCGCGGACGAGAGCGCCGCGGCCGAAGAGATGGCCGAGCTGATCGAAGAGATCATGGGCGACATGACGACGCCCTGGTATCGGATCATCAAGCGCATGGCGCTCTTCTCCATGTACGGCTTCTCGGTCGCAGAGTGGACAGCCAAGCGCCGCGATGACGGCGTGATCGGCCTGCTCGACATCGAGCCCCGCAGCCAGAAGACCATCGAGAAGTGGGAGCTGGACACGTCCGGCACCGTGACCGGCTTCATTCAGACCGACCCGCAGAACGGCCAAGAGATCTACCTGCCCCGCGGCAAGTGCCTCTACATCGTGGACGACGCCCTCGACGACTCGCCCGAAGGGCTGGGCCGCTTCCGCCACCTGGTGAAGATCGCGGACCGCCTGGAGAAGTACGAGCTGCTGGAGCACTGGGGCTTCGAGACCGATTTGCGCGGTGTGCCTGTTGCACGTGGGCCATTCACCGACCTGGAGATCATGGTGCAGAACGGCACCCTCTCCCGCGCGCAGGCGACGGCGCTCAAGCAGCCCATGCTGAATTTCATCGAGAACCACCAGCGCACCCCGGACATGGGCATGCTGCTGGACTCGAAGACGTACCAGACCACCGACGAGCGCAACGCCCCAAGCAACGTCCGCCAGTGGGACGTCGAGCTGCTGAAGGGCGACCCTCAGAGCGTCGAAGAGATCGCCGCAGCAATCGAGCGACTCAACCGCGAGATGGCCCGCATCCTCGGAGTGGAGCAGCTGCTGCTGGGCGAAAGCGCAGGAGGCAGCCATGCGCTCTCCCGCGACAAGACTCAAGCCTTCGGGCTGATGGTCGACTCCGCCCTGGTGGCGATCAAGGAAGTGGTCGAGCGCGATCTGCTCGACACCCTCTGGAGCCTGAACGGGTGGGACGAAGATCTCAAGCCCAAGTTCAAGATCGAGAAGATCCAGTATCGTGACGTCGAGCAGGTAGCCGCTACCCTTGAGCAGCTGGCCCGCGCAGGTGCCACCATGGACATCAACGATCCTGCCATCAACGAGATCCGCACGCAGCTCGGCCTGTCAGATGCACCGGAGCAGGAAGAGGTCGACATGGACCTGGCGCTCAACGGCGCCAACCCCATGCTGCCTGACGGCACGCCTGCGGAAGAAGAAGAAGCCACCGAGCCTGAAGACGAAGGCAAAGCGGAGAAAATGATCTCACGCATCCTGCGAAAGATGTTCACCCGATAGACCACCTCTGCTACACTGACCAGCGAGGACGCGGCCCAGCGAGTGGGCTGTCCGATTCAGAAGGACGACGCTCCTGGCCGCACCTCACACCCCCCACCATGAAACACATCATCCTCTTTTTCGTCCTGGCCACCGCGGCCTTCGGACAAGTGACCCGGACGCAAGTCGGCGAATCACTCAAGGCAGCAGAAGCGGCCGAAGCGCAGGTACGCTCCGAGCGCGAGACGCTCAATGGTCTGGAGGCAGCAGCCCAAGAGCAGCGCAGCGTGCTGCAAGAGGCAGCCGCGGACGCGAAGGTAGCAGAGGACCGCTTCCAGGATCTGGTTGAGGCGTACCTTCGAGGTCCAGCACCCATCAGCACCTCCCGCCCCGGCGAAGACCTGAACTGGCACGTACGGACGAAGCCAACGCCCGCCATGTACGACTGGACCGTTGAAGGCACCACCTTCACCAGCCAGCGTGGGCTGGGCACGATACAGGGAGGCTACGGAGACGCCTACCGCCTCAGTCGGGAGGCTGGCGTGGTCAACGTCGTCTTCGGCGTCACCGGCAGCACAGGCTCTGCTAGGGTCGGCGGAACCTGGGGCCAGACAGGTCCCGATGTGCTGGCGTACCCCGGAGACGAGAAGGCCAGCGCGACGTTCGTCGGCATGACCCCCACATCCAGCGTCCACCTCGCCTTTAGCAGCGTGGGCAGCAGCGTCCAGGCCACCGGCGACGTACTCGCTTTCGACATCGGTCTGCGTGGAACACAGGACACGTTCGTGATCCGAGCCAACGGCGGAAGCGACCACATCCAACTTGACGGCTGCTGGTTCCTGAACCCTGCCGAATGGGGTCCAGAGACGACCAACTACGCATCAGGTCTTCACATCGACGGCTGGGACACCCTGGTCATCCGCAACCACAAGTGGCGCGGCGAGACACCGGACTCTCCTGGAATCAACTTCCGAGAGCACCCGATCGCGTACCTGAAGAGCGGCAAGACATCGACGCTGATCGAGGGCTGCGATATGTACGGCGGCAACCGTACTGGATTCCAGAAGCGTCCAGGCAGCGAGTACCAACCGCTGCCCACCGATCGCCTGATGGTGCGGAACAACTACTGCGACAGCTACGGATCGAATCACGAATTCGGCGACGGTGGAGCGGTCTACACCGTCTGGTGCTCCAGCGCCAGCACTTACATCTACGACAACGTCGCGACCAACTTCCGCTTCCAGGCGCTCGTGATCTCTGGGCAGACCCCTGCGATCAACTTCGACTTCCTGGACAGCGGGAACCAGCACAACGCTGTCTACATCTCCGGCAACCGATTCATCCCAGGCCCACTCACCGAGCGGGACACGGTGAGCATCTCGTCCTGCGACGAGGTCCACATCTGGGGAGACAACGAGTTCGTCGGAAAGGTCAACCTCGATGCCGAGTGGAACTGGAACGTCAACGGCACCAGCAACCAGCGCGAATACATCTACGCCGACGTGGCGCCGCTCTGGCATCTCGTTCGATTCATCCCCGGCGAAGGGGACTACGTTCTCACCACCGAAGACAAGGACGCCCTCCTGGTCAACTGATATGGCTGTCATCACTACCAAGCTTACCGTCTCCGGTAACGACACTCGCAACTACGCAGCGTCCGCTGCTGCGACCCTCGCAAGCGCCGACTCGGTTCTGCTGACTGGGCTCGATCCCAGCTTCATGCACAACTTCCTCGGCGTGAAGATGTACGACGTCAGCGGAGACGAGATCGTCGACTCTGCTGGCACGTTCACCGTTTCGTACCTGTCGGAAGTGTCCGGCGACCCGAACGGCGACGAGACTGGCACCTTCGAGAGCCCGCCTGTTTCGACCATCGACGCGACGGCACCTACATCGCTCTGCTGGAAAGCGCCCACCGTGGGCATCCGGGTTTCGGCCGCGAGCCTGTCGGACACGGTCACCTGGAAGGTCTTCTTCGTTAGCTCGAAGCACTAATGTCTGGCGCCTACGACGATTGCGGCAGTGACGCATACGCAGCTCCAAGGACGCTCGACCTACTCCAAGCGGACTACGGTGACGCCAGCCAGTTGACGTGGTACGTGGGCGACGACGGCCTGGTCCATGCGTGCGCGCACAACGTGCTTCGGTCGAGCGCCAATCTTGAGGATGGTATTTGGGGAGGAACTGGCACAGTGGATGGTCCGCAGCTTCTTTCACTTACCGCAGGACAGACCGGAGGATATCAGGTGTTCAACGGTTCTTCCAACCGATACCAGTCGATCAATGGAGAGACATACACCCTGACGGCAACTGTGGAGGTGATTTCAGTCACGACTCCAGGAACCGTGAATAATCGACTTCTCAGCAATACGGCAGTCAACAGTACATTGGCGACACTGACAAACATCGGTGACACCGCCGATCTGTCAGTTACGCTCGCAGCAGGATCGACTAACATGCAGGTCTATGCGTGCAACTCGACCACGTTTGAGGGAACCGTAAAGATCACCAACCTCTGCGCCTCCGTGGGCAGCGAGACCTTCCCGTACATCAAGACGGGCACCACGGGAGCGCGGTACTCGTACCGCCTGCCGGAGAACCTCCGACGCTGGAGCGGCACCGCGTACACCACGTCCAAGATCGTCGAGCTGAACACGGGAGTCACGGTCAACGCACTGGTCGAGGGCGTGGGGGTGACTAACACGGTACAGAACAGCACTTGGGCCGGAGCAGCGGCAGGTACGCTGCCGTCCGGTACGGGTACGGTGCCTAGCACATGGTCACTGAGTCGAGACCCTGACATGATCGCCGATGGATCAATCTCTATCGTAGACACCCCAATCGTAGGGGGCGTGCAGTGTGTGGACATCCGCGTATCCGGCACGTTCGCAAGTGGTGCTGACATGGCACTTACGGTATCGCTGTCGGAGTCCGCAGTTCAGGGGGACGTTTGGACGTTCGGATATGCTGCCGTTCTTATCGACGACACCGACACGTCTGGACTGTCTTCCGCATCCATGGCCATCCAGGAGGCCGACTCGGGCGGATCCTACGCAGGCACGCAGCATACGGTGGTATTCTCAGTGGCAAGCATGGTTTCAACTGGAATCGCATTACCAGCATCCGTATTTAGTACGAGTACGGTAACTATTGTCCAGGCTACTGCCGCAAAGCTGAATGTGCGCATGAACCTCAATTTCGTTGCGAACAGTACGGATGTAACGGTTCGTATGGCTATGCCTACCCTCACCAAGACATCCTTCACCCCGCAGCCCATCCTCACCTATGGCAGCTCGGTAACCCGCGCAGCCGAAGAACCCGTCACGAGCGACTTCGCTGGCGCATCGACGAATGGGACTGGGTCGATCAAGACGAGTTTTGTTGTGGCGCATAATGGAAGCTCCAACGGAGCTATCTCCATGAACAGCCTAACTACTCCTACCAATTTCATGCGCGTGCTTGTTCGAGATTCGGACCTTGATGGAGACAGGTATGTCTCTTTGTTCAATCGCTCGTCTGTGGGAGATACGGCTACAAGCTTCTCTGAGTCTATGCTTACCGACAGGGTGAGCTACTGCGCGTTTGGGTGGAACTACGCATCCCCGTCCATCCGCCTGGCTGTTACTGATCTGACAACGTCGCAGGTAAGCACGGCCACGCCTACGGAGATCGAGGCTGACTTTGGAGCGACCATCAGCCTTATTAGTTCATCAAGCACATCTCCGACAGTCGGATACATCACCGCCGACTACATCCCCAACGTCTTCCTGACCGAAGCCCAGTACACCGGAGAGGCCACGTGACCCAGCAAACATTCGCATACTTCAAGGGCCTGCCTAACGACATGCTCACGCTACTGGCTGCTGTGGACATCGGTATCAACCCGGCGCACGCGGTTCCTGAGTCTGACTCCCTCTGGCGCGTGAACATGAACGGCGACACCTCGATTGATCCAGCGATCGGCGGTCGTGTCACCAGCCGCATCGACGTATGGCTGGGCAGCGTAATCCGCAGCGCCCAAACAGGCGTGGACGGCAACGGCGACCCGATCATCACGACCGTAGACCGTGGGCGTCACATCACGCTGCGAGTCTGGGGTCCGTACGGTGACGCATTCCGCGAGAGCATCACCACCGCGTACCGAAGCGCAGCAGCGACGACCGAAGACCACGACAGCCCGCAGGCTCTCCTGACCCGCTTCGGCGCAACGGTGCGGAAGACGCGAGTGGCGTTCGGCCTCCGCCTCATCTCGATCAGCCCACCGGAGAGCTGGGATCCCGACGACCCCACCAACTCGGCGCTCCTGACCGACCTATACGCTCCCCTCCAGTTCCCACACCATAGGTTCGCCTGATGGCCGTCATCGACACAGTCACAATCGGCACCGACAGCTGGAGCGTCTACGCTCTGGTCCTGACGGAAGCCATCGCCAATACCGACAGCTTCTGGGCCGGACGCCTTGGTGCGGAAGCTACTGCATGGACAGCGGCAACTGCCAACGAGAAGATCCAGGCTGTCGTCATGGCTGCTGACTGGCTCGATCGTGCCTTGATCTTTAGCGGTGACAAGACCGTGGCCACGCAGGATCGCGCGTGGCCACGAGACAGCGCCACGAACGGCTGTACTGGCGTTGCCACCACAGACGGATCGACACCGGACGACATCTTCCGCGCGCAGTCCTGGCTCTCTGGGGTCATCCTGGCGGACAACGCTGCTTCATCCTCCACGGGCGAAGGCGCCAACATCAAGTCCGCCAAGGCCGGATCCGCACAGGTGGTCTTCTTCCGCCCCACTACGGGAACTGCCGAGGACACTCGCCTGCCCACCGTGGCCGACGATTACACCAAGTGCTACACCGATGCAGGGACGAGCAGCGGCATCGCTGGTCCGACCATCACCGGCACGACTGCCACGTCCAGCGCGACCGCGTGCGACGACGAGCTGACCGAGGGCTTCGCGTAATGGGAAATCCCCTCTTTGGCGTCAACATCTCCGGCCTGATCAATGCTAACATCGGACCTGGTGTCAACGACGCTGTCCTGACCAAGACGATCAATGGCACCCGCACCGGCGGTCAACTCACCGGCGGCACCAACCCGACGACCACCACGCACGCCTGCAAGGGCTTCGTGGACATGCTCAACAAGAACCGCCTGGAGGGCTCAGTCGTCCAGGACACAGACTCGCTGGTGGCCATCATCGGAGACAGCATCGCAGGCGGAGCAGTGCCCACCGCAGGCGACAGGGTGACGATCGTGGGCAAGGAATACAACATCATCGAGGTGACCGCGGACCCCGCGCTCGCCGTATACAACTGCGTCGGCAGAGCAAACTGACATGCCCAACTTTCAAAAATTCCGCGAGCCGATCATGGCTCCTTCGTTCCAGCTCACCGACGGCACCGTGCTTGGTGGCGGTGGTGGAGCAACTCCGGCAGTCGCAGCAGTGGCGGTCGCTCCGTTCGCCGTCGTGGATACGCCTGTCGCAGTCCAGCGTCTGCGTGTCACGCTCGACGCATACCAGTTCGACATCCTGGCAGCTGCTGACTTCGCCTCGGTCAAGCTCGCCGAGATGGGCAGTCGCTTCATCGTCATGGGCGTACAGTCGGAGCTTGACTTCGTCAAGGACAACACTGGCGTCCTGACCACGGCTGCGCTCGACATCTCCATGTCGTCCGCTGCTGCCTCGTCGACGAACCTGACATCGGTGGCTGGCAACAACGACCTGATGCCCAAGATCGACATCAACGGCACGGGCGACCATCTGGATCAAGCCTTCAACCAGTTCACGGCAATTTCCGGTTCTACGGTCACCAACTTCCCACGAGCTTCGATTACCACGGGCGTCTACCTGAACATCCAGACCGCAATCACCACGGATGGTTTCCTGACGCTGACTGGCTGGATCGACCTCTACTACATCGACCTTGGCGTAGCTGCCTGATGGGAGACATCATCGACCCCGCGAGCCGCCTCCAGCGGCTGATCCGTCAGCAGAACCCGCGATTCGCGTCCGGGTTCCGTCTGCTGGTGAAGCAGATCAAGCGGGACGTCGACCTTGTGGAGATCGCTGCGCTGATCGAGGCAGGCCGCCTGGAAGAGGCCCTGACCATCACCTTGGCCCGCACCCCGCGGCTGGGCAACCTTTGGGTCGACAGCTACGTGACCGCGGCCAAGGACACGGCCAAATTCCTGAACCGCGAAGTGGCCAGCATCGTGGTCGACTTCGATCAGACCAACCCCTTCGCCATGCGCATCGCGCGCGAGAACCAGCTGCGCCTGGTGAACGGCTTCGGAGACGTCCAGCGCCGCGCCACGCGCGAAGCCCTGATCGACGGCATTCAGACCGGCGCCAACCCGCTCCAGCAGGCGCGCAACTTCAAGGACTCGATCGGGCTCACCGAGCGCCAGGTCAGGGCCGTGAACAACTACAAGAGGCTGCTGCGCGAGGGAGATGCCGAGGCCCTCACCCGCGAGCTGCGGGACAAACGCTTCGACCGCACGGTGCGCCGCGCCATGGAGGGCGGCCGTCCGCTGACCGAGGCCCAGCTGGACAAGATGACCGACCGCTACCGCGAACGCTACATCCAGTACCGCAGCCGCGTAATCGCGCGCACCGAGGCGCTGAAGAGCGTCCACCAGGGTAAGCACAACATGTATCAGCAGGCCATCGAGAACGGAGACCTGGACGCCAACAACCTGATGCAGGAGTGGGAGACCAGCATGCTGGACAACGTCCGGGACTCGCACTCCGACATGCACGGCCAGATCCAACCCTGGGGCCAACTGTTCATTTCAGGTAAAGGTAACGCCACGGAGATGCCTGGAGGCTTCGGAGTCCCAGAAGAGGACATCCAGTGCGCGTGCGCTGTGGGAACCAGGATTACGAAGATCACCGCACCTGGTGGGTTCAGCATCAGCATCGTGGACAGCCTTTGAATTTCTTTGGAAAAGTCTACACTTTCCCACTCTGACTCCCTAGCATAGATACCTCGATGACGCATCAGCTCCAAGCATCCGAAATTCTGAAGGTCGACGAATCCCTAGGTCTCGTCTTCGGATTCGCCATTATCTGCAAGGTCGACGGCGAAGACCACTTCGATCTCCAGGCCGACCACATCCCCGAAGGCGTGATGCTCAAAGGTAGCCTGGATTTCGCGAAGGGCAAACGAGTCGCCAAGGAAATGCACCAGGGTGACTCAGTTGGAGACGTCGTCTTCATGTTTCCCATGACGAGCGAGATCGCGGCGAGTCTGAATATCGTCACCAAGCACACCGGCCTGCTGATCGCAATGCAGCCGGACGACCCCGAAGTCCTCCGCAAGTTCGCCACCGGCGAATACACGGGCTTCTCCATCGGCGGCACAGCCGTCAACGAGACAATCTGATGATCGACCCCGAAACCGGCGAGCTGAAGCGCAGCGTCTTCAAAGAGATGCGCCTCAATGAAGTCTCCGCAGTGGACAAGCCCGCGCAACCTGGCGCCACCATGTCCATCATGAAGCGAGCGGCCGATGTGCTGAAGGGCAAGAACCCATTCGCCTCGAAGGACGAAGACGAGGCCATGGAGGCCGAGGACGAGGGCGAGGACAAAAAGAAGAAGCCCGGCAAGAAGAAGAATCCCTTCGGAAAGCGAGCAGGCATGACCGCGCCAGACGCGGACCACCAGCACCTTCTCACCGACGAAGTCGGTCCAGACATGCGCGCCACGTCCGGCGAGACCATGCACGCCGTCACCAAGGACGGCAACTTCCATTCTCACCCCTGGATCAGGAACGAGGACGGGACCATCACCATCGGCAAAGCCCATGGTCACTCTCACGACGTCACCGAAATGGTGAGCGTTGACAAACAAGCATCAGCCGACGTGCCCGACGTCACCGATGCTTCCAATCTCTCGGGTTCCCCCGCCGATTCTGTCGGCACCGTTTCTAAAGAGGCAACCATGTCCCAGCAGAACGATCAGACCGACCAAACCCTGGCGGTCGCCAAGCAGCTCGAAGAAGCCAACGCACGGGTCTCCCGCGCTGAAGCGGTTGCCGAGCTGAACGATGCCCAGCGCGGCATCTTCAAGTCACTGGACGCTGAAGGCCAAGACGCTTTCCTCGCCCTCACCCCTGACGCGCGCGAGGGCGAAGTGGCCAAGTCACTTGACGCCAACGCGGTCGTCGAAGTCGTTGACGGCGTCGAGTATCGCAAGAGTGACGACCCCCGTCTTCTTGCACTCGCCAAGTCGGCTGCATCCGAGAAGGCTCTTCGCATCGCTGGTGAGGTCACCGCTAAAGCGGCCGACCTCCGCAAGCGGGCTGAAGCTCTTCATCTTCCCGGAACCGTCGAAGTACGCATGTCGATCCTCAAGGGGATCGACTCGTTGCCTGCTGACGAGCAGGGTCCTGCCCTTGAGTCGCTTGCGGCACAAGACGCTGGCATGGCCAAGGCTTTCGAGAGCCGTGGCACCTCGGCCGTTCCCAGCTCGGGCAACGAGCTGAACGACATCGCCAAGTCGATCCGCACCGCGGATCCTTCCCTTTCCGTGGAGCAGGCAATGGCCAAGGCTCTTGACACCCCCGAAGGCGCAGCGGCTTACAGCAAGTCGCTGGGCATCTGATCCAAAGGAGATCTGAACCATGTCAACTTCACAGAGCGTTACGCTCATCTCTCGCGAAGCTGGTAGCGCCGTCACGGTCTACCGCCTCGTCGCACAAGCGGCCGATGGCCAATGCGATCACGTCGCGGACGCCACCGTGCGCCCGATCGGCGTTTCTGCTGAATCCGTCGCAACCGTTGGGCAGTCGCTGCCCGTTGCTATTCCCACCGGCGCCATCGTGAAGATGGAAGCCGGTGCGACCGTCGCTGCACTTGCCGAGCTGGAAGCAGCTGGCGACGGCACGGGACGTTGCATCACGCACACCAGCGCCGCTGGTGATTACAAGGTGGGCATCGCGCTCACTGGTGGAGCCGCAGGCGACATCATCGAAGTTCAGTTCCTGGTCGACGTCGACCAAGCCTGATCCACCCCGCTTCAACAAGGAAATAGACCATGTCTTTCAGCCAACCGTCGCGGTCCGATGTTCACATCAACGGCCCGCTCTCCAGCATCTCGCTGGCGTTCATCCAGTCCGCAGACAGCTTCGTCGCTGACCGCGCCTTCCCCCGCCTCGCAGTGTCGAAGCAGTCGGACACGTACTTCACCTACGACCGCGGCTACTTCAACCGTGCGGAAATGGCGAAGCGCGCGCCCGGTGCAGAGTCTGCCGGTGCGAACTACGCCCTCTCGACGGACAGCTACGCAGCTGACGTCTGGGCTCTTCACCGGGACGTTGCCGACCAAGTTCGCGCCAACGCCGACAGCCCGATCAGCCTCGACCGCGAGGCTACCGAGCTGCTCACCCTCCAGGCGCTTCTGCGCAAGGAGAAGGAGTGGGCTGGTGCTCACTTCATCACCGGCGTCTGGACGACCGAGCGCGCTGGCGTTGCGGCGACCCCGACTGGCTCGCAGTTCCTTCGCTGGGACGTCGCTGCCTCCACGCCGATCGAGGACGTCCGTCAGGCCGTCCGCACGGTGCAGAGCACCACGGGCTTCCGTCCCAACCGTATGGTCCTCGGCCGTACGGTCTACGACGCGCTCCTGGACCACCCCGACATCGTCGGGCGTCTTGACCGCGGCCAGACTTCTGGTCCGGCCATGGTCATGCGGGACGCACTCGGTGCGCTCTTCGAGATGGACGAGATCCTCGTCATGGATGCGATCGAGAACACCGCAAACGAGGGCGCCACGAACGTCCACGCTTTCATCGGTGGCAAGAACGCGCTCCTTCTCTACACGCCCTCCTCGCCGGGTCTCATGATCCCGTCCGCTGGTTACACGTTCACCTGGAACGGTTTCATGGGCGGCGGCGCTCTTGCCACGCGCATCAAGCGCATGCGCATGGAGCACCTTGAGTCGGACCGCATCGAGATCCAAATGGCTTTCGATCAGAAGCTCGTGGCTGCCGACCTCGGCGCCATGTTCCTGAACGCTGTCAGCTGATCCCGCGCTGGGCGTCTTGTCATCAGGCAGGGCGCCCGGCTACCACCACCCCACCCCCACGAACCACCATGCGACACTGGAAACAACGCTACTCTTTCGACGCTAACCTGATCTTCACTCGTAAGATGCAGCTCGGAATCTGCGGCGTCCAAGTCGTCCATGCCGGTGACCCTGTCACTCCGGAGATGAAGTCCGTCCTCGGACGCAATCGCCTGAAGCTCTGGTGGGAGACCAAGCGCATCGAGCTTGCCAACTTCGATGGAGACCTCGGCCGCGTGGTCGAGCCAGTCTCCAAGCCGAAGCCAGCACCCAAGCCGAAGCCAGCACCCAAGCCGAAGACTTCCAAGAAGAAGTCCAAGCAGCAGAACCTCGACGTGGACCACAACCTCGGCGGACCAGAGCTGGGCCTTCCCAAGCTCGACAAGCCGAAGGATGAGTCTCCGTTCTGATGGCAACCGAAGACCGCCAGATCCAGATCATCATCAACGCCCTCGACGGGCTTGCTGAACAGATCATCAAGAGCGTGGTCCTCGACGTCGTAGCCAACCTCGTGAAAGCTCCGCAGGAGGGAGGCACGCCGGTGGCTACTGGTTGGGCTCGTGCCAACTGGATCCCGCGAATCGGCGGAGCCACCATGGAAGCTGTCGGAGACCCGGAAGCTGTGGGATCTGCCAAGGCCGCCCAGCAGGTGGGCCTCGGATCTGTCCTGGCGTACAAGCTCGTCAGCGGCCCCGTATACATCTCAAACAACGTCCCGTACATCCTTCGGCTCAACGAAGGCAGCAGCCAGCAGGCGCCCGCAGGCTTCGTCCAGAGGGCAGTCCAGCTGGCAGTCACCGAGCAACTCGTGGCCAAGTTCCAAAGCTAATGACATCCGTCACTCTCAACGAGGCCCGCGAGGCCATCTACGCCAGGTTCGTCGCCCAGACGACTCTGGCTGGGAGCGCGTACACATTCACCAGCGAGGACTTCACCGCACCAACCGATGCCCAATGGGCTCGGGTAACCGTCGCGCACGAGGCTGGAGTCCAAGATTCCCTGGGCTCGGTCGGCAGCCGCAAGTACCTCCGGAGAGGACGAGTCCTCGTCCAGATCTTCGGTCCAGTGGACCAGGGCCTGCGCGCGCTGGACCTGCTGGCGGATGCCACGCGAGACATCTTCGAGGGGACGCAATTCGGCGGCCTCTACTTCGTTAGCGCAGACGTCCGCGAGAGCGGACAAGATGGCGAGTGGTTTCAGCTCGTCGTTGATGCACCCTTCGACTACCAGGAAACCAAGTAACCAGGAGCCCATATGGCACGTTCACTCACAAACAACCTCGCGATGGCAGTGGCCATCGAAACGAGCATCGGCGTTCTGCCTGCGACTCCTCTCTGGGTCAAGCTGGAACCGAACTCGATCGGCGCATACGGCGCCACCATCACGACCGTTCCGCGGAACCCGATCTCCAACACGCGACAGCAGCGCAAAGGATCGGTGACCGACCTCGACTCCAGCGTGGAGTGGGAAGGCGACATGACCAAGGACCACGTCCTCGGTTTTGCGGAAGGCTTCATCTTCGGGCAGCGCCAGAATAGCACCGTCATGGAGCGCGTGCAGGCAGGCTCTGACTACGAAGACCTGGCAGCGGTCAACGCCACCAACGCCTACAGCCATACCGCGCTCTCCGCGGCGCTGGTTGTGGACACGCTGGTCTTCGTCCGCGGCATGACCACGGCGGCGAACAACGGCCTGAAGGAAGTGGCTGCTGCGAGCACCACGATCCTGACGATCGTCGAAGGCGCTGCACCCACCGACGAGACGCCAGCCAACAGCACCGGCGCGCGCATGGACGTCTGCGGACATCGTCTTGCTGACGCCACGTGGGACGACACCGCGAAGGCAGTGGGCTCCAGTGCCAAGGACCTCACGACGTTCGGTCTCTCGGTGGGCCAGTCGCTTCGTGTTGGCTCGGACGCCAACGCCCTGACTGGTGGTCAACTCGTCGGCCGGATCATCTCGATCACGGCTGCGCTGATAACCCTGGATAAGGTCCAAAACCTTGGAGTCTCCACCCTGAACGGCGGGGGAAACGTGACAGCAGACGCATGCGATCTGCTCTATGGGCAATTCGTCAAGAACGTGGCAGTCAGCTCGTCTGACTTCCTCCAGCGGAGCTTCGGCTTCGAGCTGGCCTACGATGATCTTCAGAACCCCGCAGGCACCGGAGACGAGTACGAGTACGCGCTGGGCAACCTCTGCAACGAGCTGACGATCAACATGCCCGGCCAGGACAAGGCCACCCTGTCCTTCGGGTTCATCGGTACGACCACCGAGGACATCACCGAGACGCGCAAGACGAACTCGGCGGAAGCTGTCGAGCCTCTCCAGACGGCGGCCTTCAACACCGCTGCATCGTTCGCGCGCCTCAACATGACGGACACCTCCGAGGTCTCCCTTGGTGCGTGCTTCAAGTCGCTGACGATCGTCCTCGGCAACGAGGTCAGCCCAGAGAAGTGCCTCGGCACGCTTGGCGCCTTCGCCATGAACACCGGCAACTTCAAGGTCAGCCTCGACGCAGAGCTGCTCTTCACCGATTCGGACCTTGCCCAAGCGGTCAAGGATAACCAGACGATCACGATGGACTTCCTCCTGGAGAACGACGACGGCGCTGTGGCCCTGGACATCCCGTCCATGACCCTCGGCGGTGGCACGAAGAACTACCCTGTCAACGAGTCGATCAAGATCTCGGTGACCGGCGAAGCCTTCGGTGATACGACCCTCGACACCTCAATCGGATTTACGGAATACCCGTACTTCCCTACGGTCGCCTGATCTGTTAGAACATGGGAGCGGTGATCCGATTACCGCTCCCATTCGCCTCACCCCTTTCCCCCAAGGAAACCATGTCTCAATTCGGACAACTGAAAGCCCTCCACGTCAAGGACGGCGACACCGCGGAATTCTTCCTCTCCGAGCTGGAGGGAGTCCCGGTGCTCACCTGCAAGCCCGCGACGAATATCAACAAGAGCTTCCTGAACGCCGTCATGGCGGCCAGCAAGCAAGCCTCCAGGGTTGCCAAGGCCAAGCGCAAGGTCAGTGGCAAGCAGGACGATGCTATCACGCAGGCGGCCATCGACAAGGCCCGCATGGATGACATCGACCTCTTCGTGGACCACGTGGTGGTGGGCTGGGAGGACGTCGTCAACCAGGACGGCGAGCCTGTCGAGTTCTCCAAGGAGAACTGCCGGGACTTCCTCCAGGCGATCCCGCCGGAGATGTTCACCGAGCTGCGCCTCTTCTGCCTGGACATTCGGAACTTCAGGCCCGATGCGGTCGAGATGGATCCCGAAGAGCAGGAGACCCTCCAGGGAAACTGAAAGCGCGGCTGCTCTGGGAGCTGGAATTCGACCAGAAATCCCATGCTTTTGACCAACACTGGTCCCGGAACGTGCCGCTGAATCGAGGGCTTCAGGAGTTCATAGACTCCGAGCCCACTCTGGAGCCCTTCGAGGACATCTACATGAGGGCATTCTGGCGCCTGGTGACCGAGCGCAGGGGCGGACCCGTGATTCCCTACTCGGAGATCGAGAAATATGCCACCAATCTGGGGCTCGAATCTGCTATGATCGAGACATTCTGCGAGGTGATCTGGAGCCTCGATCGAGCCTATTCTGACTGGGCACGAGCTACATCCAAGACCGCATCCGAATGAACCCATGGCCGACTTTCGCATCAACGTAATCGTGGACCCGTCCCGTGTCAAGACTGGCACGGCTACGGCGAAGCGTGAATTGAACAAAGTCACGAAGGAATCGAACAAGCTCGGGCAGTCGCTGCGCCGAGCTTTCGGTCTAATCGGTGGGGCTCTCCTGATCCGCAGCTCGATTGGTATCCTGGCTGCCTTCTCGCAGGAGATGAGCACCGTGGGCGCTGTCTCCAATGCTACCGCGGACGAACTGCGCGTGCTGGAAGAAAGGGCGCTTTCCCTCGGCAAGACCACCCGCTTCACGGCGACCGAGGCAGCGCAGGGACTCACCGAGCTGGCGCGCGCTGGTCTCTCCGTGGACCAGGCCAACAAGTCGATCGGCACGTCCCTGACGCTGGCGCAGGCTGGCGGAGTGTCCATCGCGGACGCTGCGGCGATCACCACCACGGCGCTGAAGGTCTTCAACATCGCTGCCGGTGATTCCGAGCGCGTGGCAGACACCCTCGTGATCGCTGCCAACTCGGCCAAGACCAACGTCAACGAGCTGGGCCAGGCGTTCACCTTCGTGGCAGCCAACGCCAACGACCTGAACGTCTCCATGGAGGACACCACCGCTGCGCTCGCCACCCTGGCGGAAGGTGGGCTCACCGCGACACGAGGAGGCACGGCGCTTCGCTCGATCCTGCTCGGCCTGGCAGCGCCCACGCGAGAAGCAGAAGAAGCCCTCGATGCTGCTGGCCTCTCGCTGGCAGACGTGGACATCCAGGCCCGCGGGCTGGTGCCCGTGCTCCAGACGCTGTCCGACAAGCAGCTGGACTCCGGCGCCAAGGCGGCGATCTTCGGCAAGCGGTTCTCCGCGGCCTCGTCGATCCTCTTCAACAACCTGGACAAGTTCGACCAGATTACCGGCAAGTTCAAAGAGCTTGGTGGCGAGGCGCAGCGCGTGGCAGACGCGATGGACGACAACCTCAACGGCGCGCTCCTGCGAGCCAAGTCAGCCTTCCAGGGACTGATCCTCTCCATCGGACAGAGCGGTGGCCTGGAGACCCTGACCACTCTGGCCAACGGCACCGCGGTGGCGTTCAACTTCCTTGGCGACAACGTCGAAGCCCTCGGTGTTTCGCTCGGCGTGCTTGGAGTGGGCTTCGCACTGACCAAGATTGGCTTCCTGACCAGCACCACCGTATCCATCGGGGCCACCGCCGCATACATCGCAAACAGTGGAGCAGCGTCCGCTCTGGCTGTCGCCCACACTGGCCTCGGATTGGCTGCGCTTTCCGCTGCTGCTGCCCTGAAGGCTGCCGCCATCGCTATTGCTGCGAGTCCGTTCATCGTACTGATCGTCGGAGCCGTAGCTGCATTCGTCGCAGTGAAGGAGCTGACACAGGGTCTCGAAGATTACGAGACTGCACTCAGCATCGCCAACGGCGGCAAGTTCTCCAACCTGACGGAGTTGGGCCAGGCACGTGAACGTGTCCGGGACATTACCGGCGACATCAAGGGTTATGCCCGGCAGCTCAAGGATGGGTCCATCAGCCAGCAGCAGTTCGCGCTCCTCATCAAGACATCGTCTGGATCGCTCAAGTTCTACAGAGATGAGATCGACAGGCTGTCTGGCGCCACCGAGAAGGCGAAGCAGAAGCAGCGCGATCTGATCGACGCAACGGAAGACCTCAACACGGCCTTCTCCGTATCGAAGGCAACGCTCCAGGAGCAGGCCCGCCTGCTGGGCTTCGGCAACAAGGAGCGCGAGATCCAGTCGCAGCTGATTCAGGAGATCAAGGCGCTACAAGAAGCCGGTGGGCCTGACCTGACCGCAGACCAGCTGTCGGAGCTTGAGCTGCTCATCCGCAGCAACCAAGCACTCGCTGATCGCGCCGATGCCCTCGACGGGATCCGTGGACCGCAGGAAGAATTCGTGCGCGACCTGACCAGCCTCCAAGGTCTCCTGGCTGACGGCACCATCAACGCAAATGAGTTCAACGCGGCCATCGCTTCGCTTGCCAGCAGCTCCACAGGCATCGACCTGGCGAGCCTTGAGCTTCCAGAAGGGATCGGAGAGGGTATCGACTTTGAGAAGACCCTAGCTGACCTCCAGGCTGTAGTCGCTGCGGAGACCAAGCGCATCGAAGTGGAGCAACTCCGCCAGGGCCTCATCTCAGACATCCTCGGCAACGAGGCGCAGCTGCAAGAATCGAAGCGAGTTCTGCTGGACCTTCTCAACGAGGAGATCATCAGCGGAGACCAGTACCGCGCCAAGCTGGCGGAGATCACCGCAGAGCTGAACCCACTCACCGACGCGCAGAAGAGTCTGGCCGAGACGCTCGCAGCGATCAAGGGACCGCAAGAAGCAGCTCGCCTTACTTTCGAGAATCTGAACGTCCTTCTCCGAGATGGCAAGATCGACGCAGAGGAGTACGAAGCAGCGATCGCCAGGCTCGGTCCAGCATTCGCAGAGGCCCAGGCAGGCGCAGGTGGGCTGACTGGTCAGCTCGGACAGGGACTGACGGACGGGCTCAAGAACGCCAAGGCCGGACTGACCGACGTCTCCGGAGCGGCAGAGTCGCTGGTGGTCAACGCATTCGGCAACGCTGAAGACGCGCTCGTCTCCTTCATCACGACTGGCGAAGCTGACTTCGGAGCCTTCGTCGATTCGCTGCTGGCCGACCTCGCCCGGCTGCTGATCAAGCAGGCTCTCTTCGCAGCCCTCGGCGGTGGCGGAGAAGGAGGCGGCGGCCTCGTCGGCGGCCTCGCTGGACTCTTCAGCGCCAACGCAGAAGGCGGACCTGTCCAGAAGAACGTGCCCACCATCGTCGGCGAGCGCGGCCCGGAACTCTTCACCCCGCCTGGAGCTGGCAGCATCGCAACCGCGACCGCTACGGCAAACGGCGCCAACGCAGCTGTGGCCCCCGCACCGGCTCCCGTCAACGTCACCGTCCTGAACACCTCCGACCCCGCAGACACGATCGCAGCTATGGGCTCCGCCCAAGGTACGCAGCTGATCATGAACGCCATCTCCCAGAACCCTTCGGCCGTCAAGAACGCGCTCCAGTAATGGTCTTCAACTCCGGAACCGGCATCACCGACCAGATCGACATGCTGGACAAGCTGATCGAAGTGGTCACCGCCCGCAACCTGACTGCTGTGGCAGTCAACGCTGGCGGCACCGGCCACGCCATCGGCGACATTATCCAAATCACGGCGACCGGCGCCACGTCCACCATCGTCGCACAGCTCGAAGTGACTTCGGTGTCCACCGGAGTCATCGACGGAATCCGTATCTTCCGCGGTGGGGCATACTCCGTAGACCCGACCACGATCGTGGGCAACGCGCAGAGCGCGACGTCTGGATCTGGATCGGCCGCCACGTTCGACCTGACCTTCTCCGCCGCGACCTGGTCGCTGAACCGCCGCACGAAGCAGGCAGCCAGCGCAGCGATCGGTACGGCAGGAACCGGCTACACCGTGGGCGACGTGCTTACCGTCACCGGCGGAGTCTTCGGAGACGTCGACGCCACCGGCACGCAGGGAACCGGCGCGACCTTCACCGTGTCCACGATCTCCGGCGGAGGCGGCACGGGGCCAGTGACTGCTGTCACGCTGACCACCGCGGGCAACTACGAAGAGACGCCCGCCAACGATGCAGCAGTTACCGGCGGCACGGGCACAGCCTGCGAGCTGACCGTCACATACGAGACTCCAGCCCAGACGGACACAGACTTCCAGGTTGCGATGCTTGAAGGGTCCGGCACGTCCGGAACCGACGAGATCCACGTCATGATCAAGACGTACACCCTGGCCAACGGATTCGATGACGCCTACAACTGGCAGCTGATGGGCGCCACAGGTTACAACAACACGCTCCCGATCCACCAGCAGGTCGGAGTGAACGTAACCGGAACCAGCGCGCAGATCGCCAGCGCGGACGGCGCCCTGCCATCCACAGACAGCGGTGGCTGCGTCATGGTGCTGAAGAACAACGATGCCGATCCAGACATCGGCTGGTGGATCCACCACACCGGACGCAGGATCATCCTGGTGGCGAAGGTCGAGTCCGCGAGCACGACTCAATACATGAGCTGCTACCTTGGATTCCTGAACCAGTTCGGCACCGAGGCGGAGTATCCATATCCGCTCGCCACGATCTCCGGCACCAACGATTTGAACCGCACCTGGTTCGACGCATCGCTGCTGACCGGCGGCATCGTCGAGATCATCACCAACTCTTCCGGAGACCCGGACGGTCCAGGGTTTGTCCGGACGCCTGCTGGTACTTGGCTTCCGTTCGCTGCCGAGGGATCCTCAAGTGGATCCATCCGGAATGTGGAAGCAGAGTTCGGAGTCTACCCCTTCATCGCACCTGGATCGCAGGGCGGAGCAGACCAGAAAGTATCCAACAGCTCTGGCACGGTGGGCTTCACATGGGCCACCAACCTGATCCCAAACACATCAGTCCCTGGGGTTCCGGACCTTCAGCTCAAGCCTACCCCTGGTTCCGGGGACGCATACTACTGGCTCGTGCCACCGATCATCGGAAGGTGGGAGGACATCGGGGCCAATCTCTTCCCAGACTTCTTCAACCTCTTTGGAGAGATCGCTGGCGTCTTCTGGTTCTCAACCGGAGGCAACTCGATCGCAGCAGAGGACCGCTTCGTGCTCGGCACGAAACGCTACACCATCTTCCCCAACGGCAACAGGACACAGTCCTGGAGCTACTTCGCCCTAGACGAGGATTGATCCAATGGCATACTCAACCGGCAGCGCCACCGACCTCGGCGACCTCCTCTCAAAGCTCGACACGTTCATTGTAGCCAACGGGTGGACACAGAACGACTTCGACGACGGGGCAAGCACCGCTGGCGAAGGCTTCGCACAGTGGAACAAAAACTCCATGCACATTGGCATGAAGTGGATTGCAAACGCTCCGAACAACTTGAGCCTGCACCAGGCTCTGGCGAACGCAGGCGCTGTCTATCCTGGAGCCCACACCGATGACTCCGGAAACGGATACAACACCGCATTCGGAACTGATACCACGCTCGACGATGAGCGTTGTATCAACGACATCGGGGATGGCCCCTTCGTCTCATATCACTTCTTCGAGAGCGATGCCACCCCGGCCTACGTTCACGTCGTCGTCGAGATCGAGTCCGAAGTCTTCCGCCATTTCGGCTGGGGAGAGATGGAGAAGTTCAACGACTGGACCGGAGGGGAATACTGCTTCGGTCACTTCCAGGACGAGGCCACTAACAGTTCGGGCGTAGACACGCAGACATGGGTTGGCATGGATGGGCTTCAGCAGACGACATCAGCCACCGCCCGTAGGAGCGCGACGATCCACGCAGAGGGGCTCCCGCACCAAGGCGCCAGCGAGAAGTGGCTTCAGCATTCTGGTGGGGTTGGTTCGTTCGCGAGCGCGGCCAACTGGACGGACACCGCTGGACAGAACAAGAGAATCAGCTTCGGCGGATTCCGTGCTGGCCCTGTCGCATTCCCGCTTGGAGAGTTCCGCAGTGACGTATCCACCGGACACATTCCGCTCTACCCGTGGGCCATCTTCACGCGAGACTTCACGGCAAGCGCAGCCTACTTCCTTGGCAACATCCCAGACATCCGCGGGATCGACATGTTCAACTTCTCGCCTGCCCAGGAAGTGACGGTGGGCTCGGACGTATGGGTGGTCTTCCCATCCGCCCGCAGGACTGAGGACAACGTGGTGAACCGGACCTATTACCAGGGCATCGCATACAAGAAGGTCACCGCGTGACCGACTTCTCCGGAGCAGAACAGAGCAGCGCCAGCACCGTAGTCTCGGACTCTTTCGTCTACGACAATGGCGGAGCTGTCGGCGCGTATGGGCGCATCGCTCCGTCTGGTTCGCCTACGCTTTCGGACGAGCTTCTGCCTGGTGTGAACCAGTTCGCGCACAACCTCGTGGCCGGACCAGGCAAGACGAACTACGTGCGCAACACTGTATTCGTCGGGGACTGGTCGGACGCATTCTCTGGCTTCGCCGAATGGTTCGACAACTTCCACGTGGTTCCCAGGAGCTTCGACTTCGGCAATATCCTGTCCACACAGACGAGCCCGCTCGAAGTCTTCTCCGGATACCGCACCGAGGAACGCACCTGGTCCAGCTTCGTGAACAACGCAGGCGCAGGCACAGAGCTGGTGGGCATCCCATCCCTGCCGGTTACGATGTTCCCGCTCGAAGGGTACGCAATGACGTTGGAGGTCAGTACCTCTGGCAACCCATCAGTCGATGACGATCTTGCTTTCGTCTTCGACTTCGGAGGGGACACCATCAACGTGCCGATCGTGCTGAACAGGATCGTTCTCTTCCCAGTTCGCCCGGAGATCCCCTACACCGAGAGGCTTCAGTTCCGGACAGACGTCCTGACCAAGCAGTCCGGCAAGGAGCAGCGCATCAAGCTGCGGAAGAATCCACGCCAGTTCTTCGATTGGAGCGTACGCATGGACGACGGCACCTTCGACAAGAGCCGCATGGACACGCTGCTCTTCGACTGGCAGAGCCGCACCTGGGGCATCCCGATGTGGCACGAGGCAACCACACTGACCACGTCAGCTGCTGCCGGTACGCTGACCATCAACGTGGGCACCACGGCAAACGCAGACTACCGCGTGGATGGACTGGTGATGATCTACTCGGCATCTGACGTCTTCGATGTGCAGACCGTTTCCAGCCTCACCGCCACCACCATCACGCTGAAGAATGCCACGCTGAACAGCTTCGCCTTCGGTTCGGCTGTGGCTCCCCTGCGAACGGCGAACATGAAGCGCCAGGTCAGCGCATCGCGATTCATCAGCGGAGACCAGACCCTGGACGTTTCGTTCCGCGTGCTGGACAACGACAACGATCTGGCGGACGCCACCGGCTGGTCCACCTACAACTCGAAGGTGATGCTCGACACATGCAACGTGGTCCGAGGCAGCAGCCTGTCCGAGACCTACGAGCAGGCCATCATCGTGATGGACGGCGGAGTGGGCCTCACCAGCCAGGACTCGCCATGGGCCAACGGCAAACGGTCCACCACCCTGACGCTGCGCGCAAGCACCGCTGCGGAGGTCTGGGACATTCGACAGCTCCTGCACTACTTCGCTGGTCGCCAGGTCAGCTTCTACGTGCCCACGTTTACGAAGGACCTGCTGGCAGACCAGCCGCTCGCAACCGCGAGCCAGGACCTGATCATCACCAACATCGGCTACACGCAGTTCGTCCGTCAGCGTCAGCCGAGGAATCACATCTGGGTGCGACTCACCGATGGCACCGTGCTCACCCGACAGATCACCAACTCCTTGGCGACCAGCTCGCTGATCGAGACCCTGGAGCTGGACTCGACCTGGGGCCAGGATGTTGCACTCGACGAGATCGAACGGATCTCATACCTCGAAGAGGTCCGCTTCAATGCGGACGACATCGTGATCGAATACGCCCGCGGTGAGCGTCAGGTCTACGTGACCGCGCCCATCATCTCCACCTTTGACTGAGCGTCACCCCCATGACCTACGAAGCATTCGAGGATCTCCAAGAGGGATCCGCCCCCGTTGAACTCTACACCTTCACGATCGGATCCACCATCTACCGCTGGACCTCGGCCGAGGATAATATCACCGAGGCAGCTGACGTCTTCACCGCCATTCCGATCGACCGCGGCACGATCAAAGGAGGCGGCCCAGATACCCGCAAGGAATTCCTGGTCATCACCGTAGCTGGTGACAATCCGGTGGTGACGCAGTACATCAACAGCGTTCCAGGAGTGGCTGCTACGGTCAAGATCGAGCGGATCCAGCGGCCTGATGGGCCAGCCTTCGAGGTCATTACCCTATTCAACGGCACCATCTCCTCGGTGGCATTCACCAACGCAGGGCGCACAGCCAAGATCCGGATCGTTCCCCTGGTTACCAGCCAGTCCAAGCCGGTGCCCACAGCGACCTACCAGGGCCTCTGCAACCACGTGCTCTACGACGACGGCTGCCAGGTCGATGACACCGACGCAGCCTTCCGCCTCTCCACCGCGGCCTGTACGGCCGTCAGCGGAAGCACGATTACCGTGACAGGTGCAGACGCGAACGGCGACGGATACTACACTGGTGGCTTCGTGGAGACCACAGGGTCCGACGATCGCCGCCTGATCCTCGATCAGACCGGCACCCTCCTGACTCTCCTCCTCCCATTCACCACCTCCCCACTCGGAACAAACGTAACCGTCTTCGCCGGATGTGACCACGCAATCTCGACTTGCTCCAGCAAGTTCTCGAATGTGATCAACTTCGGCGGATTCGCGTGGGTTCCCAGCAAGAACGTATTCGCCACAGGGATCCGAATTTGAAGCTCTGCAAGATGCAACGAGCCCGGCTCCGCTGGGCTCAAGACGAGAAGTCCAAAAAGCAGGCAGGCTTCTGGACCTTCCTTATCCAGATCGCGCTCTTCGTGGCCATCGAGCTGCTTCGCCCGAAGCCGGAGATCGAGGACGCAAAGCCAAACGGGCTCGGAGACTTCAGCTTCCCGACGGCGACCGAGGGCCGCGTGGTCCCGATCTTCTGGGGCACAGTCCGCATCGACGGCCCCAACGTCGTATGGTACGGCGACCTCATCCAGCAGGCTATCACCGAGAAGGTCAAGACTGGCATGTTCTCGTCGCAGCAGGTGACGATCGGATACCAGTACAAGGTGGGCATGCAGTTCGCGATCTCGCTCGGAGAGGTCGACAAGATCATCGGGATGTGGATCGGCGATGACAAGGTCTGGACCGGCAGCGTCACGCACGGCAATAGCTTCACGGTCGATGACCCTGAACTCTTCGGCGGCGAAGAGCATGGGCAGGGAGGATTCCTCGGAGAGATCGAGTTCTTCTCCGGGACCACTACGCAGACTGCATCCACGTACCTCTCGGCGCACCAGCAGATCAGTGGTGTGACCCCGGCCTATCGCGGATACTGCTACCTGGCTCCGAAGGCTCTTCCGTTCTACATCGGAAACTCCACGAGCCTGAAGCCCTGGAAGTTTGAGGTGCAGAGGATCCCCAACGGTCTTTCGTTAGGATCCGGACACGAGGTGGTGAACTCGCTGGACGCCAACCCGGCCAACGTGATCTACGAGATCATGACGAATAAGGACTGGGGCCTTGGCTATGCTGCCAGCGACATCGACACCGCCAACTTCACGACAGCGGCTGCCACCCTCTTCACTGAGGGCAACGGCATCAGCTACATCGTGACCTCGGCGATCGAGTCCGGCAAGCTCATCCGCACAGTGGAAGAGCAGATCGACGGTCTGATCAGATTCAACCAGTTCACGTCCAAGTGGGAGATCAAGCTGGCCCGCGCCGACTACACCCCTGGCACGCTCCAGGAAGTGAACGAGGACACGCTTGTCGAGCTGGTCGACTTCGGCCGCGGATCCTGGGAGGGCACCACCAACCAGGTGCGCATCCAGTTCTCCGACCGGACCGACGAGTACAAGTCCACCTACGCCATGGCGCAGGACACGGCCAACGTCCGCATCCAGGACGTCAACGTCTCCGTGACCAAGAACTACCCTGGAATCTTCGATCGGACGCAGGCCAACAATATCGCATGGCGCGACCTGCGGAGCTTCTCCTACCCGCTGGCCAAGGCCACGCTGATGGTCGACCGCACCTTCTGGGACTTCCTCCCTGGAGACGTGATCGAGTTCACACACGCATACCTGGGCATCACCCGTCTGCCCATGCGGATCAAGGCGATCGACTTCGGCGAGATCGACAACGGACGGATCAGGCTCGAAGTCGTCCAGGACGTCTTCTACTCCGCCACCCCTTCCTTCTCGGATCCGACGACCACCAACTGGACCAGCCCGACGGAGGTCCTGAACGGATTCCCGGCAGCGCAGCAGGTCGCCTTCGAGGCGCCCCGCGGTCTCGTGCGCAGGAATCCGGCCACCGGCGGCACGCTGCTGAACTCGATCATGGCTGCCGCCCGGCAGTCCGGCTCGGCCATCAGCTTCGACATCCGCGAGCGCCATGCAGCTGGCACACCAGCCGGAGCATACTCGGCCGCAGGTGAAGTGGTCCAGTTCATGAAGATGGGCGAGCTGAATGCAACCCTGAACACCAAGAGCGCGTACCCGCTGACCACCCTGCTGGCATCGTCCACACCGGACGTTCAGGCAGAGATCATCGCGGCATTCGCCACCCCGCTCGACACAGCAGAGCTGGGCACCACTCTGATGAATCTCATCCTGATTGACGACGAATTCATGCTGGTGGAGGGAGCCTCGATCAACGGAGCCAACGTCGACCTCGACAACGTCTACCGCGGCGTGCTCGACTCGGTCCAGGCTGACCATGCAGCCAACGCAGAGATCTACATCCTGATGAGCGGCGCTGGCCTCACCGACGTGGCCTTCCCGGAGACGGACGAAGTGGACATAAAGCTGATCCCCGTGGGCTTCACTGACGAGCTGGTGGAGGCTTCTGCGGTCACCATCGCCCTGACGATGGACAAGCGGATCCGCCGCCCATACCCGCCCAGCCTGCTGACCCTGAACGGGACGGCATGGGATACCACGGCCGTCAGCCTGACCGCCACCGGCAGCGCGGCCGAGGACTTCAGCGCCACGTGCCTGATCCGTAGGCGGGACTACCGCTTGGCCGACGACGGCAACGAGATCGCAGGGCTCACCGCCGACGCGACCACGCTCGACCCGACATTTCCAGCAGCCCAGTCCACGGATCACGATCTCGTTGTGGTACACGACCCCGGCGGAACCGCCGACGCGATCCGCTCGACGACCGTCACCGGGACCACCTACGAGCTGCTTCGCATCGAGGTTCTCCAGGCGCTCTCTGGGGCGGTCCCTACGGGCGATCTCCAGCTGACATGGACTGCGAGTCACACCGACGCCGGAGACGTCCTGACGAGCCGCCAGAGCCTCGTACACGCAGCCGCATTCGTGACTGGGCTCACCGGCCAATTCGAGTTCGGCCTGCTGGCCAGCAGCTCGATCAGCGCGACATACACTGCCACAGTGGCAGGCACCTACGGATTCACGCTGTCCAGCGCATTCGGTGGGGGCTCCGGCCCGATCGAGTACCGCCTGAACGGTGGAGCCTGGACGAACCTCGTCACGTACGGAGCGACCTCTGGAAGCATCGCTGGCGTCTCCATCTCCGACACGATCGAAGTCCGCGACACAGCCACAGACACGGGCTTCCTGAAGCAGCTCGACATGACCGCCCCTGGCGCTGGCCAAGACGCCTTCGCCATCCTCGAATAATGCCCCCACCAATGAACGACAAAGAGCTGCGCGATATCATTCGCGAAGAGATGGAAGCCAACAGACCAGCCACGATGAATCTTCAGGACGTCGTCCGGACAGCGGTCCAGGAGACACTGATCTCCATCGGTGTGGACTCCTCGGACCCGCTCAAGGTCCAGCAAGATCTGGCCTTCCTTCGCGATTTGAGGCAGGCCCATGCAACAGTCAAGAGCAAAGGTATCCTGATCCTCGTCGGTCTCTTTCTGAGTTCGGTGACGGCCGCGATGTGGATCGGCATCAAGTCTGCCCTCCAACACTAGAAATCAGTTGGAGATCCAGAAATGGTAAGTTGTGTCCCACCAATGACTTACGTCCGTTTCTGGCCTGGATCTAGATTCTAGGTTCCGGAGCCCACTCCCACATGTCAGGTAAGAGGGCACCTAAAAACCCCCTATATATTCTTCTTCTCTTTAGTAGTAGTAGTAATAGTAGATAGAGGGTGTCCCCGAATGGAGCACGTTGGGCCTTGGGGGGCTCGATGGGTGGAGGTGAGGGGATCGGGCTTTCGGGCTCGGTCCCCTCTTTTTTTGACGGATCCATTTGCCTCTCCACCGATAGTGGGGTAACGTGCAGTATGGAAAACCTCAAGAGTACCTTGGTCGGACTGGGCGTCCTGGTCCCCCTCCTTACTGCACTTGCACTTTGGCCCAGAGGTACGTTCCTGGCGTTCTGTGGGATCTTCGCAGTGGGCCTGCTCCTGGCTGTCGCGCTTCTCATCGGTGCTCGGATTCGGGACGATGTCCTATGAAACCCACCAAGAAGAACCGAACCCTCCAGCTGCTGCGCGCCAGTGGCGGAGGGATGGCCGCGGCCACCCGCGGCCGAGCCCGCCGATTCAAGGACAAGAAGAAAGAAGCTGCGCGCCGCGCGTGCAGGAACCAATCATGAAGAACCACCAACTCGTAGGCAAGTCCGTCAGCTTCAAGCGCGAGGGCTACTACTGCGGCATCGTTCGCCGCGTGACCATGACCCGAGGCACCAAGCTGATGCCTTCGCGGATCAAGACCCTGATCGTCCAGCGACCCGGTGGGACTCTGGCGAACAACGGGAAATCGTACAGCGCCAGATGCGGTGGCGAGCGAGTCCGGCTGACGATGGACCAGGTCACCGGCATTTCCTGGTTCGGCAAGCTGCGCCCTGTCGACGAGATCCTCTCCAAGCTGGTAGACTGATGGTATCCAAACGAATCTTGCGCCGCTGGCATCCCCGGCTGCGCGACCTGATATCGGAGCTACGAGACGATGGCTACTCCCTGGAGCAGGGTGGGAAGCACATCACGGTCCGGACTCCTTCCGGCCGCAGGGTGGGCACGCTGTCCGCATCTCCGTCCGACCAACGAGGACAGCTGAACGCTGTCTCCGACATCCGCCGAGCCATCTCCGAATCCTGATGCTCACCACCTCCATCTTCGCTGCGCTCATCGTCGCAGCCATCCTGATCGCCGGATGCGGCAACGACGAATGAGTATCCTCGACACCTGGGGCCTGGACCCCACACCGTACCCTCACCAGCGCGAGCAATTCGAGAGGTCGAAGTACCTGCCCGGCTTCGCCTACTGGTGGGAGATGGGCTGCGCGAAGACCGCCCCCACGATCTGGACAGCGGCCAACCTCTTCCTGGAAGGGAAGATCGACGGACTTCTGGTGCTGGCGCCGAACAGCGTCCACTCCAACTGGACGCTCGAAGAGATCCCCGAGCACATGCCCAAGGACGTGATGGCCAAGACTCAGCTGATGACCTGGTATTCTAAGAAGGCCAAGAACAAGGGCACGCAGAAGGATCTGGTGGAGCTGCTGCGCCACGAGGGCCTGGCTGTCCTCTGTGCGTCGTACGACGCAATCATGACCGAGACTGGGGGGAAGGCGATAAAGGCGTTCCTGCAAGCTCGCAGGTGCCTCTACGTGCTCGACGAGTCCGGCCGCATCAAGAGCCCCGGCAGCAAGCGCACCAAGCGAGTGAACGCCAGCTCCAGCTACGCACCCTACCGCCGCGTGCTGACCGGCACGCCGGTGGACAACTCTCCCATGGACGTCTACGCCCAGGTGAGATTCATCTGCCCGGAGGAGTGGCTGGACATGGGCATTCGCAACTTCGCCCAGTTCAAGAACCGCTTCGGCGTCTGGGAGCAGCGCAAGACCAGCAACGGCGGACGCTTCGAGTCCCTGGTCAGGTACAAGGATCTCGACGTGCTGAAGGCAGTGGTGGCGAAGGTGGGCGACCGCCGCATGAAGTCCGAGGTGCTTGACCTCCCCGAGAAGATCTACGTGCGCCGCACCTTCGACCTGAACCCCGAGCAGCGCAGAGTCTACACCGCTCTGGAGGAGGAGTACCACACGACCCTGGGCGACGGATCGGAGGTCACCGCCGATCTGGCCATCGTCCGCATGCTCCGCATGTCCCAGATAGCCAGTGGCTACGTGGGCAACGACGAGGACGAGCTGGTCCCCCTGGGCGAGAACGTCCGCATGAAGTGCCTCAAGGATGTGCTCGAAGACGTCGAGGGCAGCTGCATTATTTGGGGCAGGTACAACTGCGAGATCGACGCCATCCGCGAGATCCTCGGCGAGAAGGACGCTGTCTACTTCGACGGCCGCACCAGCGACGAGAACAAGGAGCTTGCCAAGGTTCGCTTCCAGCGCGAGGGATCTGCCCGATTCTTCGTGGCGAAGCCCAGTGCGGCTGGCGAAGGGCTCACCCTCCACCGCGCCAAGACCGTGATCTATGCCAGCAACTCCTTCAGCCTGCGAGAGCGGCTTCAGTCCGAGGACCGAGCGCACCGCGCTGGCATGTCCTCCGACCCCGTGACCTACATCGACCTGGTGGCGAAGAACACCCTCGACGCCTACATCCTCCGCGCCCTTCGGAAGAAGCGCGACCTCGCTTCGGAAATCACCGGAGATAACTTGCCCACGTGGGCTTAGGCTGGTAGCCTATCTGTGTCGAGAGGGAGTCCCCACGTCAGGGACGTGGACCATGGCTCCCTCTCACAACCAACCACCACCATGACAGACTCCAACGATTACAGCAAATTCATCGAGACCGCACCGGATGCGGACGGGCTCGCCAGCCTGGCCCAACTCGCCACCGACCTCTACCTGGCCGAGATCTCCGCAGCCGAGGCAGCCGAGGCAGCCAAGGACGCGCAGCAGAAGGTCCTGAACATCTCGCAGCATCGCATCCCAGAGCTGATGACCAAGCTCGGCATGTCAGAGTTCACGACCACCAACGGGATCAAGCTCAAGATCGCACCGAGCTACCGCGCGAGCATCTCGAAGGCCCGCAAGGGTGAAGCCCACGCATGGCTCGACGAGAACGGAGAGGGCGGCATGATCAAGCACAACGTGCTGGTGGGCTTCGCACGGGACAGCGGAGACGCTGCCGCCAAGCTGATGAACGACCTGGAGGACAAGGGCTTCAACGTCAAGGACGAAGAGAAGATCGAGTCCAGCACGCTGCGAGCATGGGTCAAGCGTCAGCTCGAATCCGGTGCCGACATCCCGATGGATCTCTTCGGTGCCTCCAAGCAAGACATCGCAAAGATCACCGCGAAACCCGAGACCATGTTCGGCGAGTAGGTTACAATCCACCTCCGGCATTCCGCCGGAGATCGTCCACCCGAGCCGCGGGACGTAAAAGTGCGCGCATCATCAACCGCCCAAAGGGCACCCTCTGCTATGGCAAACGCCAAATCCAAAACCCCCGTCTCTGAAACCTCCGTCGCAGTCCGAGCCGGTGGCGAGATCGTCAACTACGACTACGGCAGCAACGCCGGAGCAGGCTGGGACAACACGTCACAGGACGACTTCTCCATCCCCTTCCTGAACCAGCTTCAGGCGCTCTCCCCCGAAGTCCAGGACGGTGAAGACACCTTCATTGCTGGAGCCAAGAATGGCATGTTCGTCAACAGCGTGACCAAGACGCTCTACTCCGATGTGATCTTCGTTCCCGTGCAGACCGAGCACGTCTACGTCGAGTGGGTTCCGCAGGATGCCGGTGGCGGCTTCGTCGGAGTCCACCAGCTCGACAGCCCGGTGGTGGCCAAGGCCCGCGCCGAAGCGACCGACCGCAACCTGAAGGTGGGCAACAACGATCTGGTCGAGACGTTCTACGTCTACGCCATGATCCTCTCGGAGCCTGGAGCCGAAGACGTCAGCGAGATGGTGGTCATGTCATTCTCGAAGACGAAAATCAAGCGGTACAAGGCGATCATGACGCGCCTTCGGACGCTGAAGGGATCGGCCAACATTCCGCTCTTCGCCCACCAGATCCGCATGACCGCTACCTCGGAGAAGAGCCCTGCTGGCCAGAGCTACAAGAACGTCGAACTGAACCCTGCCGTGGACGGTGACGTCGCAGCGAGCCTGCTGCCGCCGACCTCCCCGATCCTCGAAGCCTCTGCTGGCTTCCTGGAGAGCATCGCCACCGGCGAGAAGAAGGCAGACCACGGCACCGCATCATCCGCGGGCTCGGCAACCACGGAGACCGACGAGGTCTTCTAAGAGAGAACTCCTGCGGCCGCAAGAGTAGTTCGGACGCTCATGTTCCGAGTGGGGTGGAAGGCCCACAACCTCGTGCTTGGATCTGTCCAAGTGTCAAGCGGCCGGATACCCGTGTCTGCACGAGTCGGATCCATCGGAGAGGATCCACCTTATCCAAGCGCAGCTTCGGCTGCGAGCTACCTTGGGACCGTCCTGCTACGCCAGGGCGTGCGGGCATCTGCCCGACGATTGGCCTCCGCAATTGGCCAGAGCCGTCCATAGTACAGTCGGCGCAGTGGGTGGAAGCCCCACTTCTTCGCCCACGGGTCCACCACCCATGGGCTTCACTTTCTACCATAACTTCGACATGCCCATCATCACCTTCGACATCCCTCCGACCTCCAGCCAGGCGCTGAACACCATCCCGCAGGGTGGCTTCCTCCGCATCAATGGCCAGGCCAACGTCCGCAGCAGCGGCACCGGCACCAGCATCGACACCACCGACCTGACGACAGGCATCACCACGTCGCGCCCGAGCGCGACCATGGTTGAACCCATGACTCTCCTCTCCGCTTCCTTCGCCGTCACACCCGCCTAATGATTCTCTCAACACTTATCTCCCTCGTCGCTGTCTTCGCTCCCGTTGACGGATGCGATTCGACCGCTCCCATCCCCACCGCGCCAATCTGTGTGGGCGTCCTTGACTGGACGTGCATGTCCAACCTGGAGGCCGCGTTCACGTCGGACTGGAACACTGGAGTGGGTACGCCGAGGCACGACGCATGCGTGCTCCAGCTCACCGTCCCTGGTCTCCAAGCAACGATCGACACGCATGCAGCTGCTGTATCCGCAGCGGCCTCCGACATCGCACGTTGGGCTCCCCTCTGTGCTGCTGGTAATCCGACCGCCTGCCTCAACGAGCAGACTGCCACCGATGCGTGGAACGAGGCCCTCGACGACTGGGCCGATGCGACCACCGCGCTGGCTATTGTCAACGGGCAGATCACCACGCTGAACACGCAGGCGCTTGCTGAAGAGACGAGCCTTCTTGCCGACTTCTTCACGGACGCGGATGCCTGCTGCTCCGGCTTCCTCAGTGCTGGTCCTGTGTCCATGCCTGTCGCCCAGGTCGGTGATGTCTTCGCCTGTCCTCCGGTTTACCCTGGGCTTCCGCCTGCTGCGCTCTGCGACATCCCGGAAACCTATCGGGCACCCTGCCTCGCTCTTGCAAAGTTCCGGCACAAGACGGGCTGGGAAAACTACGTGCGGACGTTCTCCCTGGCGCGTTGTTCTGCCCTGGACGCCATCATCGACAAGCTGCTTGAGATCCAAGGTCACGAGCTTGACCTGGACGCCTTGCAAGATGATTACGACGACGAGGTCCTCGACTGCATCACTGGCGTACCTGGTGCCTGCGATCGCGCACAAGCTATTGCTGTCCAGATGGTAACGATCCAGGGTTGGATCAACGACCTGAACGTCGAAATCACTGCTCTCCGGAATTCCATCGCTGGGTACGAGTCTGCCATGACGCTGAACATGGCCGACATCGCCACCAAGTATTTCAACGCTACAGCTGCCTGCTGTGGTCCCGAGGACGAGGACACCGCACCCAAGGCGATGCTGGTATCCGCGCCAGCCTCAATGTCCGTGGACACGTATCCATGCCCGTACACTTACCCTGGTCCGCCGGAAGCCACGCCATGTCCTGTTGAGTCCCCGGCTCCTGCACACTGCCTCGCCCATGCTAGGGCAAGTCACTACTTCGATTGGATCACGAACGTGGTGCCGTCTGGAAATCAGCGTTGCTATCGTCTCGACGACATTGCGACCAAGCAGCTCCTGATGCTTGGCCACATCGAGGACTACACTGAGGCCGAGTTCGCGCTGGTGGATCTTGACGCGGAGTGCCTCGCAGGTAACCAAGTCTCCTGCGCCGAGGCAATCGTCCTCCGTGCATGGATGGCCACTACGGCCGTAACAATCGAGGACCTCCAGGCTTCGATTGACGAGGACTTCCGCTGGGTTGGCATCTACGAAGCATCCATGGCTAGCCACCTCGCACAGCTTGAGGCCACCTTCCATGCGGAGAACCTCGCCTGCTGCGGGACGACGATGCCCGAAGGAAACTGATCCCCGCTTCTGTACTATCCAGAACCGATAGCGATTGGGTGGAAGGCCCAAACCAAATCATGAAACTTTCACCACAGCAGCAGGCCGGACTCGACGCAGCGAGTAGCTGGTACGACTCCGCCAGCCGCAAACCAATCTTCCGATTCTTCGGATTCGCCGGAACGGGCAAGACCTCGATCGCCCAGCAGATGGCCAAGGACCTCGGCGGCAACGTCGCATTCGCCTGCTACACCGGCAAGGCTGCCCACGTCCTTCGGGAGAAGGGCTGCCGCGGAGCTGGCACGCTTCACTCCCTGATCTACCAGCCGCAGAGCCGCAGTGCCGCGCGCCTGCGCGAGCTTCAGCGCGAGTACATCGAGCGCGAGGCAAACGGCGATTCTGCCGACATCCTGATGGCGATCCAGAGAAGCATCCAGATCGAGCAGGACAACGTGAAGCGTCCGATGTTCGGGATCAAGGAAGAGTCCGCTCTGCAAGACGCAGACCTGCTGGTGATCGACGAGGTCTCCATGGTCGACGCGCAGATGGGCGAAGACCTGCTCTCGTTCGACAAGCCCATCCTCTGCCTCGGAGATCCGGCGCAGCTGCCACCAGTCAAGGGCGGAGGGTACTTCACCAACCACGAGCCCGACGTCCTGCTGACCGAGATCCACCGCCAGGCTGCGGGCTCTCCGATCCTCGCTCTGGCCACGGCCGTGCGCGAGGGACGAGGGTACGAAGGAGCAGGCGACATCCTCCGCCCGAAGGGTCAGTCTGTGGAGTTCATGTCGAGCTTCGACCAGATCCTGGTGGGCACCAACAAGATCCGCAAGGTAGTCAACGACCGAGTCCGCGAGTTCCGGAAGTTCACGAGCCCGATGCCGCAGGAGGGCGACCGCCTGATCTGCACCCGCAACGATGCAGAGACCGGCCTGCTGAACGGCAGCCAGTGGATGGTCGATAGTTCCAACTGGGACGCCAACGAGGAGACGCTCTCGCTGCTGATCACCAGCTGCGACAACGGCGAGACCATGCGCGTGGATGCGCATCATGATTACTTTCTTGGCAGCGAGCCCGCCTATTACGAGGTACGTTCTAAGCAGTGCTTCGACTACAGCTATGCGATCACGACCCACAAGGCACAAGGAAGTCAGTTCCGCAGTGTCTGCATCATTGACGAGTCTCATCGGTTCCCTGCGCATACACGCAAGGCTTGGAAATATACGGCAATCACGAGGGCGTCAGAGGAGCTGACGATCATCGTATGATCGGCCGACCAAGAGAGGACGAGGTCGATCGTTTCTGGTCGAAGGTGGAGAAGTCCAACGGATGCTGGACGTGGTCCGCTGCGACTGTCCAAGGGTACGGAGTCTTCAGTATCACGCAGCCCCGTCGACAGGTGAAGGCCCACCGGATGAGCTTCGCTCTGGCGAACGGTCTGGACATCCGAGACCTTGACGCGGAGGTGATCATGCACACCTGTGACAATCCGCAGTGCGTGAACCCGGCGCACCTTCTAGTAGGAACGAACGCCACCAACATGGAAGATCGCGACAGGAAGGGACGCGGCGCCGATAGACGTGGTAGTCTTTGCCCGACGGCGAAACTTAGCTGGCCAGAGGTTCATAGAATCCGCGCAGCCTACGGTCCCGGAACAACACTTCGAGATCTTGCATACAAGTTCAACGTTTCTCCGAAATGTATCCACAACGTAGTTACAAACAAAACCTGGAAATACCAATGAAAGTCCTCGACTGCGTCCTTCTTCCCTTCGCCTGCCTGGGCTTCTTCCTGGCCTGCTTCTCCGGAGTCATGCCAATGGATGAACCGACGACGAAGCAGATGCGCCTGCTCGGCGGATTCGTCCTCACCCTCTTCTCTACTCTCACCTACACCACGTTCGCATGAAAATCATCATCGGGAAGAATCCACAAGAGTCCGACGCAATCCAGATCCTGACGAAAGACGGCGAGGACATCACCTCTGCATTCTACATCACGTCCCTGTCCCTCGACCTGCGGCCGGAAAATGGCAGGACCAAGGTAACCATGGAGTGCCTGGTGGAATCCGTCGAGCTTCTGGACGTGGTTGCCGACGTGACCATTGTTGGTAGGGACTTCGCATGAAAGTTCTCGACCATGGCCACGTGAAACTCGTGGACGTCCAGGGCCATGTCGGCCTGAAGACCGTCAACGCTGCGCGCCTGTCCTTCGGCGGGAAGTCCGAGGACTTCAGCGACAGGGACGCCAAGCTCTGCAAGTACCTGATGGACAACGAGCACACCTCACCCTACCGCCACGTCTACTTCACGTTCGACGTGAAGGCGCCGCTCTTCGTCTTCCGCCAGTGGTGGAAGTATCAGGTGGGCTCCACCCACCGCGAGTACGAGCTGGACGGAGAACCCTGCGCCTTCGACATCATGATGGACGAGGACAAGGGCTGCTCCTGGAACGAGCTGTCCGGCCGCTACAGCGTCCTGGAGACCGAGGTCTACCATCCGGAGGTCTGGCGCTCCAACACCGGCAGACAGGCTGCCAACGCCCCTCTCTACAAGGGAGCCAACGACTACGAGACCATCGCCTACGCAGCCACCATGCGCGAGCTGGTCAGTAAGTACCACGCAGCTCTGGACCGCGGAGTGGCCAAGGAGCTGGCCCGCCTCTACCTGCCGCCCGGCATCTACAGCCAGGCCGTCTGGACGGTCTCGCTCCAGTCAGTCCTACACTTCCTGCATCAGCGTCTGAAGCCGGAAGCCCAATACGAGATTCGCCAATACGCGATCTCCGTCCTTGAACTCATCAAGCCCCAACTCTCTGCCATGGGCATCACCAAATGAACGGTCCACTCACACCATTCTCCAAATCCCTGCACGCCGAGAAGTACCGCGCTGCTGGGGAGTCCTTCGACGAGTCCACCAACCGCATCGCTGCCGCGCTGACAGGTGGCGACCGCACCAGGTTCCTGGAGTTCCGTCGCATCCTCCGCGAAATGTCCTTCATGCCAGCCGGACGGATCCAGTCCGCGGTGGGCTCTACCCGCAACGTCACCGCGTACAACTGCTTCGTCTCCGGCATCATCGGTGATTCCTTCGTGGAGGGTGACGACTCCATCATGGACCGCGCCAAGGAGGCAGCCATCACAATGCGCATGGGTGGAGGCATCGGCTACGACTTCAGCAGGCTGCGCCCACGTGGCGCGCTGATCAAGAAGCTGGGCTCGAAGTCATCAGGCCCGGTGAGCTTCATGCAGATCTACAACTCGGTCTGTCAGTGCATCGCCAGCAGCGGACATCGCCGCGGAGCCCAGATGGGCGTGCTGCGCGTAGACCATCCAGACATCGAGGAATTCATCCACGTGAAACACGAGCTGGGAGTGCTCGAAGGCTTCAACCTTTCGATCGGCATCACCGACGAATTCATGGTAGCAGTCACGCAAGGCACCACCTTCGACCTGCGCTGGGAGGGCGAGGTCTACTCAACAATCGACGCCCGCGCTCTGTGGGAGATGATCATGCGTGGCACGTGGGACTGGGGCGAGCCTGGCGTGCTCTTCCTCGACACGATGAACCAGGAGAACAACCTGCACTACTGCGAGGTCCTGGAAGCTACGAACCCATGCGGGGAGCAGCCGCTGGCCCCGTTCGCCGCATGCCTGCTGGGCAGCTTCAACCTGACGCGCTACATCTACTCAACTCCCGATGTGACTTCCTCTGGCATAAACGTGGTTCGGTACGACTTCGACTGGGACCAGTTCCGCGCCGACATCGCGCCGGTGGTCCGCGCCATGGACAACGTGATCGACGTCTCCAGCTACCCGCTGCCAGAGCAGGAGCGCGAGGCCCTGGCCAAGCGCCGCATGGGTCTGGGCATCACCGGCCTGGCCAATGCAGCCGAGACGTTGGGCTACCCGTACGGCTCCGAGGAGTTCCTGGCATTCGAGCGCAAGGTGCTGATGTATCTGCGCGACGAGGCGTACTACGCGAGCAGCTCGCTGGCCGCAGAGAAGGGATCCTTCCCCCTCTTCGATGCCGACAAGTTCCTGGAGTCCGGCTTTGCCAAGCGGCTGCCGCCTGGAGTCCGGACGGCGATCAAGCTCGACGGTCTGCGCAACTCGCACCTGATCTCCATCGCGCCCACGGGGACGATCTCCCTCTGCGCAGACAACGTCAGCAGCGGCATCGAGCCCGTCTTCTCCAAGAGCGTGGTCCGGACGGTGCAGACATTCGACGGACCGACGCAGCAGACGGTCGAGGACTACGCCTATGCTACCTGGGGCACCGAGCCCAAGGAGTGCAAGGACGTCACCGCGGCCGAGCACCTGGCCGTGCTGCTGGTGGCGCAGGAGTACACCGACTCCGCAGTATCGAAGACCTGCAACGTATCGCCCGACATGCCTTGGTCGGAGTTCAAGGCGATCTACATGGACGCCTGGAAAGGTGGCGCCAAGGGCTGCACCACCTTCAACCCTGAAGGAAAGCGCATGGGCATCCTGAAGGCGGCCATGGCGAAGGACAGCGAAGGCAGCTGCGAGATTGATCCCGAAACGGGAAGATCTGATTGTCAGTAGACAGGTCTGCCTTTCTGTGGTAGTCTCTGGATATGGGAGACCACGACATAACATCGGTTCGGAGCAACGGGACGCTGGACAAGCGGCCCGTTGCCGAGCTTCGTAAGATCTACACCTCCCTGGTTCCTGGAACTCTTCCGGAGTTCAAGTCGAAGGCCGCCCTCGTGAGGGCCATCCTGATGGAGCTGGGGAAGAAGCCGAGGACGAGGAAGCGCGCAGCATTCTCCGCGCGCAAGCCAGAGCCAGAACCGCCCAACCGAAAGCCCTGGTTCTTCGACCCCACGAAGGCGGAGCCGCGGTCACCGCGCAAGGGAACGAAGCGCGAGAAGCTGATCGCGATGCTGCGCAAAGGAGCGACGTTCGGTCAGATCGAGAAGGAGATGGGCTGGACCTACAAGCAAGCCTTCGTCCAGATGCGTGCGGTCAACCGCGAGAACGGATACGGATTCACCGAGCGCAACAAGATGCTCTCCATTTACACCTACGAAGAAGGGCCGCCGGAATGAACTGGGAACAAGCAAAGAAGCTGCTGGAGATGCAGGGCATCACACCGACCGACCGCGACCGCGAGCTGATGGAAATGGGATTCGTCTCTCACATCCTGATGCCTGTTCGCGATGGAGGTTGGGGACGAGAGACGAGGACCATGATGCAGCCGCAGCACGTGGACGGGAACCCGTCATGATCGCCTTCATCAGAATACCGAAGACCGCGAGCTGCACCATCCTGGCAGCGACGGATCGCGCCGAGGTCTGGTCAGTCGACCACGAGCCGGTGGGGTTCTACCGTGACGCAGTCGCTACGTTCACCTTCGTTCGCAATCCATGGGAACGTCTCTTCAGCTGGTATCGCCATGCGAAGTATTTCCAGCATCGCACCTTCGAGGAGTACGTGCTGGGCCAGGAAGAGTTCGGCAGACCAGTGGCGCCAACTCAACGCTACCGCCACGGCAACGCCGACGAGACCACCCTGCTGGTGGCTGATCAGGCCGCGTGGTTCCGCGATCGCCACCCGACATTCGTCGGACGCTTCGAGAACCTGGAGGCGGACCTTCGCTGCATTGGAGACTGCCTGGGATTCAACGTCGGCAAGGTCGACCACCTGAACGTCAGCAACGACACGCCAACCCACCCCTACAGCCCTGACCTCTGGACTCCCGAGATGGTCAAGCAGATGGACCCGCTCTTCGGCGAGTTCGCATCGACCTACGGATACAACCCGCCATGCTGATTTCCCTAGAACACTGGCAGGCCATGGGCCACCGACTCTTCGGACCGGACCCCGACCAGTGGCAGTTCGTCTGCCCAGCATGCGCGACCGTGCAGAAGCCCGCCGACTTCCTCGCTCTGGGCATGCCGCGCAAGATGGTTGACACCATTTGTGCATTCGCGTGCATACGGCGATGGACCGACCAGGGCTGCCTCTCCGCCGGAGAGGGAGACATCATGGTCTACGTGACCGCCAACGAACCCGACCGCCCAACTTTTGACTGGAACCCCAAATGAAACGCATCACCATCCACAACCCATGCAACCTGGAAGGCTCGCCAGTATCGGCGCTCTTCCCAGGTGACGAATACAAGGCCATCACCGAGCGCGAGGAGGTCCAGCTGGTAGACGTCAACGACCAGGACCTGACCTACGCCGAGGTCCTGAACGTATGGGTGGGACCGCTGGCCCACGTTCCAGCCATGCTCCTGGAGATGGCCCACGATCCGCTCCAGCGCAGCTTCGCCGGTGCCTACATGCACCTGGTGGCCAGGCGCACCGAAGAGGACAAGGTCCCCAACCAGGAGACCATCGTCTCCCTGCTGGTGCTCCGCCCGAAGGAGTCCACCCTGCTCCGCCCCACCCTGAACGACATCAAGAGGTCAGGCAGATGATCGAATTACAGATCCGCGAAGGTCTCAGAGTGGTAGCCTTATTCCAGTGGGACAGCTGGACCCTGGGCGTAACCTACAGATCTCCAGAGGGCTACGCACCACGCGACATCATCTTCCACTTTGGTCCGTTCCACATCCACTTCCTGCACATGCCGTCATGAGAACAATCATCGCACGCAATTTCCACCAAGCCATCGCCGAGTCCTGCTACCAGCTGGAGCACTTCGGCACCACCAGCTCGGAAGGTGGCAAGGTTCTGCCCATCCCGTCCACCACACTGGTCACCAACCCAAACGAGCGCGTGACGTTCTACAGTGGGCTTGACCCATTCAAGGACCTGCTTGGCGGATCGCAGGGAATCGCCGATGGCCGCATTTCTGACCTTGAGCATTCTGGCAAGGTATTGAAGGCAAGGTCCGACGCGATCATCACCCTTCATGGTTCCGGATGCGACAGCATCAACACGGTCTTCGCCCAAGTCGACCTCGACGGGAAGATCCAGCTGATGGCATGCAGCAGTGAGACCAACGTCCTGGAGCAGGGCGAAGACTTCGTCTTCCTCTCCATGGTCCAGAGCTACCTGGCCCACGCTACCGGCCGCGAGCCTGGAGTGCTGTGGCATACGTCGATGAGCCCGGTGGTAGACCCCCACCAGCTGGAGCTGCTGTCGGATGTGTCTGGACACGCGCCTGAACCTCCCGCGCAATTCGAGGACCCGTATAGCACGGGCTCGATGACGGACACGATCCCACTTCTTTCGATCCCCGCAGGCCGCTGGTTCCGAGAGCTGGTACAGTTTTTTGGGGCGTTCGACGCTGTCGAATACGTCGACCCATTTATCCAGCACGTGCTGGCACCGGCTCACCGCGCCAGGCGTCTCCACGAGGAGGGCGCACCACTCGCTTCTGTTCAGCGCGCCATCGGCGAGATCGCTGCGCAGGACTGGATGCAGGCATGCCTGCAATACGTCAACGCGAACACGAAATCCGAAATCTCCTGAACCCATGACTCTCCCCCTCTTCCTCCCTAAGTCCGACTGGGTCGCCCCCAAGCTGTCCGAGCTTCCGAGCTGGCGTGACGCCAAGCGCGTAGGCTACGACCTCGAAACCAAGGACCCCCACCTGACGAAGGGCGGACCTGGAGGTCGAGGTCTCGGCCCCGGCGTCCGGCGTGATGGGAAGGTGATCGGGATTGGCTTTGCCATCGAGGACGGTCCGGACTTCTACCTTCCCATCGGTCACGAGACCGGGACCAACCTGGATCCGGACAAGGCGTGGGAGTACATCCGCGACCAGGCGAAGGTGACCAAGGCGGACATCGTGGGCGCCAACCTGCCGTACGACCTGGACTACTCCGCCGAGAACGGCGTGGAGTTCAGCGGGAACCTGCTCGACGTTCAGGTGGCCGAGCCTCTGCTCAACGAGCTGCGCCAGTCCTTCTCGCTGGACAACATCGCCAAGGGCCGCGGCATCCCCGGCAAGGACGAGACGATGCTTCTGGCCGCCGCTACAGCGATGGGCGTCCACCCGAAGGCTGGGATGGCAGAGATCGACCCGAAGTACATTGGAGCCTACGCTGGCCAGGACTGCCGCCTGCCTCTTGAGATCCTCCGGCAGCAGGAGCAGGAGCTGGCCGAGGCTGGTCTGATGGACGTCTGGAAGCTGGAGTCGAAACTTCTCCTGGTTCTCCTCAAGATGCGCCGCCGCGGAGTCCGCATCGACTTCGACCGCCTCGACCAAGTAGCTACCTGGTCCGAGCAGATGGAGCGCAACGCCCTCGACGAGATCAACGCCAGACGCCTCACCAAGCTGACGCCCGACGATACCAACAAGGCGTCCGTCATGGGTCCAATCCTTCGTGACATGGGCTTCGAGGTTCCACAGACGGAGAAGACAGGCAAGGACAGCGTCACCAACGACTGGCTGAAAACGCTCAAGAATCCAGTGGCCGCCGCGCTGCTGGAGGCGAAGAAGTTCAACAAGCTGCGCAACACCTTCGTGACTTCCATCCTGGCCCACCAGACCAACGGACGGATCCATTGCACATTCCGCCAGGGCATCGGCGAGGACGACAGCGGCGACGAGGGCGGAGCACGCTACGGCCGCCTCTCCTGCAAAGCGCCCAACCTCCAGCAGCAGCCCGCCAGGGATCCTGTGATCGGCCCACGCTGGCGTTCGATCTATCTGCCTGACGATGGGGGCAGCTGGTGCAAGGGCGACTACAGCAGCCAGGAGCCGCGCATCACGGCACACTACGCAGCGGAGTCCAAGAGCCCCGGCGGTGAGGCCATGGTCCAGCGGTACATCGAGAACCCGCGCCTGGACTACCACCAGACGATAGCTGACATCATGAGCCAGCCGCGGAAGCCCGCCAAGGCCATCGGCCTCGGTCTGAACTACGGCATGGGCCAGGGCCTGCTGGCCAGGAAGCTCGACCTGCCCACCGAGATGAAGTCCTTCATGAAGGACGGACGCAAGATCGAGTACCTGGGAGCAGGACCCGAGGCCATGTCCCTGATCGATCAGTATCACGCAGCGGTGCCGTACGCCGCGAACCTCTCGAAGCGCGCCACGGCCAAGGCCAACAAGGTGGGCTACGTGATGACCTGGGACGGCCGCCGGTGCCGCTTCCCCCGCGTGATGCGGAACGGCAAGTGGCAGTACGACTGGACCGAGAAGGCGCTCTCCCGCATCGTGCAGGGTACGGCTGCCGGACAGATGCGCAAGGCGATGGTCGACGCAGACGAGGCTGGGCACAAGCTCCAGCTCCAGGTCCACGACGAGCTGAACAAGACGAGCGACAGCCAAGCGGACGGCAGGGATATGTGCCGCATCATGGTTGACGCGATGAAGTTCCGCACGCCGATGATCGTAGACATGGAGTGGGGCAAGTCCTGGGGCGAGCTGGAGACAATCGTATGAGAGACCGAACAATTCGCGACCACTTCGGCAACGAGATTGAGGTGGGTGACAGATACTTCTACGGCAGCCCGCCGACGCACGGCAACGTGATCAAGCTCCGCACCACATCGATAGTGATCGAGACAGGTGGCAGCCGATGGCAGCCCAACGTAAACCACACCATGAACTGCAAATCACCCGAGAAGGGCGTCTGCCTGGACCGAGTGCCCGAGGATATCTTCTCATGAACAAGAAACGCAAAGAGCGCGTGAAGCGGAAGCAGATCGCACGCAAGGAATTCCTGATCAAGCAGCGCCAAGCCTACAAGCAGGCGCGCGAAGCTGTCGCAGACATGCAGTACGCAATCTTCTCGAAGCCCATCGGCGGCAAGTGGCGCCTGGAGTTCACATCGAAGCACGAGCAGTGCAGAGACAGCTGCTTCGAGATCATGAAGCAGCGCACAGACATCGAAGTCCGGAGAGTAGACGTATGAAAGAACGACAAGACAGATGGGACGCCAGGTTCCTGGAGATGGCCGAGCTGGTCAGCACATGGAGCAAGGACCCGTCCACGAAGATCGGCGCGGTGGTCGTCGATAGCAACCGCCGCATGGTGGGAACTGGCTACAACGGTTTCCCCCGCGGAGTCGAAGACAGCTGGGATCGGTACGCCGACAGGCCCACCAAGTACAGCCTCGTCGTTCACGCCGAGCTGAACGCGATCCTGAACGCAGCAGCTCCGTTGGAAGGGACCACGCTCTATGTCACCCGCGCTCCATGCTCAGAATGCGCCAAATCCATCATCCAGTCCGGCGTCCGCCGCGTGGTCTGGGTTGGAGACGAGGACGCAGCGATGGCAGCCCGATGGGCGGAGTCCCGAGCAACAATGCACACCATGTTCGACGAAGCCGGAATAGACGTGGAGGTACTATGAACGACCTGCCCACCATTCGCGACATCCTGCTGGAGACCGAGAAGGCATTCAGTGGACAGTTCCGCAACGCAGCCCCGTGGCGGGACAGATACGGACACGTCACGTTCAACGAGGCAATGCGCATCAACACCGTGATAGCCCTCATCCGTTGGGCGGAGAAGACCAAGCCGGATGCTGACAAGGACAAGCTGATCGAAGTAATGGAGAGACTCATCACCGCGGTGTACCGATCGTGAGCGAAGCAGCACTCTGGAACCTCATCCGACCAGTGGTCCGTCCGCTGGACGCCCAGCGAGTCGAGAACAAATGCGGCAAGGGCACGCCCGACGTGAACTACATCGGTGGCTGGATTGAACTCAAGCAGCAGGACGCCTGGCCCAAGCGCCCCACCACCAAGGTGCGCCTGGACCACGACTTGAGCAAGGAGCAGCGCATCTGGATCAATCGCCGCGAGAAGAAGGGCGGCACCGTCTTCGTTCTTATCCAGGTCGCCCGAGACTATTTGTTGCTTTCTGGTGGAACTGCTGCTAGTATTATCGGGGAGGCCACCCAAGCCGAGCTTCGCTCTGCTGCCCTCCACGTCTGGACATCCCAAACCCTCAAAGAAGAACTCCTCGAATGCTTACGACAAGCGAAGTGACCCCCGGCGAACGGCTCCTGATCGAGCGCCGCAGATCGTTCCAGACACAGGCGGAGGCCGCCCGTTTCTACGGGCTCTCCGAATGGTGCTACCGCCAATGCGAGGCGAACCAATCCAACGCTATCCCGCTGACCCCCATCGGTAGGCTGAAGGACCACGAGGCTTGCATGCTGATGCGCCGCCGCGCAGGGATGAAGCGCACCGAGCTTGCCATCGAGGTGGGCATCTCCGGATGGTGGCTCACCCGCATGGAGCGTGGACAGATTCCTGCCGATCGCCTCGTTTCCTACTGGAGCTGAAATGACCCCCACCCCTTCACACTCGCAAGCTGCTGCCTTCCTCCAAGCCATGCACCCGCATGACTTCTGGCTGGTGACCGCGCTCTCTGTCGACCCCACGCTGCGGTCCAAGTTCCCGCCACGCACCGCAACCTTCAAGGCTGGCCAGGAGGCGGAGCTGGAAGACTTCCTGAAGTCCGTCCAGGGCGGAGGCTACAACGTCTACTTCTCGGTCAACCCGCCGATGCAGGCGATGAACAAGAAGGCCCAACGCGCGGACATCGACCGCATGACCTACCTGCATGTCGACCTCGACCCCGAGGACGGCGGAGATCCGGAAGCAGAGCGTGCGCGCCTGCTGGGCCTGCTGACCACCGAGCGTCCGTCCGGCATCCCGGAGCCCACCGCGGTCATCGACAGCGGTGGAGGGTACTGGGCATTCTGGCGGCTGGAGGATCCCTTCCAGATCGAGGGAGACGCGATCCTCTACGAAGAGGCGAAGCTCTACAACTACGCTCTTGAGACTGCCTTCGGTGCGGACAACTGCCACAACGTCGACCGCATCGCCAGGCTGCCAGGCACGGTCAACTGGGCCGGAGCTAAGAAGCGCGCCAAGGGTCGCGTCGACCGCACGGCGGAAGTGGTCTACCTCAAGGACCTGGCCTACCCGCTGCGGTCATTCACGAAGGCCACGCAGGTCTCGTCTGGCCGCGGTGGATTCTCGTCCGGCCGGACGATCGAGATCGACCAGAACGTCCAGCGCGTGATGGACCTCGACAAGGAGCTTCCGCCGACGGTGCCCGCATGGTGCAAGTGCGTGATCTCCCAGGGCCGTGACCTCGACGACCCCACCCGCTTCGCCAAGCCAGGCACCACCGAGATCGACAGGTCCGACGCGCTCTTCTACGTCGTCTGCGAGCTGGTCCGGAACGATGTGTCCGACGACATGATCTATGCGATCATCACCGACAAGGACTGGGCCATCAGTGAATCGGTGCGGGAGGACGAGTCCAGGATGGACCGATACGCCAAGCGCCAGATCGAACGCGCACACGAGTTCGCCGTCGACCCGATGCTGGCCGACCTGAACAACCGCTACGCCACAGTCCAGAACGCTGGAGCTGGCAAGTGCAAGGTGATCTACCAGGACCCGGACAACGGAGTGATGGTCTACCAGACGCCGACGGACTTCAAGGCGTTCTACAGCAACCGCTTCGTCGAGATCCCAACCGGCGACCCGAAGAAGGGAAACCTCCAAGTCCCTATGGGCAAGTGGTGGTTTGAGCACCCCATGCGCAGATCGTTCAACAGCATTGCCTTCCTGCCTGGTGAGGAAGTGGGCAAAGGCGTCTATAACCTCTGGCGCGGATTCGCCTATGAGGCCAGGCAGGGCGGAAGCTGCGACCTCTACCTGGACCACGTGCGCGACGTCATCTGCTCCGGCGACCAGGAGATCTACGACTACCTGGTGAACTGGATGGCCCTCGCAGTGCAGCGTCCTGCGCAGCCTGGTCACACCGCGGTGGTCCTCCGAGGATCGCAGGGTGCGGGCAAGGGCACGTTCGCCAAGACCTTCGCCAAGCTCTTCGGACACCACGGGAAGCAGATCACCGACGAGAAGCACCTCACCGGAAACTTCAACGCACACCTGCGCGACTGCATCGTGCTCTTCGCAGACGAGGCAGTGGCCGCGGGCGGGAAGAACGAAGGGATCCTGAAGGCCCTGGTAACCGAGGAGCATCTGCTGGTCGAAGCAAAGGGAGTCGATGCCGCGATCGAGCGGAACTACCTGCACGTCATCATGGCCAGCAACGAGGAGTGGGTTGTGCCCGTTGGGCTCGACGACCGCCGCTTCGTCATGCTGGACGTCTCCGACGAGCACGTCATGGACGCAGGCTACTGGGGCGCGCTCAATGCCCAGCTGCGCGACGGTGGGCACGAGGCCCTGCTATACCACCTGCTGACCAGGGACCTCTCCAAATTCGACCCGCGCGAGCGGCCGAAGACGGACGCGCTTCAGGACCAGAAGACGCTCTCGATGGATCCGATCACGAGCTGGTGGTACGGTATCCTCCAGGACGGAGCCATCGGGGACACACCGCTGGCCGACGGCTCGATCTACCCGACGGGCTCGCTGGCGTACGAGTACAACAGCGGCAACCGCAACGGCCGCCAGCGGAGCACCACGAAGATGCGCGAGTTCCTGGAGCGTGCTCTTCGCCAGCGTGGGATCAATCGCCAGATCACTCCGAAGGAGCTGGAAGGCAACATGCTCGCAGTTCCAGCCCGCCAGGCGTACGACGGCAAGGAGACATCCACGCAGAAGCCCGTCTGCTTCTACCTGCCGCCGCTGGCGGAGATGCGGACGCTCTTCGACCAGGTCTTCGGTGGTCCGTACGAGTGGCCGGAAGCAGTCAGCGTCGAGCCCGAAGCTGCGGAGGTGTTCTGATGGCTGAGAAGAAGAAGAAGCTGCGGACGACCTACCCTGCTGGCATGGTGACAGACGCCAAGGCCAAGGGTCTCGGAGTGATAACGGTCTCCATCCAGTTCCCAGATGGGACTCGCGAAGAGAGACAGACGACCGGAAACGCAAAAGAGTGCCACTTCGCCCGCTGGGCAGGGGTACTGTTGACAGAGCAGGAAGTGAAGGGTCTCGTGGACTTGGAAGCGGTGGTTAGAGCAGCCGTGGAAGAGTGAGTCCCAGGGGGAGCAGTGCTGGCAGGCACGGCTCCCCCATTTTTTTTTGGACGGTTCCTTCAGTTCCATTTGCCTTCATGCCGATAGTGGGGTATCGTATCATCGTCAACGAGACGAAGCCACCAACCGGAACCAGCCATGAAGAACCAAGTAGCACAAAGCACCAGCGAGAAGCTGGTCTCCATGTCCGCCCAAGACCTCCAGCTCACCGAGCAGCTGACCGACATGGTCATCTGGATGGACGAGGGCAGCGACCCTGCTCCCTTCGACGCTCTCTGGGACGCCCGAGTGGCTCTCCGCAACGAGATGCTTGCCCTTCTCCAGAGGGTCCTCTGATGGGACACTCAACAAACTACACCGGCACGATCCGCATCAACAACCTGAACCTGGAAAAGGTCCGCAAGCTGAAGACGTTCCTTGGAGCAGACAAGCGCGACCTGATGCGCGACGGTGTGATCACCGAAGCCCAGATGGACCTGCTCGAATACAGCTACTTCTTCGACATGGAGCTGGACGAGGAGATGACCGCGCTCCAGTGGAATGGCTCGGAGAAGACCAACGGTCTCGAAAACTGGCTGAACCTGGTAGGCTGCGCGCTTGATCTGGACTACCAGGAAGGGGACAGCCTCCTCTGCCAGGGCGAAGAGATCGAGGACCGCTACCTGATCATGATCGAGGGCGGAGCCGCCTTCATGCGCCGAGGCGCCACAGCATCGTCAGGCACCCTGGTCCACATCACGGTTGGCCAATACTACGACGAGCGTGAGATGGGTCCGGTGTTTGCGTCTGCTGACGCTGCTGCCGAGTACATCACTAAGCGCAACGCCGAGGGTGACCTGATCTGGGAAATCATCACCAGGACGCTGGCATGATCTTCCCATACCGAGGGCTCGCCTGCGAGTGCAACTTCACCAGATACATCAGGGCCACCTGGATGCAGCCGCCAGAGGGCGGCGAGATCGAGGACCTGGAATGGTACATCGAAGACATCGACGAGGTCTTCTGCTGGCTGGAGCTGGACGTATCGGAACCCGTGGAGAACATGGTGCGAGCCGTATTCCACCTGACTGGCAAAGTGCCGCAATCCATCACCGACAAAATCAACCGCTGGCGCGATGACATCGAGCTGGCAGCCTACGAGGAGTGGGCAGAACAATGAACTGGACAGACCAAGACGACATGCAGCTGATGCAGCTGCGCAAGAACGGAACACCTCCCCGCGAGATCGCGAAGCAGCTCGGCCGCTCCCTTAGCGCAGTGTGCCAGCGGGCAGTCCGTACCCTGGGACTTCCGACCCTGCGAGCAGAGAAACGCTACTGGTCCGACTCCGAGGTCCAGACTCTTCACGAGATGTTCCCCACCACCAGGGTGGGAGCAATCGCAGAGAAGCTCCGGCGCAGCGAGCAGTCCGTCCGCGACCGTGCCCAGAACGATGGCCTCTTCCGCAGGGACTTCCCGCTATGAGATTCGACTGGAAGGTCTACGCCAAGGACAGGTACGTCGACAGCGGCACGATCCAGGCGGACACGCAGAAGATCGCCATGGGGCTCGTACTCGCTGGCCAGGCGGAGAAGGACCGCGACCCGGACACGTCCTACCGCGTGACCGTGGGCGACAGCGTGACCTCCAGCTTCGGGGACGAGTTCCTGCGCAGCGCCGAGGCATGCAGCTGGACCGCCGAGCCGGAGATGGACGGCGGAGGGTTCAAGTATCCCAGCCTGAAGGACGCCATGGAGTCCACCAAGGGGATCCCGGCGACCATCGAAGACATCGCGCGCACCGTGATCGAGGACGTGGTTCTGCCAAAGATTCTCAGTAACCTGCGGGATGTTGGAAAGCCGGAAGACGTCGTGCTGAAGCGCGTGCCGGTGGTGGGTGGTGAGTGGGTTCCAGTGGTCAAGGCGCCCAGCGAGTGGATCAGCCCACCAAGCGGTGGTAGCACCGCCGAGCAGGTGCGCATCGCCAGCGATGAGCTGGACGCGAGGATCGCCAGCTACCCGCGCGCGTGGATCGGAGACGAGGAGATAGACGTCAACGACATGACGATGGAAATGTTCGGCCGGAAGCCGGACGACGTGGTAGACTAGAATGGCGAGAGGCTTCGGCCTCTGGTTTTTCATGACAGGGGCGTAGGGGTGGTTCCCTGCGCCCCGCTTTCGTTCGCAATTCGAGAATAGCGGATGATCCATTTGCCTCCCTGACGATAGTGGGGTATTGTCTGGTGGCCGCTCAAGTTCCACCTCGCCACCAACCGATAACACAGTCATGACCACTCCAATCTGGACCGAGAAACAAGTTCGCAAATTCGCCAAGGACCTCAAGACCCAATGGGCTGGAGTCTGGCACCACCTGACCTTCCCGCTCCAGTCCGCAATCGTCGAAGCTGGAACGCTGTCTGTGATCATGGGACTGCGCGAGGAGCGCGAGATCACTTCTGTGGACGCAATCCTGCTGCTTGTCGACATGGAGCGCGCGATGGGCCTTCGCGACTAATCTTCCGAATCCATTTGCTTCTTCTCCAAACTGGGGTACTCTCTTAGCGTCATGAAAAACACCAACCAAAACATCCTCCGCATCGCCCACGAAGAACTGGCCCTGGCCTTGGCCGCAACCGTCGGGGACAACCGAGACAACCTCTCGATCGCTCGCTTCCAGATCAGCAACCGGATGACCAGCTCCGGCGGCACCGCGACCGTGGGCGGCCCCAACACCGGCCTGGTCAAGCTCTCCGGCCCGATCTTCCGGGACGAGGCCAACAGCGAGGACGACCTGCGGAACACCGTGCGCCACGAGCTGGCCCACATCGCAGTCGGCCGCGGACACGGTCACGGTCCTGTCTGGAAGCGCATGGCGAAGTTCCTGGGCTGCACCGGCGACCGCTGCCACACGATGGTCACCGCGCAGGCCAAGGCGCGCCCTCGCTTCGACTGGCTACTCTCCTGCTCCAGCTGCGGAGCGAAGGTGGGCACCGCCCGCAACCGCACCACGGTGGCAGCCTGGACCAGCGGTAAGAAGGTCACCCGATGCTGCCGCGCGAAACTCGCCGCGAAGAAAGTCTGAAGAAAACGAAGCAGCCGCTCAAGTGACAGGTGGGCGGCTGCCGATAACTCTGGCATGAAGAACACCAAGCGCACCTACATACTCTCGACCGAAATTGGCCACGTCATCTACGGCTGCGAGCGCCACGACGAGCTGGCGGTCTTCGGGTACATCGAATGCCACAACGATCGCGTCGAAGCTGGAGAAGTCAGCGATGCGTGGGAGCTTCTCTCCGAGGACGCCGGGAACTTCCCCACGGTGTGGGAGCGCATCAAGGACCTGAAGAGCCAGCTCACCGCCTGCGAATAATCTTGCGAATCCATTTGCTTCTTCTCCAAACTGGGGTACTCTCTTAGCGT
>TARA_R110000744_G_scaffold220833_4_pt1 | contig 74020 bp, 76 predicted proteins | sample TARA_R110000744 | Tara Oceans TARA_R110000744 (sample SAMEA4398083) | marine metagenome | biome: Polar Biome; feature: [DCM] deep chlorophyll maximum layer (ENVO:01000326); material: water (ENVO:00002006), including particulate matter (ENVO:01000060) such as... | depth 36 m | reverse complement strand
GAGACGGCAAAGCCTTCGCCGAATAACACAGTTGCCTGATCTGCGCCCGGAACGCTTCGCGTCCGGGCATCCGTCAGGGATGACAACGCGTTGTTATTTTTTGAAAGAAAGAGCCCCTCACCCCGCCATAATCTCAAACGACCGCAGCCGCGCCGCGTGCTCATAAACATCCGACACCACGATCAGCTCATCCGCCCCTGTGCGCTCGACCAAAGCCTCAATGCCAGCCCGAACCGTCTCCGGCCCGCCATGGATGGAACAGCTCATCATCTGGGTGACATGGGCCTTTTCGGCGGGCGACCAGTAGCGGTCGATATCGTCGATGGGCGGACGGGAGAGGCCGGGGGTGCCGCGGATGAGGTTGGTGAAGCTCATTTGCTGGGTGGTGGCGAGACGGCGGGCCTCTTCGTCGCTGTCGGCGGCGACGATATTGACGCCGACCATGGCGTAGGGGCGCTCCAGCTGGGCGGAGGGTTTGAAGCGGGTGCGGTAGACCTCGAGCGCCTGTGTCAGGGCGGCGGGGGCGAAATGGGAGGCGAAGGCATAGGGCAGGCCGAGCTCGGCGGCGAGCTGGGCGCCGAACAGGCTGGAGCCGAGGATCCAGAGCGGCACCTCGGTGCCGGCGCCGGGAATCGCCTGCACCGCCTGGCCGGGCCGGGCGGGGGCGAGCCAGGCCTGCAGCTCCTGCACATCCCGGGGGAAGCCTTCATCCGAGCCGGGCGCGCGGCGCAGGGCCTGGACGGTGCGCTGATCGGTGCCCGGGGCGCGGCCAAGGCCGAGATCGATGCGGCCGGGATACAAGCTGGCGAGCGTGCCGAATTGTTCCGCAATGATATAGGGCGCGTGATTGGGCAGCATGATGCCGCCGGCGCCGACGCGGATCGTGCTTGTGCCGGCGGCGACATGGGCGATGGCGATCGCGGTGGCGGCGCTGGCAATGCCTGCGAAATTATGGTGCTCGGCCAGCCACATCCGCTTGAAGCCCCAGTTTTCCGCATGCAATGCGACATCGCGCGCATGGTCGAGCGCGGTGCGTACATCGCCGGTATCGGTGATGCGGGCGAGTTCGAGAATGGAGAGGGGGATCATGGGCGAGGCCTTGTGCGCGGTGGCGGTTAAGGGCGGGGAGACAATCACCATTTGGCCGGTGAGTGAGGCGGCCGCAAGGGGCTCTACTACATTGTTGCGGGCCCCTATCCGATCAGCAAGTGGGGACTTGAACGGCTGCAGGCGAAGTGACAACGATATCTGTCTTCAACCCTGAGAGTCCGCCTGATGCCCCTCTCCCGCCCGGTTTACCGTTTCAATGCCGCGCTTGTGCGCGAGCCCTCACGCTCCGTCGTGCGCGGGCTTCGTGCTGTCGATCATGGCGATCCCGATTATGACGGCGTCGCGGCTGAACATGCCGCCTATATCGACGCGCTGGAGGCCGCCGGGCTGGCGGTGACGGTGCTGCCGCCGCTGGAAGCCTTTCCCGATTCGGTCTTCGTCGAGGATCCCGCCCTGGTCTTTTCCGGCGGGGCGATCCTTCTCAGACCCGGCAATGCGGCGCGGCGCGGCGAGACGGCCCGGATCGCACCGGCCCTGCGGCGGCGATTCGAGACCGTGCTGGAGATGGCCGGCACCGGCTATGCCGATGGCGGCGATATCCTGGTGACGCCGGATCATGTGTTGATCGGGCTGTCAGCGCGGACCAATGCGGCAGGCGCCGGCGCGCTCGGCGCCTGCCTGACCAGGCTGGGCCTGGCCTCGAAAACCGTCACCACCCCGCCCGGCGTGTTGCATTTCAAGACAGATTGCGCGCTGATCGAGGAAAATTGCGTGCTGAGCACGGCCCGCCTGGCCGCCTCCGGCGTGTTCGAGGATTTCGAGACGCTGATCCTGCCCGAAGGCGAGGAAGCGGCGGCGAATGCCCTGCGCATCAATGATGTCGTGCTGGCCGGAGCGCAATTCCCGCGCACGATCGAAATGCTGGACCAGGCGGGCTATAATGTGGTGCCGCTGGCCACCGGGCAGATCGGCCGAATCGATGCCGGCCTGTCCTGCATGTCGCTGCGCTGGTTCGACGAAACGCTGGACGGCTGAGCCGAAGGCAAAAAAAGGCCCCGGTCTTGTCAACCGGGGCCAGGACATGCCGAGTGGCATGTGAGTGTCTTGTTATGGATCAGCGATAGCCGCCAACCCCGCCATCAAGCATCAGCGTCATCGAAGTCAGGCGCATGCTTTCGCTTTCGCGCTCATAACGGACCGATTCCATGTAGTGTTCCTCGCGGCGCATGAAGACCAGCTTCAGGCCCGGGCCATACATGCGGAGCAGGGAGCGCTCATTGCAATTGCGGCGCGGCTCCTGGGCGGAGCAGACCAGCGTTCCGCCCGGGCTGTGGCGCAGGGCCTCGCCCTTGCGGCACATGATGGTCGGCGCATCGGTCCAATTGTCCTGTCCGTCCGTCCGCCAGCCGATCGTGACCTGCATCGAGGTTCCGGCGACACAACGATAGATCTCGCCATCGAAAGTCGCGGCAACGCGGTCACCATTATCGACGCGTGAGGCGGGATGCGGTGTGCCGGTATCGTCGACGCAGACGGCGCGCACCAGGCGCCATTCCTCGACCCAGCGCGAACGCTGTTCCTCACGGAATTCGTATTCGGCTTCGCGTTCGAGCCCGGCGACATTGAGGCCGGTGATCGCGGTCGCCGCTGGCGCCGTAGTATAAGGTGTATAGCTGCCGCCCCCGATATAGGTGATGGCACCGGCTCCGGCGCCGGCGCGTGAACCGGCATTGGCTGTGGCATTGGACGAGGCGTCGACATTGGTTGTCACATTGGTGGTGACGTTGACGCGACTCGAGACATTGACGCCGACATTGATATTGCCGCCATGAATATTGATATTGGGCACATTGACCGTATGCCCGCCACCATGACCGCAACATGAGGTCGGCGGTGGCGGTGCCGGGGTGCAACACCCTTCCCCACCGCCCGCGAACGCAGGCTCCTGCGCGACCGGGGCGATACACAATACGAATGCAGTACTCGCCAAAGCGAGAAAACCGTGCCGGGCTGATACGCGCATGGTCATGCTCCTTCTATCCTGAGCCCGGTCTTGCAAGCGGCGGGCCGTTTTCCCCGCACAGGCGATTCCCGCCATTGGCGAGCGCGACCGGGCCAGTTCTCCACCCGCTTGCATGGCCCCGATCTTGAAACTCTCCCGACAAGCCGGCGCGGCAATCGAGCCGTCCGGTGCAATGACCGCAGTGTCTGGAGAGTGGAATGCGCCACGCGCAATCGAAAGCCCTACATGCCTATTGGCAGGCGCGCCGCTTTGGCGGTGCCGCGCCCTATCGGGCTGATATCGAGCCGCAGGACATTGCCGCCCTGCTCGGTCATGTCTTCATTCTGGGACGCATCGATCCGCAACATCATGTCTTCCGCCTCGCGGGGACCGGCTTGTGCGAGCTGTATCAACGTGAGTTTCGCGACCAGAATTTCCTCAGCCTGTGGCGCGGCCATGATGCGACCCATATCCAGGCCGTGCTCGAAGCCTCGCTGGGCGGTGTGTCGCCCGCCTCGGTGATTGCGCGCGCCACGACGATGGAGATGAACCAGATCCCGATCGAGGTCTGTTTTCTGCCGCTGCGTGGACCGGAAGGCCTGGTCGACCGGACGCTGGGCCTGTTCCAGCCGCTCGAGCCCGTCGAAACCCTGCGCGGACGGCCGATCATCCGCACCAGCCTGCGCGAGGTTCGCCCGCCGGCCAATCCCGGCTTCCTGTTTCCGCGCCAGCCGCTTCGCGATTCGCAGAATCCGGCGATGGTCGCCAACGACCAGTAGTTGAAAACACTTCTTAACCGCTTGGCCCTATCATCCTCACTTGCAGGAGGTTGACGCCATGCAGCAGGATTCAGGGCGGTTGGACCGCCGCAAGATCAAGATCGCCGCTCGCGGCGCCCAGGAAAGGCGCCGGCATACGCGTGTTCCGCTACAGCTGCACGGCCGTTTCTGGTCGGAAGCGCTTGGCGAACATGCCTGCCGTCTGCTCGATATTTCGCCCGGCGGCGCCCGCGTCGCCTCGCGCACCCCGCCGCCGGCCAATGCCCGCATCATCCTGATGATTTCCAGCATTGGACGGATTGAGGGCACGATTGTGCGTGTCGAGGGCGAGGAATTCTCCGTCCGCTTCCAGGCCACCGCGCGCAAGCGCGACAAGCTGGCAGACACGATCACATGGCGTTTCAACAAGGATCGCCTCGGGCTCGAGGAAGATCGCGCCGCCGTGCGCAAGCCCGGCCGCGGCCGGGCGCGCATCCTGCTCAATGACGGCGTGGTGATCCAGGCCAATGTGCTCGACGTCTCCGTGACCGGCGCCGCCTTCGAATGTCTGGAAAGGCCCCGGCTGGGCGAATTGCTACGTGTGGGTGAAATGACAGGATGTGTGGCTCGTATTCTGGACAATGGCTTCGCGGTCGTGTTCGATCCCCCCGAGGCCGCAAAGAAGAGTAGCGAAGCTGCCTGAACCGCGCCTCATCGGATTTGTGTCGCGTTTCCCCGGTAAAATCACCGTGTCGGCCTGATTTTTGCCCTATCCGGGCTATAGGAAGTAGTTGTGCAAGTGCGAGAAAGAACCGAAATGCCTCGCGATGACGGAATTGCAATGTCCTGGTTTGTAAAAGTCGAAGGCCGTGTCTACGGCCCCTATACGCCGCCGCAGATGAAAGCTTTCGTCAGCGAGGGCCGGATTGCGGCCCATTCCCAGGTCTCCAATGCGCGGGATGAGGGCTGGTGTGCAGCGTCCGAGGTCGAGGAATTCACCGGCTGGCTCGCCGAAAATGCCGGCGGCCCTGCCCCGGAAAAGCGTGTCACAGCGGGCGTGCGCCCGGCCAATTTCGTCATCGTCACCGAAATCCAGTCCGAGGCCGGACCGGAATTCCGCAATGCGCTGACCGCCTATGGCGAACTGGAACAGATCACGCCAGGCACCTGGCTGCTGCGCGGGCCGACCACGGCCGCCGTGCTGCGCAATGAGCTCAGCCATATCCTGGATCGCGATGATCGCCTGCTGATTATCGACGCCACCCATGACCGCGCCGCCTGGTTCAATCTGGGACGCGATGCGGACGAAAACATCCGCAATCTGTGGGGCCGCGCCAATTAGGCACGGCCTCCGGCGGCCGAACTAGTCGATTCGCCGCAGCTCCCGGCTGTGACGCTGCCAGTTCTCGACATAATGATCGGCCGAGGCCTTCAGTATCTCCGCCATATCCGCGCCCAGCGTCTTCATCACCCGGCCCGGCGAGCCGACCACCAGTGAATTATCGGGGATTACCTTGCCTTCGGTAATCAGGGCATGGGCCCCGATAATGCAGTTCTTCCCGATCACCGCCCCGTTGAGAATCGTGGAGCCGATCCCGATCAGGGAATAATCGCCAACCGTACAGCCATGCAGCATGGCGCGATGGCCGATGGTGACGCCCTTGCCGATCGTCAGCGGCGCGCCGATATCGGTATGCAGGACCGAGAGATCCTGGACATTGGAATCCTCACCGATTTCAATCGGATCATTATCCCCGCGCACCACCGCTCCATACCAGACACTGGCATTCCTGCGCAGAATCACGCGGCCGATCACGGTCGCATCCGGCGCGACCCAATACTCGCCCTCGGCCGGCAGCTCCGGCCGGGAATCACCCAACGCATAAATGGCCATCTCTGTCTCCGTGTAGAATTCCATGAAATTTTCGCGACGCGCGCGTTGAGATTTGATTCATCACGCTACACTCACACTGTAGCTGCGATTCGGGGCGCTGCCTCGCAATCGTTTCGGTAACGCCGGACGAAAGGCCTGATCAGACGTCATGGACAGTCTGCACCCAAGCCCACCAGAAACTGGTGCCCCACGGCCCTGCCTGCCGGATTCGTCCGAAGCATCCCCATCGCAAGCTATTTGTTGCCCCTCTGCCTTCGGCCGAGGGGTTTTTCATGTGTGGAGAGCCCTGCCATGACCAAGCGTATCGCCAAACGTCGCAGCCGGACCGGTGAATTCAATTCGGCCCATTATCAGACAGAGGAGACGAAGGTTCGCGCCCTCTTCCCTGGCACCAATTGGAGCCCGGACGCGCGCGATCCCATGCGCGACCAGAGATACGTCAAGAATGTCAAACCCCGCTCGGAGGGCCAGGCCACACTGATGCGGGCGGTCGATGAGCACAATCTGGTGCTGGCGCTCGGGCCGGCCGGCACCGGCAAGACCTATCTCGCCGTCGCCAAGGCGGTCGAAACGCTGGAAGCGGGCGAGGTCAGCCGCATCGTCCTCTCGCGCCCCGCTGTCGAGGCCGGCGAATCGATCGGTTTCCTGCCCGGCGCCATGGAGGAGAAGCTCGCCCCCTATCTGCGCCCGCTCTATGACGCCCTCGCCGACCGGCTGTCGCCGAAACGCCTGCAGGCGATGATGGCCGAGGGCCTGATCGAGATCGCCCCGATCGGCTATATGCGCGGCCGCACGCTCAATAATGCCTTCGTCGTCGTCGATGAGGCGCAGAACTGCACCTATGTGCAGCTGAAAATGTTGCTCACACGGCTCGGCTGGAACGCGACCATGGTCGTCACCGGCGACCCGGCACAATCCGATCTCCTCCCCGGCATGTCCGGGCTGGGCATCATCGCCGACAAGCTGGAACCGCTCGAGGATATCGCCGTCTGCCGCCTGGCCGCGGAAGATATCGTGCGCCATCCGCTGGTGGCGACGATGCTGACGGTGCTGTAGCGCGGAGATTGGACTGGAAATGCAGGCGGCGCGGCTCGAAAGGGTCGCGCCGTCTTGATTCGCGGCTCAGTGAATTGTCGCTGGCATCACCCGGTATCGCACCAGCATGCGCAAGGTGAGCGCATTCTCCTCGCCCGGCTGCAGGCCCAGCCGCTGCATTTCCCGCTCCGCGCGCTCACGCACTCGCCGGGCGCGCAGATATTGCACCGCGATGAAGCCGGCGATCACCGTGTAGGCGGCGTATTCCATGATGCCGTACCAGTTGGGCATGAAGACCCAGACCAGCAGAGCGGCGAGGGCCGCAAAGATGATATCGACCGGCCAGCCCTCCGAGGCGGTGAAGAAGGCCAGCATCGGGAAGATGGAGCGATCAATATCGCCCTCCGGATCGATCTTCGCCAGCAGGGTCTCAAATTCGGCCGATTGCGTCGTATAACTGCGGTTGAGTTCGGTTTCCGGCGTGTATTCCGGCGCATGCGGCGGCAGGTCACGATTCATCACGGCGCAGGCGCGCATCAGCCATTCATCATCCTGCAAGCGGCCATGACCGACATATCCTGCCATTATTCGTTCCCAAGCCGTGTTGCGAGCCAGGCTGCGGCCTGGGCCGGCGTCTGTTGTTCCAGGTCGACCAGCCGATTGGCACCGCGCATGGCATCGCCGTCAATCGCGTCCACCAGCGGTGCCAACGCGGCCGCGAGGCCGGGCATCGCAGCGGCACGCGGCGAAAGCAGAATCACCGCGTCGTAGGGCGGCAGGATATGGGCCGGATCGTCCAGCACCATCAGGTCATAGGCGGCGATGCGGCCATCGGTGGTGTAGGCGCTGATCAGATCGACCTGACCATCGCGCACGGCACCATACATGAAGGTCGAATCCATCGCCCGCGTGCGCATGGCGCCGAGGTCATAGGCATCGCGCGTGCCGATCCATTCGGACCGGACAAAGACTTCCGGATCCCCGCCGACCGATAAATCACCGGCATGAGCGGCCAGATCCGCCAGGCTGACAACCCCCAGCCCGGCCGCACGCTCGCGCGTCATGGCAAAACCATAGGCATTTTCAAAGCCGAGGCGTCCCAGGGTGAGAATACCGTCGCGCGCGTGCAGCCAGGCCGTCATTTCGGCGAGCATGACATGGCGCTGCGCCGCCTGCGGCCGCTCCATCAGGGTCGCCCAGATCGTGCCGGTATAATCGATATAGACATCGATCTCGCCCGAGCGCAGGGCATCATAGGCGATGGTTGAGCCGAGATTGTCGCGCCGCTCAACGACAGCGCCGGCCTCTTCGAGCCTGTCCTGCATCAGGGCTGCGAGAATATATTGTTCGGTGAAAGCCTTGGCGCCGATACCGATCGTCTGGCCCGCCAGGCCGGCCGGCGCATTGCTCGCGCTTGAATGGGTGGCCGCCGGCGCCGAGGCCGGGACCAGGACCGGCAGGAGCGAGAGTCCAACCACCAGCGCTAGCGCAATTGCGACACCGCCCGCCAGGCCGCGCCGGCGTGTGCGCGCCGCGATCTCGAGCAGGCGGATCATCTGGTCGAACAGGATGGCGAGGCCGGCGGCGAAGACGCAGCCGAACAGGACGGAGAGCCAGTTGCGCGTCTGCAGGCCGGCGAAAATATAATTGCCCAGGCTGGATGCCCCGACCGGGGTCGCCAGAGTCGCCGCGCCGACGACCCAGACGACCGAGGTGCGCAATCCGGCGACAATCACCGGCAGGGAGAGCGGCAGCTCGACACGCCAGAGGCGCTGAGCTTCTGTCATGCCGAGCCCGCGCGCGGCCTCGCGCACGCCCGGCTCGACGCCTTGCAGACCGACAATCGTATTGCGCAGGATCGGCAGGATTGAATACAGCATCAGCGCCAGGAAGGCCGGCCAGTAGCCGATCATCCCGCCCAGCAGCGGCACCATCAGCGCCAGCAGGGCCAGGCCGGGAATCGTCTGGATGACACCGGCGATATTGAGCACGCTGCCGGCCAGGCGCGGGCGCTGGGCCGCGTAAATGCCGAGCGGCACGCTGATCGCCATCCCGACCGCGATCGCCGCGAGCGAAAGCAGGACATGGCCGGCGAGCAGATGCGGCAGCTCGGCCCAGCGTTCGGCGAAATTCGCGCTCATGCTTCCAGCTCCGCGATGCGGCGCATCTGGCGGCGCGGGGTTTCCAGCAGATCGGCGACATAGTCATCGGCCGGCGCTTTGAGCAGTTCGCCCGGGCTACCCTGCTGCACGATCAGCCCGGCGCGCATCACCGCCACCGTGTCGGCCATGATCAGGGCTTCGGCCATGTCATGCGTGACCATCAGCGCAGAAAACCCGAGCCGGGCCTGCAGCGCCATGAAATCCTGTTGCAACCCGTCGCGCGTGATCGGGTCGAGCGCGCCGAAGGGTTCGTCCATCAGGAGAAGATCCGGCTTGCCGGCCAGGGCGCGGGCGAAGCCGACGCGCTGGCGCTGGCCGCCCGAGAGGGCGTCGGGATAGCGGTCGGCAAACGCGTCATGATCGAGGCGGACCAGTTCGAGCATCTCGCGCACCCGCGCGGCGATTGCGGTCTCGTCCCAGCCGAGCAGGCGCGGCACGATGGCGACATTTTCGGCAACGCTGTAATGGGGAAACAGGCCATCGCCCTGCATCACCCAGCCGATCGAGCGGCGCAACTCGACCGCATCGAGCGTGGTGATATCGGCGCCCTCATACAAAATCGAACCGCCCGAAGTCTCCTCCAGGCGGTTGATCAATTTGAGCATTGTGGTCTTGCCGCAGCCCGATGTACCGGCCAGGGCCAGCAATTGGCCGCGCTGCAGGCTGAGATCGACGCCGGCAACCGCCTGAACACCGCCGGGATAGGTCTTGGTGACCGCCCGGGCTTCAAGCACGGTCGACGACGGCTCGATCAAAGCTCTTCCAGGTCGATGTCCAGAATGGTGATCTCGAAGGAATAGGAGGTTTCACCCTCATCGATGATCTTGGCGACGACACCGAGACATTCATCGCCGATATGGATTTCAGCGCATTCATCCGGGCGATTGCGGCATTGAACCGCCATTTCCGGATTGAGTTTATTGCGCAGGAAGCGTTGCAGTTTCGCGGCTTCGCCGGCGGTCATATTCTTGTTCACGATGTCTCTCCGGTCGGGGGATTCGAATTGGCGACAAATAAGCCCATGCGAGGGGGGTGCGTCCAGTGCAGGGCCTGCGATCATCCGCGCTGATGGCGAATGCGGCGCAGACCCGGCGCCCTATTTCCCGTCGGGGAAGGTCTGGTCCATGCTGCGCGCCGGCTGTGGACAGCAATCGCCCACCACCTTGGCCGGCACGCCGGCCACCGTGCAGCCGGCCGGAACCGATTTGAGCACCACCGAGCCGGCCGCGATGCGGGCCTGGTCGCCGACTTCGATATTGCCCAGCACCTTGGCGCCGGCTCCGATCATCACGCCGCGTCCGATCTTGGGGTGACGGTCTTCATGGGCCGCGCCGGTGCCGCCCAGCGTCACCTCATGCAGCAGGGAGCAATCATCACCGACCACGGCCGTCTCGCCGATCACGACCGCGGTCGCATGGTCGATCATCACGCCCTGACCGATCCGGGCCGCCGGATGGATATCGACCCCAAAGCGTTCCGACACCCGGCTCTGCAGATGGAAGGCGAGGTTTTGCCGCCCCTCGCGCCACAGCCAGTGCGCGACGCGGTGCAATTGCAGGGCCTGATAGCCCTTATAATAGAGGAAGGGCTGCAGCACGCTCTTGCAGGCCGGGTCACGCTCCTCGACCGCGACCATGTCGGCGATCGCCTGGGTGACAATGCCCGGATCGCCCTTCAGCGCGGCCTCGGCGACATCGCGCGCCAGCATGGCATCGAGCTGGGCATCGGCCAGCTTGCTCGCCAGACAATAGGCCAGCGCGTGGGAAAATTCGTCGTGACGCAGCACGGCGGCATTGAGAAAACTGGCGAGGATCGGCTCTTCGGCCGCCGCTGCGGCGGCTTCGACGCGCAGACGCGCCCAGACGGCCTGGGTTCCGGTGCGCGCGGCGATCGGCGCTTTGGCCTGGCTCTGTGACATCACATTCTCCTGCCTTCAACGATTCAGCATGACACCGGAAAGCTCTGACGCCAACAGGCCCTGTTGCGCCATATAGTGCGCGCGCATCAGCATCGCCACCGTCAGGGCATCGCGAATCTGTCCCGACATCGCCTCTTCGAGGGCGTCGAGAAAATGCGCGCGGCGGGTCTGCAGCACTTCAGTCCCCTCCGGCTCCGGCTCGCCGTCATGCAGACCGGTGGCGAGAAATCCGATGGCGCGCTCATCGGTGATCGAATTGGACAGGTCCAGCTGCAGGATCTCGCTCCAATGATCGGCTGTCAGTCCGGTCTCTTCCTTCAGCTCACGCCGGGCATCGGCGAGCGGGTCGCCGTCGAGCGCACCGCCGCCTGCGGGTATCTCCCAGCTATAGCGATCCAGCGCGAAGCGATGCTGGCCGACCAGCGTGACCGAGCCGTCGGCATGAATGGGCAGGACCACCAGCGCCAGATTGCGCGGCGACATCACCGCATAGACGCCCGGCTTGCCATCGGGCTGGGTGATGTCGAATTCATGCACCCGCATCCAGGGGCTTTCAAAGGCGATGCGCTCGCCGTGAATGGTCCAGGGACCGCGTGTTTGAGACATGTCCTGCTCCCGTGTCTGGAGCGCTCTAAGCCTGTTTTGCACGCGCCATCAAGTCACCGCGCCGCTGTTTGTATTGGCGGACCTTCTCGGCAATGCGCCGCTTGCGATCCTCCAGCCGCGCCAGAAGCGCGAAGGCGGAGGGGGCAAAGACCAGCGCCAGAATGGCCGAACCGGCGACTCCGCCGACCATCGCCGCCGCGAAGGGCAGCCAGAAGGCATCGCCCGACACAAGCAGCGGCACAAAACCGCCAATCGTCGTCAGGGTCGTCGACAGGATATGCCGCGTCGCATCCATCACGGTCGCCTGCACGGCGCCGGGCTGCATCGCGACCGCGGCCGGATTGGTGCGCAGCGCCGAAAGCACGACAATCGCGCCATTGATCGACAGGCCCATCAGCCCCATCGAGCCGACAATCGCGTTGAAACCCAGCGGCGTGCCGAACAGCCAGACGCCAAACATGGCCAGCCCGACCGACAGCATCGCGACGACCAGGATGATCCCGGCATAGCGGAAGCTGTTGAAGGCGAGCACGACCGAGCCGATCATCAGCACCATCAGCGGGATCGCGGTGGAGAACAGGCCCGCCATCGCATCGCCGCGCTCGGCGGCTTCGCCGGCAATCTGCAATTCATAGCCCGGCGGCAGTGCGATATCGGCCGCGTCCAGCGCCGTGAAGAAATGCTCCAGCGCCGGTGCCGGCAGGGTATAGGGCTCCAGATAGCCATAGATCGAATTGACCCGGCGGCCATCCTCATGCGGGATGACGGACACTTGCGGTGCCAGGGTGACCTCGCCCAGTGATGCGAGCGGCGCGGCAAAGACATTGCCCCCGCTCGAGCGAAGTGGCGCGCCGGCGACAGAGGCGAGGTTGGATCGCCGATTATCCCGTGTGATGACGCGAACGGGGAGTTCCTCGACACCTTCCAGGACGCTGCCGCCGACGACACCATCCAGATCGCCGCGCAAGCGGTCGGCGAGTTCGGAAAGGCGCATGCCGGAGAGTTCGGCCGAGGCTTCATCGGCCATGATGCGGGCGACGGGTTCGCCCATTTCAAGCAAGGCCAGGGTATGGGTAATGGTCGGCGTTCTGGCCAGAACGCTGCGGATTTCATTGCCGAGCCGGTTGAGCTCGGTCAGTTCCGGCCCGACCAGGACCAGTTCGATCGGAGCCGGAATCGGCGGGCCCTGTTCAAACGGCAGGCTGAGAAAACGCGCCTGCGGGAAGGCATTGAGCATTTCCAGCTGCAGCGCCGGCAGGATTCGCCGCGTCGCCGCATTCGACCGGGTGTGCACAAAGCCGGAGGCGTAATTGGATACGCCGGACTTGTTGCTGATCGCATTGTAATAGGTGCGCGGCGCGCTTTGCCCCAACACCCAGGTCACGCGCTCGACGCCATCATGGCGCTCGATGATCTCGCGCGCCCTTTCGGTCTGGCGCCGGGTCTCCTCGATCGAGGCCGAGGACGGCAGTTCCAGCTCGATCTGGAACATGTCGCGATCGGTCTGCGGGAAAAATTGCACCGGCAGGGTCGAGGCGGCGGCAAAGCCGGCAATGGGCAGAAGGATACTGCCGAAAATCCCGATCCAGGGCCGCGCCGTGACGGTGTCGAGCAGACGGCGATAGAGGGGCGCGAAGCGTCCGGCACCGAGGCCATGACGCCAGAAACGCCTGGGTTCTTCGCCCGCCCCGGCATCGTCAAACCAGGCCGCGAAGGCGCCCACCACCGTCATCGCCAGGATGAAGGAGGAACCCACGGCGAAAATCACCGAAATCCCGATCATCGAAATGAATTCCCCGGCCGCGCCCGGCATCAGCGCGATGGGCGCAAAGGCAAGGACCGTCGTCATGGTCGAGGCCAGCAGTGGCGCGAAGAGATGTTTCAGCGAGGCATCAAGCGCATCGATCGGCGAACGGCCACGCGCCCGGAACAGGCGGTATTCATCGACCACAACGATCGCGTTATCGATCAGCAGGCCCAATGCCACGACCAGACCTGTCACCGACATCTGATGCAGGGGTTCGTCATAAATCCGGGTCAGCAGCAGCACGGCGAGGACGGTCAGCGGCAGGGCGGTGCCGACAATCAGCGCCGAGCGCCAGCCCATCATCACGAACAGGACCGCGAACACGATCAGGCCGGAATAGCCCAGATTCTGGGCCAGCCCGTTGAGACGGGTCTCGACATAATCGCCCTGGCGGAAAATCGTCTCGACCTCGACACCCGGCACAGAACCGGCAAAGTCCGCGACCACCGCGTCGGCATCCTGCGACCAGAGGTCGGCGCGCAATTCAGGCTGTAGATAGGCCGCAACGAGCACCGTTCGTTGACCGTCCATCGTCGCCATGGCGGAAGCCGGTGTGCGAGACCCTTTTTCGACGTCGGCGACATCGCCAACGCGAATGAATTCGCCATTCGGTCCCTGCCCCAGCGCGATAGCGCGGATCCGGTCGATACTGTCGAACTCGCCATCGATCTCGATATTGAGATCAACCGTGCCCGAGCGCAGCTCGCCGGCCGGGGCACGCGCATCGGCGCTGGCCGTCAGCCGGGCGACATCGGCGACCGTCAGGCCCAGCGCTGCCAGGGTGTCGGGATCGGCGATGATGCGGAATTCTTCCTCGACCTCGCCGAAGATCGCGGTCTCTTCCGTGCCCGAAAGATTGCGCAACCGGCTTTCCAGATCGGTCGCCAGGCGGGAGAGAATGGGGAGGTTTTCCTCACCCTGATCGCCCCAGGAGAGCGCCACAATCATGGTCGCCGCGCCGAGATATTGCCGCCGCACATCGGGCGCCCCGGAACCGGCCGGCAGCGTCGGGCGCACACTCTCGACCTGTTCGCGGATCTGCGTCCAGGCCTGGTCAACCTGGGTGGCGGTGAGATCCTCGCGGATCTGCAAATGGATGATCGAGATCCCGGACCGCGAGGAGGAGGAGGTCGAGTCGACCTCGGCCAGTTCGTGAATCGCGTCCTCGAGCGGTGTGGTGATCAGGGCTTCGACACGTTCGGCTGAAGCGCCCGGCGCGGCGGTGACCACCAGGCCATAACGCTCGATGAGCGAGGGGTCTTCCTGGCGTCCGAGCGACATGAAGGCGCCCATGCCCGCGGCGACCAGCAGGATGACGGCCAGAATGGTCAGGCGGGAATAACGGAAGAAGATCGTGCTCATTGCGCGCGCGCCTCGAGCACGGCCGGTGTCACGCGCAGGCCGGGCGTGATGCGCTGGATGCCGGAGGCAAGAACCAGCTCGCCATCGGTCACGGCGCCGCGCACGAAGACGCGGTCGGCCTCAATACGCACCGTCTCGACGACACGCGCCTCAAGCCGGTAATCGCTTTCATCGGGATTGAGCACATAGACGGTCCACAGACCGCGGCGGCCCTCGGCGAGCGCCGAGGTCGGCACCCAGAAACCATCGGCTGTGATCGGTGTCGCCATGGCAAGACGGACGACCTGGCCGACAGCGACAGCGCCGGGATCAATGTCGAACAGGACGGTGACGGTGCGGCTATGCTGGTCGACCACACCGGTGGAGGCGCGGAAACGGGCATTGATCGGTCCGCTATCGGCCAGGAAGCGATAATGACGGTCGGCACTCAGGCTGGCGGCAAGCACAGGCGGCAGGCCGACCCGGATTTCCAGCGAACCGCTCTCGATCAGTTCGAGCAAGGGCTGGCCCGGCGCGGCAATCGTGCCTTCGTCGGCGAGGCGCGCTGTGACCACCCCGTCGAAGGGGGCTGTCATCTGGGCCAGGTCGAGCTGGACACGGATCGCGTCGGCGGCGGCGGCGGCGGCATTCTGGCGCGCCCGGGCGGCGCGGGTGGATGTCCGAACCTCGTCGAGGCGCTGTTGCGAGACATGGCCGCGTTCGAGCAATTGCGCCTGGCGGGCCTCGGTCTCGGCGGCCAGCGCTGTCTGCGCCACGGCTTCGGCCGTCTGGGCATCGGCGGCCGCGATCTGGGCGGTCACCGCACGGGTGTCGAGCACCGCCAGAACATCACCGGCGCGCACCTGGTCACCGACATCAACCCGGATCGCATCGATACGACCGCCGCGTTCAAAGCCCAGCGAACTCTGACGCCGGGCGGCGACCAGACCGGGGAAGAATTCCTCGATACTGGCATTGCTGGCATATTCAGCTTCGATCACCGCCACCGGCAGGGGCGGCGGGGCACTGACCTGCAGCGTCGCTTCCGCGCGCAGTGCCGAGACCCCGAATACCAGTATGGCAACGCCAATCGCGGCCAGAGCCACGCTCGTTCTCGCACCCAGTCGCCGACCTGTTCCGGACATGTGTCCACCCTTGCTGCAAAGTTACAGCTTCATATAGGGCGTCAAATCGCGTTTGAAAAGTAAACAGTGTTCACTAATTTTTGCATGGCTGGTATGCGCTAGGCGCGAAGCCCGCGCAGCATCATGTCGGTATGGAAATCGATCACCGCGTCGGCGGTGACATGCTCCGAGCCGGGCATGCCGGCCGGGAAGCCTTCCATCGAGACCATCAGCATGGTCAACCCGTGCAGGCTGGCCCAGACACTCTTGGAGGCCAGCTTGGGGTCAACCGTGCGGAATATCCCCTCGGCCATGCCGGCCTCGATCATGCCGACCAGGGCATGCTCGGCCTGGAAGGCGACATCCTGCTCGTCATGGACATGGGCGGCGATCTTCTTGCCGGTCGAGAAGGCCATCATATAATGATTGGGCTCTTCAATACCGGTCTCGATATAGGCGCGCATGCAACGGGCACAAAGACTGGGCGTTTCACCGCCCTCTTCCTGCGCACCGCGAATACGCTCCATCAGCCGCTCGAAGAATGTATCGCGAATGGCTTCGAACAAATCATCCTTGGAAGCGAAATACTTGTAGATCGCCGCCGGGCTGTAATCGATCGAATCCGCCAGACGGCGCATGGAAATGCCTTCTTCGCCCTCGGCGGTAAAAATGACTTCGGCCGCGTCGATGATCGCATCGCGCACCTTGCGGCGGCGGCGATCGGCGGGCGTGTCATCATCGATAGCGATTTCCACAGTCATTGGTACATTTCCCTCCCGCAGCGACGGGGTGTCATTCCACTGTTATCCGGTAGATATAACGATCCCCGAGCCCAAACGTCAAAGCGACAATCTCTCTCCCCCCATTGAGGCGCCCGATGACCAACAAGATTTCTCACGATTTTCCGGCGCCCGGCGAGCCACTCGCCCCATCACACGCCAATACCGAAACGCTGGCCCTGCTGACCCGGCGGCGCTCAACCCCGGCCATCGGCCTGGCCGAGCCGGGACCGGATGCGAGCCAGGTCGAGCACTTGCTGGGGATAGCCTCGCGCGTTCCGGACCATGGCAAGCTCGCCCCCTGGCGCTTCATCCTGTTCGAGGGCGAGGCCCGCACCAGTTTCGGCATGATTCTCGGCAAGATCTGGGCGGTGAAGAATCCGGACGCGACCCCGGACCAGACCCGCTGCGAGCAGCAACGCTTCGAACGTGCGCCGCTGGTGATTGCCGTGATCTCGACCGTGACCGAACACCACAAGATCCCGCTCTGGGAGCAGGAATTATCGGCCGGCGCCGCGTGCCAGAACCTGTTGATTGCCGCTTCGGCAATGGGCTTCGGGGCGCAATGGCTGACCGAATGGTATGCCTATGACTGCGACGTCAAGGATGCGCTCGGCCTACGGTCCGGCGAGCGCATTGCCGGCTATATCTATATCGGCACATCCGCCGGCGAGGTCATGGAGCGGCCGCGGCCGCGCGCCCATGTCGGCCGCTGGAAAGCCTGACGTCAAACAGGGTTAATGGACAACTAAGGGTGTCCAGATTTCATAATACTGTCCAACTCGGATTCTTCCGGCCAGAACCGCTGCTGAAGTATCGGGACATACACTTGGGCATCGGGCCCGCCGCAATTGTGGCAGCCCCGCCCGGCTTTCCCGGATCGGTCAACGCCTGACAGGGGCGAAACGGGGAAGACGAGAGACATGAAATCCTTGAAGTTTGCAGCCGCGATTCTCGGCCTGTTTGCGACGACGGCGCCAGCCGCCCTGTCACAATCCTGGGAGTTTTCGATGGCTCCCGGCCCGCGCTGGGACAGTCCGACGACGGGCAATTACTTCAAATTCCGCGGCCGCGCCTATTTCGACATCGCCGATGTCGACTGGTCGAGCCCGCTAAGCGCGGCACCGGCCGATGGTGAAGAATGGCGCACACTCTGGTTTGGCATTGAAGGCCAGATCGGCAATCTCAAGCTTGTGGCTGAATATGACTGGCTGCCCGATGATCCGGCGCCGTCCGATGTCCACCTGACCTACCGCCTGCCCGAGGGCAGTGTCCGGGTCGGTAATTTCAAGACCATGAATTCGATGGACGAGCAGACCTCCTCGCTCAATATCAGCTTCATGGAACGCGGCCTGCTGACCGATATTTTCGGCATCGACCGCCGTCTTGGCGCCGCCTATTTCTGGTCCAATGACAATTTCACGGCCTCCGCCGGCATTTATGGCGGCAAGATGGAAGATAATTTCCAGCTCGCCGAAGCCGATGATTCCAGCGCCTTCGCGGGCCGTCTCACCTGGCATACCGAAACTGAGGACGGCAGCACGATCCACCTGGGCGCCTCCTTCCGAAATCTCGACTATGATGGCGGAACACGCCTGCGCGACCGGCCACAAGCGCATCTGGCGAATAATTTTGCCACAGCTGACTACCGCACGGCCAGCTTGCTGGGCGAAGCCGACAGCTCCGGCCTGATGGCCCTGGAAGCCGCCATCATCCGCGGCCCGTTCTGGGCCCATGGCGAATTTGCCCGCATGACGCTGGACGGTCCGGCCGGCGATCCAGCCTTCGAGAGCGGCTTCGCGTCGCTGGGTTATATTCTGACCGGCGAAACGCGCGGCTATCGCGGCTCATCCGGCGTGTTTGGCGGAATCTCGCCGACCGCAGCCCTGTCCGCCGGCGGCCTGGGCGCCTGGGAAATCGCGGCACGGGCCGACTACGCCGATATGGGCGATGCCGGGCTGGGCACGATCGAAACCCTCACCCTGGGCGTCAACTGGTATGTCGAACGCTATGCCCGCGTGATGTTCAACTATGTCTCCGGCGAACACGACGCGCCGACTTATACCGAGACCAGCGACGTGGCCCAGCTGCGGCTGCAAGTCGGCTTCTAGAGACCCCACACCCCGCCCGATCAGCACCCCCCTGCTGATTCGGCACTGGCGCTGTTCCTCCCTCCCCCCCTCGAGGAACAGCGCCTATTTTTTTGTCCGCCGCCCGGCCAGCCAGACGGCGTCACCGGACGTGAGGCGGCCTGGTCGCGGCTTCAAGATCGCTGGGACTATCTGCGTCCGCGGAACGGGCTCAGCCGCGGCCGCGATAGCTGGCGACGCCCTGCTCGGGAATCCAGACGCCGGCTGGCGCCTCACCCGTGGCAAAGAAAACATCAATCGGAATCCCGCCGCGCGGATACCAGTAACCGCCAATGCGCAACCAGACCGGGTCGACTTCCTTGACCAGGCGCTGGGCGATCTGCGTCGTGCAGGCCTCGTGAAACGCCCCGTGATTGCGGAATGAGCCGAGAAAGAGCTTGAGCGATTTGGATTCGACGATCCAGTCGCGCGGCACGTAATCAATCACCAGATGCGCAAAATCCGGCGCCCCGGTCACCGGGCAGAGCGAGGTGAATTCCGGCACGGCGAAGCGGATCATATAGGGCGCATCGCACGGATTGGCGACGCGCTCGAGCGCAGCGGTGTCGGGATGGTCGGGCAGCGGCGTTGCGGCGCCAAGCTGGCCGAGATCTTGATAGCGATTATCGGTCATGGCGCGCAATTAGCCCCGGCTGGCCCGCGATGCAATCGCCAAACGCCACCGCCGGTCCGCTTTTTCCCGGCTAAAGAAGCGTTAGACCCGCAATTCCTCGGGGACCGGCATGGTCGTGCGCGAAAATACGCGGCGGATGGTGAAGGAGGAGACCAGACGCGCCACGCCGGGCAGGCTCGACAGGATCTCGCGATGGACGTGCTCATAATCATTGGCATCGCGCACCAGAACCCGGATGAGATAATCGGCATCGCCGCTCATCAGATAGCATTCCATCACTTCGGGCACAGCTTCGACAGCGGTCTCGAACGCAACCAGCGTCTCGCGTTTCTGATTGTCGAGCGTGACCTGGACATAGACGGTGATGCCGCGTCCCAGTGCCTTTTCCGACAGGATGGCGACATAGCGATCAATCACGCCGCTCGTTTCCAGTGCCTTGACCCGCCGGTGACAGGCCGAGGCCGACAGGCCGGCACGTTCGGCCAGCTCGGAATTGGTCAGGCGGCCATGCTCCTGCAACTCGGTCAGGATCGCGACATCAACATCATCAAGACGCACGGAATACTCTCCTTGCAGACAGGGCCTGCCATAGCCTGGACGGCGATAATTCGGGCGGGCGCAAAATATTCTGGATTTACGCCCGATCAAACGATATATGACGCGCTTTATGGCGTGGCGCGCACGATAACTCAAGCGAAATGCCGCAAATCTTGAAGATTCTTCTATTTCTGGATCGCAGGCACACCTTGAACGCCGGATTCTCCACATCGAGCACTCAGAAGCGGAAAACATCATGCGTATCGGGGTCCCCACAGAAATCAAAGTCCGCGAATACCGCGTCGGCCTGACACCGGCCAGCGTCGGCGAGCTCGTCCTCGCCGGCCATGAAGTCGCGGTCGAAAGCGGCGCCGGCGAGGGCATTGGCTGCAGTGATGAGGATTACGTCTCGGCCGGTGCCGGCATCGTGCAGACAGCGCAGGATGTGTTCGATTTCGCCGAGATGATCGTCAAGGTGAAGGAACCCCAGCCGTCGGAAACGGCGATGCTGAAGCCGCATCACACGCTCTTCACCTATCTCCACCTGGCACCCGATCCGGTCCAGGCCGAGGGGCTGCGCCAGTCCGGCTGTACCGCGATCGCCTATGAAACCGTCACCGATAATGAGGGCCGCCTGCCGCTCCTCACCCCGATGAGCCAGGTTGCCGGCCGCATGTCGGTCTCGGTCGCCGCCCATTGCCTGCAAAAATCCCAGGGCGGACGTGGCCTGATGCTCGGCGGCGTGCCGGGCGTGCTGCCCGCCAAGGTCGTCATCATCGGCGGCGGCGTCGCGGGAAGCCATGCCGCGGAAATGGCGATCGGTGCCCGTGCCGACGTCACCGTGTTTGACCGCTCGGCCAAACGCCTGTCCGAACTCGATGCGCAATTCGCCGGCGCGGTAAAGACCGCCTATTCCACCCAGGTCGCGCTCGACCAGGCGGTGCTGCAGGCCGATGTCGTGATCGGTGCCGTTCTGATCCCCGGAGCCGCGGCGCCCAAACTGGTGACCCGCGACATGCTCAAGGAAATGAAGGACGGCGCCGTGCTCGTCGACATCGCCATCGACCAGGGCGGTTGTTTCGAGACCTCGAAAGCGACCACCCATAATGACCCGACCTTTATCATTGACGGTGTGGTCCATTATTGCGTCGCCAATATGCCGGGCGCCTATTCGCGCACCTCGGCCTTCGCGCTCAACAACGCCACCCTGCCCTTCGCCCTGGCAATCGCCAACAAGGGCACACGCGCCGCCCTCAATGCCGACCCGCATCTGGCCCGCGGCCTCAATGTCGCCGGCGGCGAGATCTGCTGCGAACCGGTCGCCCGCGATCTCAAAATGCCTTACGTCAAACCGGAATGGCTGACGTCGATTTAAGGGTGCAAGCCGCCTGAGAATCTGCAAACTACGAGGGGTCGGCGCCAGCTGGCCCCTTTTTTGCTGCCCGCCGGAGTTGGGATTTGACCTTGCGCTACGACCTCGTCGTATTCGATTTCGACGGCACACTGGCCGACAGCCTGACCTGGTTCAGGACGGCCCTGTCCGATGTGATCGAGAAACACGGCCTCAACCCGATCTGCGAGGAACGCGCCGAGGCCCTGCGCGGCATGACGCCGAAGGCCATCATGGACGAGCTGCAAATCCCGGCCTGGAAACTGCCCTTCATCGCCGCCGATGTCCGCGACCGCGCCGCCAGGAATGTCGACCAGATCACCCTGTTTGACGGGATTGCCGGGTTATTGCTGGAATTGCGCGCTGCCGGGGCCACCATCGCCGTGGTCAGCTCCAATGGCGAGGAGGCGATTCGCCAGGTGATGGGCCCCGAACTGGTCGCCCATATCAGCCATTTCGCCTGCGGCGCGGCCCTGTTCGGCAAGGCAGCAGTGTTCCGTAAAGTCATCCGCAAGGCTGGCAGCACGCCGGAGCGCACTCTGTGCATCGGCGACGAGGTTCGCGATATCGAAGCCGCCCGCGAAGCCGGTTGCGGCTGCGGCGCGGTCACCTGGGGTTTTGCGACGCCAACGATCCTTGCGGCCAGCGGGCCGGATCATCTCTATGAAACGCCGTGCGAAATTGCGCGCTGCATTGCCCCGACAGTGCCGGCCATACAGCGCGCCTGATCGCCTAGCCGCAGATTTTCGCCTTCGCCGCGGCATATTCGCCAATGAGCTGCTCGATATAATCGCCGGCCGTCTGCACCGACTTGATCGAGCCAATGCCCTGGCCGGAGCCCCAGATATCCTTCCAGGCCTTGGCTTCAGAGCCGCCACCGGAACCGAAATTCATCGCCGAGGGGTCGCTCTCGGGCAGATTGTCCGGATCGAGGCCGGCGGCCGTGATCGAGGCCTTGAGATAATTGCCGTGCACGCCGGTGAAGAGGTTGGTGTAGACGATGTCCTCGGCGCTGCCCTCGACAATGCCCTGTTTGTAGGCCTGGTCGCAGCGGGCCTCGGCGGTCGCGATGAAGGCCGAGCCGATATAGGCGTAGTCGGCCCCCATCGCCTGGGCGGCGAGGACGCCGCCGCCGGTCGAGATGGCGCCGGAGCACAGGATCGGCCCGTCAAACCAGGCGCGGGTCTCGGCGACGAAGGCGAAGGGCGAGAGCGCGCCGGCATGGCCGCCAGCCCCGGCTGAGACGCAGATCAGGCCGGTTGCGCCCTTTTCGATCGCCTTGTGGGCAAAGCGCTGATTGATCACATCATGCAGGGTGATGCCGCCCCACCCCTGAACCGCCTGGTTCAGCTCGGCCTGTGCGCCCAGCGAGGTGATGACGATCGGCGCCTTGTATTTCTCACACAGGGCGAGATCTTCCTGCAGGCGTCCATTGGAGCGATGGACGATCTGATTGACCGCAAAAGGCGCGGCCGGCTTGTCCGGATTGGCGCGATTATAGCTGTCCAGCTCGGAGGTGATCTGGTCGAGCCATTCATCAAGCTGGCTGATCGGGCGCGCATTGAGCGAGGGGAAGGATCCGACGATTCCGGCCTTGCACTGGGCAATCACGAGATCGGGATTGGAGATGATGAAAAGCGGTGCGCCAATCACGGGCAGACGCAATCTGCCCTTCAGGATATCCGGTTCAGCCATGATGTAGTCCCTTGTATCTCGACATTTATCGACCGGTTCCGCCCGGCTCGTTGAAATTGGCCGCAGGCGTGAACACTGTTCAGGTCGAGACTAGGGGCGGGCGCAGGACGTGTCGAGTGAGGTTTGTAGCTGAGTCACTCGCTCAATTGCCCGTGGAGGATGCGAATAATTTCCAACGCATTTTCCGACGCGCGGTGAATAATCAGATGCCGCCCGGCGCGGCTCAACCTGATTCCTTCGCCGTATCGCTCATCCAGATGCCCGGAACCGGGAAACAGTGCGAGACGGGTGAAGGCAGCGTGTAGATCGGCAATATAGGCATCGGCGCGCGCTTGTCCCCAATTTCCCTCCGAATAGCGCCAGATTTCCCGAAGGTCCTGACGCGCCGCCGGGCTGAGATAGACGGCCGCGGTCACCGCAGCGAAGCGTGTTGCTCAGCAAGGAAGTCGTCCAGATCAAAGGGCTCGGCAGTGCCGCTCGCGAGGCCCTGATCAATCGCCTGCTTCAGCGCCCTGTGGCGTCGATCCTCCAGCTCCAGCAAACGCAATCCGGCCCGCACCACATCACTCGCCGAGCTGTACCGGCCCTCCGCGACCTGGCGTTGGATGAAGTCGGCGAAATATTCGCTGACGGCAAAGCTGGTATTTTTGCCCATGACGGCCTCCTGAGGGCGGCCATCATACCAAAATTTGGTACACCCGCCAAGCACACCCCTACCCCACCGCCTGCCCGTCCGGCGGCGCATCGGCATGGGCCCACATGTAGAGCGCCAGCCAGGAACGCCAGGGCTTGAAGCGCTCGGCGGTGCGCACCGTCTTGCGGCGCTTTGAGGTCAGGCGTTCCAGCGTCTTGCGTGCGGCGACATCGCCATCGGGCCAGATATCGGGCTCGCCGAAATAGAACATGTTCATCATGTCGGCGGTCCATTGCCCCACGCCCCAGATCGCCGTCAGCCGGGCGGTGCGGTCGGCAATGCTCAGGGCGCGCAACTCCTCGGTATCCAGCCCGACATTCCGGTGCGTGTCGGCGATGGTGATGATGGTTTTCGTCTTGGCGCCCGACAGGCCGCAGGCGCGCAAGGCATCGGTATTTTCCGGCACGAAATGGTCGAGCAGCGGCTTGCCCGCCGCACTCGCCTCGACGCGGTTCCAGATACTCTGCGCCGCCTTGACCGATATCTGCTGGCCGCCGATCGCCCGGCAGAGATAGTGCGGGAAGGTCTGGCTGTCGCGGCGCGGAAATTCCAGCGGGCCGAGCCGGATCAGCGCCGCCTCAAGCTCGGGCGAAACATCCCGGGCGGCAGCGACGAGATGATGGTGCACGGCGTGATGTGTCATGGAGATCACGCTAGCCTGCCCGCGACAGCCGTGAAAGCCCCGTGACGCCTTTGTCGCATGGCAGCGCCGGGGCCACCATGCTACCCGGCGATCATGCTGACGATGCTGCGCCAGGGCCGGACATTGTGGGCGCAGGCGATTCTGGTCCTTGCGCTGCTGGCCGCCGGCATCCAGGCCAGCCTGCCCCAGGGCTTCATGCTCGATCGCGACGGCGCCTCGGGCACGATTTCCGTCGTCTTCTGTACCGGTCATGGCGCCGAACAACGCTGGATCGACCTGGCGACCGGCGAAACCCGCGATGGCACCCTTCCCGCTCCCGACGATAGCGGTCAGGGCCAGTCTTGCGCCTTTGCCAGCGCCAGCGCAGCCATCGGCGCCCTGCCGCAAACACCATCCGTCCTGGTCCCGACCCTGCTCCGCACCCGGGGTGCCGAGCCGGCTGACACCATGGCCCCGGCTGCCCATCGCCGTCCCGGACCGCCTGTCCGGGCTCCGCCGGCGCGTCTCTGAATTTCAAAACCCTTCAGATTGACCGTCAGAGCGCGGCCCGCGCGGGCCGCCGCGGAGCTTTTCATGTCACCTATCATCCTGAATTCGACGAGCCTGCTCGCCCTGTCCTGCCTGGCCGCCATCCCGGCCCTCGCCCAGGACGTCTCGCCCCTCACCGATATCATCACCGTTTCGGGCCATCAGCCCGACACCGGGCGGGTTGACCGCCTCGACCCGGCCACACTGCCGCCCTCCGGACCGGATGCGGCAGCCCTGATCGCCCGCCTGCCCGGCGCCGCCACGCTCGGCAATGGGGCCCTGTCCGGCCAGGTCCAGTATCGCGGCCTGTCCGGGGGGCGCATCAATCTGCGCATTGACGGCCAGAGCTTTGCCTCCGGCGGCCCCAATCTGATGGATCCGCCCCTGCATTATGCCCCGATCGCCCTGATCGAACGGATCGAGGTCGACCGCAGCGTCAGCCCGGTGCGCAATGGCCCCGGCCTCGCCGGCGGGGTGAACACGGTCTTCAAACAGGTCGGGTTCGGCGAGACCGGGCAATGGCAGACCCGCCATGACCTGACCCTGGCCGGCCGGACCGCCGACGACAGCACCGCCTATGGCGGCGTGGTCGGGATCGCCAATGACCAGATCCGCGTCCAGCTGCTCGGCTCGCGTGAGTCCGGCGGTGATATCAGCTGGCCGGGCGGCACGATTGGCGGCTCGCAGCATGAACGCCTTGTCTATGGCGCCGGGCTGGGCTTTCGCACCGGCGTGCATGAAGTCTCGCTCGACCTGCGGCGCCAGGAGACCGGAGCGACCGGCAATCCGCCCTTCGCCATGGATATCCGCTATTTCGACACCGATTTCGCCCGCCTCGGTTATCGCGGTGACTGGGACGGTGTCAGCGTCAATGCGCATCTAGCGATGGCCGATGTCGCGCATGCCATGAATAATTTCGATCTCCGGCCCGCACCGGCCATGGCCGCGATGTATCGCGAATCCCTGGCGACGGCGCAGACCGTGTCCGGCGGCGCGGATGCGGCGTTTGACGCGCTGGGCGGTTCGCTTCGCCTCGGTTTCGACGGCGAACAGGCCGAACACGACCTTGCCATCACCAATCCGGATAATGCCGATTTCGTGCTCAACTCCCTGTCTGGCATCACCATGGAGCGCAGCGGCGCTTTCGCCGAATGGACCGGCGCTCTCGGCGGCTGGGAGACCGAGCTTGGCCTGCGCGCTGACCGGCACAGGGCCGCGGCCGGCACGGCCTCGGTCGGCCCGGCTGTCCCGGCCATGCCGGGCATGCTGGCCATGGCCTTCAATGCCACCGACCGGCGCCTCGACGACACCACATTCGACGCTGTTGCGCGCCTCTGGCGTCCGCTCAGCGAGACCACGACCTTGCGTCTCACCCTGGCCCGCAAGACCCGCGCACCGGGCTATGTCGAACGTTTTGCCTGGCTGCCGACCGAGGCCTCGGGCGGGCTGGCCGACGGCAATACCTATGTCGGTGATGCCGGTCTGGCGCCGGAAACCGCCTGGGTCGCCGAGGCGGGCCTGGACTGGGCCTCAGGCTCTGCCTATGCGCGCCCGACCCTCTTCTATCGCTCGGTCGATGATTTCATCCAGGGCGTGCCCTATGATTCCACCCCGGGCGTGATCGACACGCCGGTCGAGATGGTCTCGGCCATGAATGGCGATCCGACGCCGCTGCGTTTCGCCAATACCGATGCGCGGCTCTACGGGCTCGACCTCGATTTCGGCTACCGATTCACTCCGGCCTGGCATATCGATGGCACTGCCTCCTGGGTTCGCGGCGAACGGCGCGATATCGACGATAATCTCTATCGCATCGCCCCGCCCAGCCTGCGGCTCGGATTGACGCGCGATGCAGCCGACTGGTCGGCCACGCTGGAGAGCATCGCCGTGGCGCGGCAGGACGAGGTCTCGCTGAGTAATTCGGAAGCGGAGACACCCGGCTTCGTGCTGGTCAATCTGTATGCCAGCTGGACGCTTCGCGACGGGGTCAGCCTCGCGGCCGGGGTCGAGAACCTGTTCGACCAGACCTATCGCCAGCATCTGGGCGGCTATAACCGCAATGCCGGATCCGATGCCGGCCTGGGCGAACGCCTGCCGGGCAGCGGCCGGTCGCTGGGCTTGCGGCTGAGCCTGCAGGGCTGACACAGGCCGCGCGCCGAACTGGACCGTCAGCATCCACATGCTGGCGGTCTGCCGCGCGATCACGGGTGAGAACTCCGGTCGGAAACAGGCGGATCCGGGACCGCAGGAGCCTCCACCCAGACCCGCATCCAGGCAAACTTCAACCGATGAGTGTGACCACAACCAGGAATACACGCCGAACGCGAGAGGCGATGTTAATACTCCCTACGGGTGTTTTTCCGAGCAATTATAATAGATTAAGGGAAATAATCGGCCTCGGATGCAGCATTCTGTTAACCATGACGGATGCCTACTCCGCCCCAATTGCCCGTGATCGGGCCTCGTCGGGGGACACAAATTGAAATCCTTTCTCAAGCCAGGCGGCGGCGATGCCCGCGCCACACTCGAAGCACTGGGCCGGTCGCTGGCCATCATCGAGTTCAAACCAGACGGCACCATCCTCACCGCCAACGCCAATTTTCTCGACGCCATGGGCTATGACCTCGCGGAAATCAGCGGTCGGCATCACAGCCTGTTTGTCGACCCGGCGGAGCGGGATTCCGATTCCTACCGCCAGTTCTGGGCAAAGCTGGGACGAGGTGAGTTCAACGCCGCCGAATTCAGGCGCATCGCCAAGGGCGGCAGGGAAATCTGGATCCAGGCGAGCTATAATCCCATCCTCGACGGGTCGGGGAAGGGTCTGCAAGGTCGTCAAATTCGCAACCGACATCACCCAGCAAAAGCTCAATGCGGCCCATGCACAGGGGCAGATCGACGCGATCCATAGCTCACAGGCAGTGATCGAGTTCGAACTCGATGGCACCATCCTGACCGCCAATGAAAACTTCCTCGGCGCGCTCGGCTATCCACTCAATGAGATCGCCGGCAAGCATCATTCGATGTTCGTCCCCGTCAGCGAGCGTGACAGCGACGCCTACCGGAAATTCTGGGACGAGCTGCGCGCCGGCCAGTTCCAGACCGCTGAATTCCTGCGCATCGGCAAGGGCGGACGCGAAGTCTGGATCCAGGCGACCTATAATCCGATCCGCGACATGAATGGCAATATTTACCGCGTCATCAAGTTTGCCACCGACATCACCGCGCAGGTCGAATTGCGCCACCAACGCGCCGCGGCGCAAAAGAGCATTGATTCAGATCTTGACGGGATTGCCGCCAGCGTCACCGAAGCCGCTGGCCAGGCGACGACGGTCTCATCCACCTCGGAACAGACCTCCGCCTCGGTCCAGTCCATCGCGGCAGGAATTGAAGAAATGGCCGCTTCTGCCAATGAGATCGGCAGCCAGCTGGTGCGCGCCACCGAGATCACCCGCAATGCGGTCAACATGGCCACGCAAACCAGCGACGTCATGGGCGGACTTGCAGAATCTGCGGCGCGAATCAATGAAGTCATCTCGCTGATCAACGATATTTCCGAACAGACCAACCTGCTCGCCCTCAACGCCACGATCGAGGCCGCACGCGCCGGTGAAGCGGGCAAGGGATTTGCCGTTGTCGCATCGGAAGTGAAGGGCCTGGCCAATCAGACGGCCAAGGCGACTGATGGAATCGCCAGCCAGATCGCCCACGTTCAGAAAGCGACCCAGGACGCGGTCGAAGCGATCGCCTCCATCAGCAAGACGATTTCCGAAATCGACGAAGTGGCCTCCTCGGTTGCCAGCGCGGTCGAGGAACAATCCTGCGTCACCCGGGAAATCTCCGGCAATATGCAGGAAGTCGCAGTCGGCGTTGATCAGATCACGTCGGGCATTCGCGAAATCGCCAATGCCAGCCGCAGTATCGACGCGGCGACGCGCAATGTGCGCCAGGCCTCGCAAGCGATGGGGTAGAATCAGGGCCAGGCCCGGCGCGCGCATCATCGGCGCCGGGCGTCAGCCCAGCCTGGCATCGGCAAACAGATTGCGCAGGCGCGCATATTCCAGCAAGTCCGCCATCGACAGCGTGCCGGCAAAGCGCTCGCCATCGACCAGATAGACGCGCAGCAAATGATGCTTCTGCATCCGGGCGAAGGCCCGGTCGGCACCGGCCCGGGCCGGCAGGATCTCATTCACGCCCGGCTTGACCGCGATCGCCGACAAGCGGGTGCCGGTGCGCGCCTCGAGCGGCACGGCCTGCGCCTCGGCCAGTCCGGCCTGGCCCACCAGCCGCTCACCATCGGTGACGGCAAACCAGTCACGGTGATGACGGACCAGCTTGTCGGCTATGAAATCGGCCACCGTCATCGCGGCATCGGCCGTTTCAATGCCCGGCGTCACCAGATCGACCGCCCTGACATCGCCGAGCGCGAGGCGCGTCTCCAGCTCGACACGCGAGGATCTGGCGGCGCCGCGCAGGAAGAAGCCGATCAGCACCCACCACAGACCGGCCAGCGAGCCGGTGGAAATCAGCAGATAGATACCGGCGAGAATGAAGAACGCCGCAAAACCCTCCCCGGCAAGGCTGGCCCAGCGCGTCGCCTTGCGCCGGTCACCGCCCAGCAGCCAGATAACGGCCCGCAGGACGCGGCCACCATCGAGCGGAAAGGCCGGCAGCATGTTGAACAGGCCGAGCAGAAGATTGATCAGCCCGAGATAGGCCAGCACCATCGCCAGCGGCGCCTGCGGTCCGCCGGCCGGATCGAGCATCGCCAGCCGGCTGAAGACGAGCGCAAGAAACAGGCTCATCAACGGTCCGGCCAGCGCCATCACCAGCTCGACCATCGGCGATTTCGGCTCTTCCTCCAGCTCGGCAGCGCCGCCGAACATGAACAGGGTGACGCGGTTGATCGGCATGCCGAGCGCGCGGCCGACAAAGGTGTGGGAGAGTTCATGGGCGATGATGGAAAAGGTCAGGCCGAGCACACCCAGTATGGCCATGAAGACATAGGTCGATGCGTCCAGCGCCGCGTTCTGATCGGGAAAGAAGCCAATGGCGAGCGACCAGCCGACCAGCAGGGCCAGAAACAGCCAGGACGGCTCGGCGCGAACGATCACACCGCCGATTTTGAACGAGAAGAGATAGGGGCGCATGGCAGGAACCTTTGAGTGAAGGGGCACAGTGCACCAGTGGGCGATGGGCCTCAAGGCGGATGGCCGCGAACAGCACGATGCAGGCGCGCGGCGCTTCGTCGCCCTTCGGGCGGGTGGCGTGCCACCCGAAGCCCGCAGGGCTGAAAGGAAGGGTATTTGACGATGAGCGAAGCCCTCCTGCGCCAAGGCTTCGGAGGGCACCTCTTCGCCCCAGGTGCGCGCTGCGGGTGGCTTGCCACCCGAAGCCCGCAGGGCGAAGGGTGGTGCGGGCGGCCGGACTCGAACCGGCACGATCTTTCAATCGACAGATTTTAAGTCTGTTGCGTCTACCATTCCGCCACGCCCGCACGGCGCCGAGGCGCGATCCTACACGCGCTTTGCCGGGAGGCCAGCGGGCAATTCACCGGCTTGCGCACCCGCGATCATCAACGCGAAAAAAGCGAGCCGCACCCATAAGGCACGGCTCGCTTCTATCGGCGCGGCCAGTTCAGGCGGATCAATTCACCTTCTGGCCATCGGCATTGGCGGCATAACGGGCGATGCGAACCAGTTCGAGGAATTCGTCGCGATGGCCGAATTCGTCCGGACCCAGCGCTGCGCTGGCCTGGTCGAGGATCTGGTCATAGCCATAACCCTCGCGCAGATAGGGATCGCCGCGCAGCATTTGCGCGAAACCGGCCACCCCGATCGAGAAGCGGGTTTCCTGTTCCGCCGCGGCAAAATCGGTGACCGCATCGGCCGGTGTGACCGGCCGTTCGATGAGATTGCTCTCGGCTTCGCCGGGATGCTTGTAGCGGATGCGCAGCAGACCGTATTCGGCGGACAGGTCTGTGTTCACCGCCGGGGCTGCGCCATAGCGCAGGGGATCGAGCAGGGCGCCCTCCGAACCCGGGGCCGCGATCTCGTAAATCGCCGTGACGGCATGGCCGGACCCGACCTCGCCGGCATCAACCGCGTCATTATTGAAATCGGCCCGTTCGAGCATGCGGGTTTCATAGCCGATCAGGCGGTATTCAGCGATGCGCGCCGGGTTGAACTCGACCTGGATCTTGACGTCATTGGCGATCGGAAACAGGGCGCTGAAGCTTTCCTCGACCAGCATGCGCCGGGCCTCGGCGCGGCTGTCGATATAGGCCGCCGTGCCATTGCCGGCCTGGGCGATGGTCTGCATCATGGCGTCGTTGTAATTGCCGCGGCCAAAGCCCATCACCGACAGATAGATGCCGCTGTCGCGCTTGCGGGCAACGAAATCCTCAAGTCGCTCGTTCTGGGTCACCCCGACATTGAAATCGCCATCGGTCAGAAGCATGACGCGATTGACGGCGTCCGCGTCGAAATTGCGTTCGGCCAGGTCATAGGCGAGCGCCAGGCCGGCACCGCCGGCGGTGGAACCACCGGCCCGCATATTGTCCAGGGCCTCGTGGATCTGACGCGCATCGCGCGCCTGCGTCGGCTCGAGCACGGCCCCGGCTGCACCGGCATAGACGACGATGGCGACGGTATCGTCGGGATCCAGCTCATCGACGAGCAAATGCATCGCCTGCACGGCCAGTGGCAATTTATCGGGCGAATTCATCGAGCCGGAGACATCGATCAGGAAGACCAGATTGGCGCGCGGACGTTCCTCGGGCACGAGTTCATAACCCTGCACCGAGACATGCATCAGCTGGGTCGCCGGATTCCACGGATTGGGCGTCACCTGGACCCGGGTCGCAAACGGCTCGTCCATGCTTTCGGGCAGGGCGTAGTCATAATCGAAATAATTCACCATCTCCTCAACCCGCACCGCGTCCTGCGGCGGCAGGGTGCAGTCATTGAGATAGTCGCGCACGACAGCATAGCTGGCCGTGTCGACATCGATCGAGAAGGTCGAGACCGGCTCTTCGGCGGTGGCATGCACGGTGTTGAGCTCGACATGCTCATAGCGTTCGCGATCCACCATGCCCGGACGCGGTGTCATGGGCAGTGGCGCATAGCCGCGCATGTTCTGCTCCTGCGGCGCGGCGAGCATGTCTGCCCGTGCCACCGTCGAGTGCGGCGGGGGCGGCGGCGGCGGTGGCGATGCTGTCGGCTGCGGTGCTTCCGCGCCGGTCGGAATGCGCGCGCCGGTCACCGTGATCATATCATTCTCACCGCCATGGCTCCGACCGCTATTGCGGCAGGCGGCGGGTATGGCGTCGAGCAATTCCTGCTTGGCCGCCTCGTCCTGGGCCAGCGCCATCGGCGCCGAGTGTATCGAGGTAGCGGCCACCAGCGCGGCGAGCGCGGTGCCCATTTTGAGATTCCGTGTCATGCAACTCTCCCCTTCCCGTTCCCAGCTCCAGCATTTGCACGCATGAATTGATCCGCGCAATGGCGAGAACAGGGCCATCTCAAGGCGTTTTGTTCATCGGCCCTCGGGCCGCGACGACGACATGCAGCGTCTTGAGCGCTTCGGGCACCAGCACGATGGGCACCGCCAGCAGCAGGATACGCTGCCAGGCCGCCCCGTCCAGCGGCACCGAATGCAACACCAGCTGCAGCGGCGGCCAGTAGACCGCGCCCAGCTGCAGCGCGATCGAGACGGCGATCGCCAGCAAGAGCCAGGGATTGGAGAACAGGCCGATCAGCGCCAGCGGCCGGTCGAGAGAGCGGAAATTGAGCACATTGGTCTTCTCGAACACGATCAGCCCGGTAAAGACCAGCGTCTGCGCATAGAGAAGGCTCTCGCCGCGCGCCAGCGCATCCTGGAACAGCCAGAGCGAGGCGAGCCCCATATAGCTGGCCAGCAGGATCACCACGGCCAGCCCGCCGCGGCTGACCACGGCGGCGTCCGGCGCGGCCGGCGGATGGCGCATCAGATCGCGGTCGGCCCGCTCGATCCCCAGCGCCAGCGCGGTCGGCCCGTCAGTGACCAGATTCATCCACAACACCTGCACCGGCAGCAGGATGAGCGGCCAGCCCATCAGCAGGGCCGCGCCGATGGCAATGAGTTCGGCCATGTTGGAGGAGAGGAGATAGCGGACGAATTTGCGGATATTGGCGTATTGCCGCCGCCCCTCCTCGACCGCACCGATAATGGTGGCGAAATTATCATCCATCAGCACCATTTCGGCGGCATCCTTGGCCGCGTCGGTGCCGCGTATGCCCATGGCAACGCCGATATCGGCGCGCTTCAGCGCCGGCGCGTCATTGACGCCGTCGCCGGTCATGGCGACGATCTCGCCATCGCGCTGCAACACCTCGACCAGGCGCAGCTTGTGCTCGGGCGCGACGCGCGAGAACACGGCGCCGTCATGGATCGCGCGCAGCAGGGCGGCATCCTCCATCGCGTCGAGCTCAACGCCGGTCAACGCAGAACGGGCATCAAGGCCGATACTGTGCGCCACCGCCAGCGCCGTTGCCGGCGCATCGCCGGTGATCATCACCACGCGCAGACCGGCGGTATGGGCACGCGCAATCGCGGCGGGCACTTCCTCGCGCGGCGGGTCCATCACGCCGAAGAATCCCAGGAAGCTCAGATCGCGCTCGATCTCGGCATCAGGTGCCTCGCGGTCGGAAATGCTTCTGCGTGCTGCCGCCAGCACCCGCAGACCGTCCCTGGCCATGTCTTCGAACACCCGGTGCAGCGCTTGCAGCGCGACCTCGTCGAGCGGTATATCCGCCTCGCCGTCGAACATCATGCTGCAGCGCGCCAGCACTTCTTCCGGCGCGCCCTTGAGATAGACCGTGGCGCCCTCGCCAGCCGGGATGATCAGGCTCATGCGCTTGCGCGCCGAGCTGAAGGGGATTTCGCGGGCGTGCGGCACGGCGTGCCGTCTGAGCCCGGCCTTGAGCGCCGCCGTCACCAGCGCGCCCTCGGTCGGTTCGCCATCGAGCCGCCACAGCCCGTCGCGCTCGAACACTTTGGCATGATTGCAGATCAGACCGGCCTCGAGCAGGGCGATCAGGCCGGGATGATTATTCGGGTCGATGATATGGCCGCGCGCCTTGAACACACCGGCCGGCTCATAACCGGCGCCGCCGATCTCGATTTCCGCCTCGCCATTGCCCTGCAGCGTCCACACCCGGGTGACCGCCATCTCGCCATGGGTGAGCGTGCCCGTCTTGTCGGAGCAGATGATCGTCGCGGCGCCCAGCGTCTCGGCCGCCGGCAGCCGGCGCACCAGCGCATTGCGCCGCGCCATCGCGCGCACACCGAGCGCCAGGGTCAGGGTCACGACAGCGGGCAGGCCCTCGGGCACCATGGCCACAGCGAGGGCAACACCGGTCAGGAACATCTCCAGCGCGTCACGCCCGAGCAGAAACCCGCTCAGCGCCAGCACGGCCGCGACCGCCGCCGCGATCATGCCGAGGCGGGCCCCGAAACGCGCCAGCCGCTTTTGCAGCGGTGTCACATCGCGATCGATCGAGCTGGCGAGCAGGGCGATCCGGCCAAACTGCGTCGCATAACCGGTCGCGGTGACCAGTCCGGTGGCGCGTCCGCGCACCACCAGGCCGCCGGCATAGGCGATGGAATGGCGCTCGGCGATGGCGGCGTCTTCTTCCACCGAGGCCGGGAGCTTGTCCGCGGCGTGCGACTCCCCGGTCAGGGCGGATTCATCGATCGCCAGATCGCGCGATTCCACCAGGCGCAGATCGGCCGGGGTGTGATCGCCCGGCTGTAGCCGCACCAGATCGCCGGGCACCAGCTGGCTCGCATCGATCTGCCGGCTCACCCCGTCGCGAATGACCCGGCAACTCGGCGCCAGCAGACGTTTCAGCGCCGCCAGCGCCCGTTCGGCGCGGTATTCCTGGAAAAAGCCGAGCGCAGCATTGAGACCGACAATCGCCAGGATCGCGAAGGCATCGACCGGATCGCCGAGCGCCGCGGAAACAGCGGCAGCCGCGAGCAGGATGATGATCAGCACGTCCTGGAACTGGCGCGCCAGCATGGCCGGCCAGCGCAGCTTTTCGCGCGCCTCGAAGGCATTGGGCCCGTAGCGCTCCAGCCGCCGCGCCGCCGTTTCGGCGTCGAGGCCGGACTCCAGATCGGTATGCAGATGCCGCGCGGCCTCCGCCGGTGGCAGGGCATGCCAGGCGCGCGGCTCGTGACGGTCCGGCTCGTCCTTGGCAGGCGAAGCTTTGAGCGTGGGGGCTGTCATGCCGGTATCAGGCTGCGGTCAGGGGGCAATGGCAAGGGCGATGATGTCGCGCCATCAATCCCCGACCTAATCCTCCGGGTCGATCCGTCCGTCAAAGCCGAGCGCCGCCACCATCGCCGCGATCTCGCCGATCACCGCGTCGAGCGCGACATCATCAGTCGCTCGGGCAACGAGATGTGTACCGCGTTTCACCTCGCCATCCTGGACTTCAAGGAAATAGGGATAGCTGCCGATCGAGACCTGCGGATAGCGTGCCTGCATCTCGCCCAGCGGGATGGCGATATCGCCTTCGCGCATATTATCGGCCTTGACCGAGCGCGAGCGCGTCACCGCGCCGCCATGCAGGCGATGGGCGACGTCTTCAAGCATGCCGCGCGTGATCGAGGGCACGCCGGCCATCACGAAGACATTGCCGATCTGGAAGCCCGGCGCGCCGGTGACCGGATTGACGATCAGGCTCGCCCCGTCGGGAATGCGCGCCATGCGCTTGCGGCTCTCGGTCAGCGGCGTCCTGGTCTTCATATACCAGTGCTCGATCACTTCGAGCGCATCCGGGCGGACATCGATTTCGACCCCGAAGGCCGCCGCAATACTGTCGGCGGTGATATCGTCATGGGTCGGGCCGATGCCGCCGGTGGTGAAGACATAATCGACCTGGGCGCGCAGCGTATTGACGGTGTCCGCGATCACATCGGCATCGTCAGGAATGGTGCGGCATTCGACGACATTGATCCCCAGCGGCGCCAGGAATTGCGCGATCTGTTGCAGATTCCTGTCCTGGGTCCGCCCCGAGAGAACTTCATCGCCGATCAACACCACCGCCGCGGTCACGCCTGACGCCTTGCCCATGAGATTGTCCCTCGTTTCCGTGTTCGCCTCGGGTATAGGTGGCGCAACAGGAGAATGCCAAGCCATGAAATTCGCCACACCGCTGATCGAGGGCCGGCTGGTCTCGCGCTACAAGCGCTTCTTCGCCGATGTCGAACTGCCCGGCGGCGAGGTCGTGACGGCGCATTGCGCCAATACCGGCGCCATGGCCGGGATCAAGGATGCCGGCCTCAAGGTCTGGCTGTCGCGCGCCGACAATCCCAAGCGCAAGCTCAAATTCACCTGGGAGGTCGTCGAGGCGCAGGACACGCTGATCGGCACCCTGCCCGGCCGCGCCAATGAGCTGGCCGAAGAAGCGGTGCAGGCCGGCATTCTCACCGAGCTGACCGGCTATGCCTCGCTGCGGCGCGAAGTGAAATATGGCGAGAACTCCCGCATCGATCTCCTGCTGGAACACGAAGACCGCCCGCCCTGCTGGGTCGAGGTCAAGAATGTGCACTGGATGCGCCAGCCGGGTCTCGCCGAATTCCCCGATGGCGTCACCAGCCGCGGCACCAAGCATCTCGGCGAACTTTCCGCCAAGGCCCAGGCCGGCGAGCGCGCCGTCCAGCTCTTCATCGTCCAGCGCAGCGATTGCACCCGCCTGCGCCCGGCGGACGACACCGACCCGGTCTATGGCGAAGCCTTGCGCGCGGCCCACAAGGCAGGCGTCGAGATATTGGCCTATCGCTGTGAGGTGACACCGGCGGGCATCGCCATTACCGATCCGATGAGCGTGGAGTTGAGATGATGAGCGATTTCCAGTGGGACCTGCCCGAGCCCTACGTCCACCGCATCACCGTCGTGCCCGCCGATATCGATGATTTCGGCCATGCCAATAATGCGCGCTATCTGGAATGGGCCGACGCCGCCGCCTGGACCCACTGGGCGTCGAAGGGGTTTTCGCGCGAAGCCTGCGAGGCCGATGATCGCGGCATCGCCATCATCCGCACCGAGGCCGACTATCTCGGCCATGTCCGGCTCGGCGATGAACTTGACTGCGCGGTCTGGATATCGAAGTCGGACGGCCGCCTGCGCGCCGAGCGGCGCTATCAATTCGTGCGCGTCAGTGACGGCGTGACGGTGTTTCGCGCCCTGACCAAGGTCGTCTGCTTCCAGCTCTCGACCGGCAAGCCGGCGCGGATGACGGAAATCTTCCGCTCGCACTATTCGGTTCTGCCCTCGGTCGCCGCCGCCCTCGCCGCGCAGGACTGATCCGCCGCTAGAGCCAGCCCTTCTCCCGCGCCAGACGCGCCGCCTCGATCCGGTTGCCCGCCCCGAGCTTGGAGATGGCGCTGTGCAGGTAGTTTCGCACGGTGCCACGCGCCAAACCGGTCGCTTCGGCCATGGCCGGGCTTTCCAGCCCCGCCTCGGCCAGGCGCAGAAGACGGCGTTCGGCATCGGTGAGCGGATCGGTCTCGCTCCAGGCGCGCGTCGCCAGTTCCGGCGCGATCACGCGTTCACCCGCGGCGACGCGCCGGACCGCATCGGCGAGACCGGTCGAGGGACCATCCTTCAAAATAAAACCCGCCACACCGGCCTCGAGCGCGCGGCGCAGATAGCCCGGCCGGTCGAAAGTCGTCACGATCAGCACCCGCGCCCGTGCGCCCTCGCGCTTGAGCAGAGCGGCGAGTTCCAGCCCGGTCATGTCCGGCATCTCGATATCGGTGACGACGACATCGGGATCATGGCGGCGCACCAGATCATGCGCCTCGCGGCCATTGGAGGCCGTGCCGACAATCTCGATATCGCTCTCAAGCCCGAGCAGCGCCGCCAAGGCCTCGCGCAGCAGGGTCTGGTCTTCGGCCAGGATGAGTCTAGGCATTCGTGTCATCTCCGCTTGCCGGCAGCCAGGCCCTGACAACCGTGCCGGTGCCCGCCGGCGCCGCATCGACCGACATCCGGCCGGAGAGGCCGGCCATGCGCGCCGCCAGTCCACCCAGCCCGCCCTCGCCGATCCGGGCGCCGCCGCAGCCATCATCGCTGATACTCAGTTCGATCCCGTCCGCAAGGCTTGCCGTCCGGATCGTGACATGGCGGGCACCGGCATGGCGCAGGATATTGGTCCCCGCCTCGCGCACCACCATGGCCAGCGCTGTCGACTGCACCGGTGTCGGGGCGCTCGCGTCCAGCTCCAGCAAGACGGCCAGTCCGGCCGCTTCAAGATGCTGGCGCACCTCCGCGGCAGCGCTCTCAAGGCTGCGATCGCGCAGGCCGGCGACCGCCTCGCGCACCTCGGCCAGGGCCGTGCGCGAGATCGACTGGATTTCCGCCAGCTCGCTGCGGGCCCGCGCCGGATCGGAATCGAATAATCGTGACGCCAGATCGGCCTTCAGCGTTACCACGGACAGTGTATGACCGAGCAGATCGTGCAGATCGCGGGCGATGCGCTGGCGCTCGGCTTCCGCCGCCACGGCCGAGGCCCGGCGCTGGCGCGCCTCGCTATCGGCCTCCTGGCGCTGGCGCCGCGCGCCCATCGCCGCACCCGCCGCCGCGACGGCGGCCAGGACGATGAGCACGATGGCATAGGAAAGCGGTTGCTGCGTCAGCCAGACGGCGGCGAGAATGGCCAGGCCGATCGCGACCAGCCCGGCCGTGCGCAGGCGCGTATGCGGCAACCAGCCGAGCATCGCGGCTGCGAAGACCAGATAGACCGCGCCGCCCATCGTCACCGGCATGAAGACAAAGCCAAGCAGGGCCGCGCCCAGCGCCGCCGGATAGACCGTCCAGTCACGGCGGCGCAGGCTGAAGACATAGAGCGCAACAAAGACCGCCATCCCGGCCAGCGCGATCAGCGCCTGTTGCGGACCGGGCGGCTGATAGAGCCAGCCGAAGAAGAAAAAGCCCAGATAGACCAGATGCAGCCAGGGCCGGTTGGGCGATAACAGGGCAGATATCCGCTGCATCATGGCCTCTCCCCCTTCATTTTCACCTTCACAACACGCCCGGTCAGGCCGCGCTCACCCCGGCGCGGCGAAAGCGCAGGACTTCCCGGCGCAGGCCCGCAGCCGCGAAAAGATAGAGCCCGGCGACGACGAACGGAATGCCTGTCAGCCGCCAGTCGGGAAAGCCGTACCAGATCACGGTTACGGCCGCGACCCGCACGAAGGCGTGGATCAGGCTGACCCGGCTGTGATAGGCCCAGCCGATGATCGGCCAGTGCAGGCTCATGCCGATGGCGAGGGTCAGCGGTGCCGCCTCGGGGAAACCACCGATCAGCAGGATATGAATCGGCCATAGCAGATTGATCGCGGCGATCGCCGCCATGGTGACACCCGACAGGGGCGATTTCGACTTCATGAAGGGCGAGCGCATCGGGGCCTGCAGCAGAATACCGAGCGGGAAGATCAGTCCCGATCCCGCCGCCGCCGCAATCGCCCATTGTGATGGCGTGAGGTAGAAGCCGAGCCCGCCCATCACCGCCCAGTAGAGCGCGCCGGCGACGGGCAGCGACACACCGCCGCCGGCGGCGACGCAGTAGCGTTTGCGTTCGTGATCTATGGTCTGTTTCAGATCAGTCATGGTGAGGTGGTTCCTGTCCTGTTTGTGACCTCACCTTGCCGCGCACGGCCACCGGGCGGCAGACACAGGCGTCACCCATCGTCCGTGACAACTGTCATGCCGGACCGGCTGCACCGCCCCTCGACCTCACGGATAATTAACATCCGCTCACATTGTGCCCATGCCTGCGCCCGCTATAGTCCGCGCCAACAATCACCGCTTTTCCAGAGGAGGCTTCGATGAAGTTTCTGGCACCAGCATTGGCCTGTCTCGCGCTCATCGCCTGCGGCCCCACCGATACGACGATCGGCAGCGCCGTCGAAGCGCCCGCCGATTTCATGCCGAATGTACGCACCGGGAATATCGAGGCGCATATCCGCTTCCTCGCCTCGGACTATCTGCAGGGCCGCGATGTCGGGACGGATGGCTATGAAATCGCCGCCAATTATGTCGCGGCACAGATGCAATTGCTCGGGCTGGAGCCGGCCGGCGACAATGGCGGCTATTACGCCGAAGTGCCGCTGCACGACGTGCTCGCCGATCCCGACTTCAACAGCTTCACCCTCGACGGCGAGACCTTCGCCCAGGGCGATCTGGTCTATGTCTCGACCAATCCGAACGTGCTCGAAGCGACCGTCTCGGCGCCGCTGGTCTTTGTCGGCTATGGCGTTTCGGCGCCCAATCGCGAGCATGACGACTACGCCGATCTCGACGTGGCCGGCAAGATTGTCGTCGTCATGAATGGCGTTCCGCGCGGCCTGCCGAGCGAGGAACGCGCCCATCACAACTCCACCACCACCAAGCGCGATGTCGCCGCCGCCCATGGCGCGGTCGGCATGATCGCCCTGGCCGGCTGGTCCGACGAGCAGGTCACCCAGTTCACCGAGGGTTCGGCGTCACGGCCGACCGTGCGCCTGACATCGGCGACCGGCCCCTCCTCCTATGACCAGATCCAGGTGATCGCCAATGTCGGATCGACGCTCGGCGCGCGCCTCTTCGAGGGGGCCGAGATGAGCCTCGAGGATGTCGAGGCCGCCATGGAAGCCGAGGAAAATCCAAGCTTCCCGCGTTTCGACCTGCCGCATACGGTGAGCATGCGCCAGCGCACGACCTCCATGCCCTTCACCGCGCCGAATATTGTCGGCATGCTGCGCGGCAGCGACCCGGTCCTGGCCGACGAGATTGTCGTACTCTCGGCTCATCTCGACCATCTCGGCAATATCCACGAAAACATGCGCGGCGGCGGCGCCTGCCGCTCGAACGACGATGAAGACACGATCTGCAATGGCGCGGTCGACAATGCGTCGGGCGTCTCGATCATGCTGGAAACGGCGCGCACCTTCCTCGAGCAGGGCACGCCGCGGCGTTCGGTTCTGTTCGTGGCGCTGGCCGGCGAGGAAAAAGGCCTGCTCGGCTCGGAGCATTTTGCCAAGAACCCGACGGTTCCGGCCGCGGCCATCGTCGCCAATGTCAATCTCGACATGCCGGTGATCGTGTATGAATTCGACGATGTCATCGCCTTCGGTGCCGAGCATTCCAATCTCGGCCCGATTGCGGCCCGGGCCGCCGCGCGTCTCGGCATCGCCGTCAGCGAAGACCCGATCCCGCAACAATCCCTCTTCGTGCGTTCGGACCATTATAATTTCGTGCGCCAGGGCGTGCCGTCAATCTTCCTGATGACCGGCTTCTCCTCACCGGATCCGCGCTGGGATGAGGGCGAAGGCTTCATGGGATTTCTCACCACCCATTATCATCGCCAGACCGACCAACTCGATGGCGAACTGGAGGTCCTGTTCGAACAGGGCGCGAAATTTGCCAATATCAACTACATCATCGCCCGCGAAATCGCCGACAGCGATGAGGCTCCGGCCTGGAATGAGGACAGCTTCTTCGGCAATCTCTACGGCCACTCCGGCGGGTAAGCGGTAAGAAAATACCACTAAATCAAGCGCGCGCCGTTCCAAACGGTGCGCGCTTTGGTTATAGGGGGACATTCTGGAGGACCCCGTCTTGACCACTGCCTATGACAGCATTGCCGATTACGACGCCCCATCGCCCCGCGACGGCCGCATCAAACTGCATGGCGCAGAGGGCTTCGAGGGCATGCGCAAGGCGGGCCGGCTGGGTGCGCAAGTGCTCGACATGCTGGTGCCGCAAGTGCGGGCCGGCGTCACAACCGAGCATCTGGACAGGCTGACGCGCGAATTCGTCCTCGATCACGATGCCACACCGGCGACCCTGCATTATCGCGGCTATCGCCACTCCCTGTGCACTTCGCTCAACCATGTGGTCTGTCACGGCATTCCCGGTCCCAAACCGCTGCGCGATGACGACATCCTCAATATCGATGTCACCGTCATCGTCGATGGCTGGCATGGCGATACCAGCCGCATGTATACGGTCGGCGAGCCCAAGCGTAAGGCCGAACGCCTGATCGACATCACCTATGAGGCGATGATGGCCGGCATTGATGCCGTCAAGCCCGGCGTCACCCTGGGCACGATCGGCGCCATTATCCAGGAATATGCCGAGGCGCGCCGCTGCTCGGTGGTGCGCGATTTCTGCGGCCACGGCCTCGGCCAGCTCTTCCATGACAGCCCCAATGTCCTGCATTTCGGCACCCGCGGCGAAGGCGTCGAGCTCAAGGAAGGCATGTTCTTCACCATCGAGCCGATGCTCAATCTCGGCCGGCCGGATGTGAAGGTCCTGGCTGATGGCTGGACCGCCGTCACGCGCGACAAATCGCTCTCGGCCCAGTTCGAACACTCCATCGGCGTGACCGCCGACGGCCATGAGATTTTCACCAAATCGCCCAAGGGCCTCGACAAGCCCCCCTACAACATCTGACGCCATGGCCAGCCGCTCGCACACGGATGGTCACCGCGAGCGCTTGCGCCAGAAACTAACCTTGGCGGGTGGCGATGCCCTGCACGACTATGAGCTGCTCGAGCTTTACCTCTTCCGCTCCATCCCGCGCCGCGATGTCAAACCCATCGCCAAGGCGCTGATCGCCCGCTTCGGCGATCTCGGCGGCGTCGCGGCGGCACCGGTCGAACAGCTTGTCACCATTGATGGCGTCTCGCAGCGCTGCGCCGCCGAACTCAAACTGATCCAGGCGCTCTCCGCCCGGCTGGCGCGCGAACAGGTGATCGGCCGGCCCGTCATCGCCTCCTGGGCCGCACTGGTCGCCTATTGCCGCACGGCGATGCAGCACGCCACGACCGAGCAGTTCCGCGTCCTTTTCCTCGACCGCAAGAACAAGGTGATCGGCGATGAAGTGCTCGGTACCGGCACGATTGATCACGCCCCGGTCTATCCGCGCGAAGTCGTCAAGCGGGCGCTGGCCAATGAGGCTTCGGCCATCATCCTGGTCCACAATCACCCCTCGGGCGATGCCACCCCCAGCCAGGCCGATATCGAGATGACCCGCACCCTGATCGAGGTCTGCAAACCCTTCGAGATCGTCGTCCACGACCATCTCGTGATCGGGCGCGAGAACACGGCCAGTTTCAAGACACTGGGGCTGATGTGAAAGCGCTGGCCTTGGCGCGTCAATCGCCTAGGCTGACCCCAAAACTGATCTCGCTTTTGATCCATGGGGATACGCGCCGATGAAACGACTGATCGCCCTCGCCCTCCTCCTGCTGGCGCTCGGCTGGGGCTTGTCCCTGCGAGCACCGGCAGCGGCCCGGCACCAGGTTTTCCAGGGCGGGTCGATCATCACCATGGCCGGCGATGAGACGGCCGAGGCGGTCTATGTCATTGATGGTGTGATCGCCGCGGTCGGCAGTCGGGCGGAGATTGATGTGCTGGCGCCGTGGAATGCGCGCCGCATTGATCTGCGCGGCGGGGCCCTGCTGCCCGGACTGATCGAGCCCCACACCCACCCGCTCGCCTCCGCCCTGCTGGGGGCGGCGACCGATGTCAGCGGCGTGACCCATTCCAGCCGCGATGAATTGATGGCAAGCTTGCGCGAAGCGGCGCAAAAGCGCGGACTGACGCCGTGGATCGTCGCCTTCGGCTGGGATCCGGCCATGCTTGATCCATTGCCACCACCCAGCCTGGCCGAACTCGACGCCATCGCGCCGGAGCGGCCGATGATCATCCTCACCCAGATGATGCATGAGGCCTTCGCAAATTCCGCCGCGCTGGAGGCCGCCGGCATCAGCCCGGCCACGCCCGACCCGGCGAATGGTGCCTTTGAACGCGATGCGAGCGGTGCCCTCACCGGCCGTCTGATCGAGATCGAGGCGATCGGCCATGTCATGGCAGCGATACCGGAAGCCTCCGACGCCGCGCTGACCCTGCTTTTGAGCCTGCAATATGATCGCTATGCCCGCGCCGGCTACACCACGATCGGCGCCGCCAGCCTGGTCGGCCGCGCGCACGACCCGGTGGCGCTGGTGCATGGTGTCGCCAGCGATGCGCGCGCCAGCCTCAACACCGTGCTTTACACGGCACCGGACCGGCGTGACGCAGCGGCGGCGCTCTGGGGCGAGGATGATGCCGGCAATACCACACTGGCCGGCATCAAGATCTGGATGGATGGCTCGCCCTTTATCGGCGGCGCGGCCCTGGCCGAGCCCTATGCGAGTTCACCCTTCACCCGCGATGTGCTGGGCCTCGCGCCCGGCTGGAGCGGTGCCGTCAATTACACGCCCGAAACCGTCAATGCCCGGGTCCTCGAGGCCCAGCGCGGCGGCTATCAGATCGCCATCCATGCCCAGGGCGAACCGGCGATCGAGATGGCGCTTGATGCGATTGAGGCAGCCCAGCTTGCGGCCCCCGATGCGGGTCTGCATCACCGGCTGGAACATCTCGCCCTGATCACGCCGGCCCAGATCGAGCGCGCGGCGCAGCTGGGCGTCAGCCTCGGCTTCTTTGTCGATCATATCCGGTATTACGGCCATATCCTGCCCGACCTCGTCGGCGAGGACCGCACACAGCGCTATATGTCGGTCGGTGACGCGATGGGGAGCGGTGCCGTCGTCACCCTGCATGGCGATCATCCGGCCACCCCGGTCGATCCGATGCGCACCCTGGCGACCGCCATTGAGCGCCGCGCCCGCACCGGCGATACGCTGATCGCAGCCGGCCAGGCCCTCACCAGCCGCCAGGCGCTGGAAGCCATGACGATCCATGCCGCCCGCCAGCTCGGCCTAGAAGCTGAGATCGGCTCGATCGAAGTCGGCAAGCGCGCCGATTTCACCTGGCTCGACCGCGACCCGCTGGGTCTGACACCGCAGGAAATACGCGACCTGCAGGTGCGCGGCACCTGGATTGCCGGCCGGCCGGTCGACACCCGTACCATCACCCTCAAAAATGCCTCGCTGGCGCTGGACGCCATCGGATCCAGCCTCGCTCACTGACCCCCCTGCCCTTCGGAGCACGTCCCATGCATCACGATTATGTCACCCATCTGGAATGCTCCGAGACCGGCAAACATTATCCCAAGGACAAGCCCCACAATCTCTCCGATGCCGGCAAGCCGCTGCTGGTGCGCTATGACCTCGCCAAGGCGAAAGGCGTGATCGATCGCGGTGCCATCTCGGCCCGCGGCGGCGGTTTCTGGAAATGGCGCGAGCTGCTGCCCGTCACCGATGACAAGGATGTCTGCCGCCTCGGCGAAATCGACACACCATTGATCGATGTCCCCGCCACGGCGAAGGCCTCCGGCGCCACCGGGCGCGTGCGCATCAAGGATGAGGGCCGTTTGCCGACCGGCAGTTTCAAGGCCCGCGGCCTCGCCCTCGCCGTCGCCATGGCGCATCATTTCGGCATCAAACGCCTCGCCATGCCGACCAATGGCAATGCCGGCGCCGCGATGTCGGCCTATGCCAGCCGCATGGGGATGGAGAGCTATGTCTTCGCGCCCGATGACACGCCCGAGGTCAATATCCGCGAGATGGCGCTGCAGGGCGCGCATGTCTTCCGCGTCAACGGCCTGATCCATCATTGCGGCGCCCTCGTCGCCGCCGGCAAGGACAGGATGGGTTGGTTCGATCTCTCCACGCTCAAGGAGCCCTACCGGATCGAAGGCAAGAAAACGATGGGCCTCGAGCTCGCCCACCAGCTCGGCTGGCGCATGCCCGATGCGATCTTCTACCCCACCGGCGGCGGCACCGGCCTGATCGGCATGTGGAAAGCCTTCGACGAGATGGAGCAACTCGGCTGGATCGGCAAACGCCGCCCGAAAATGATCGCCGTCCAGGCCGAGGGCTGCGCCCCCATCGTGCGCGCCTGGGACAAGGGCGAACGCCACGCCGACGAATGGCTCGACGCGCAGACGGCCGCCATGGGCATCCGCGTGCCCAAGGCGATCGGCGACTTCCTGATCATCGACGCCTGCCGTGAGAGCGAGGGCTTCGCCATCGCCGTCTCCGAGTTGGCGATTGAGGCCGCCCGCACACGCTGCGCCCGCGAAGACGGCCTCCTGCTCTGCCCGGAAGGCGCGGCGACGCTGGCCGCGATGGAAAAGGCGATGAATGACGGGCTGATCGAGCGCGATGCCGATTGCGTGTTGTTCAATTGTGGCTCGGGTTTGAAGTATGCGATGCCGGATGGGTCGCGGGTGCTGGATCGGCATGGTGAGGTGGATTGGGGGGCGCTGTGATCTGAGGAGGGACAGGTACCTCTGGTACCTGTCCCAGGGAAAACCCAGCTTCGCTCAATACCGGGCGCAGGCGCCTGTAAGAGCCGGGCGGGACAGACTCCGCCTTGGGACGCGTACCAGAGGTACACGTCCCTCATACTCAGCGCGCCGTGAGAATGAAGAGGGACAGGTACCTCAGGTACCTGTCCCAGGGAAAATCCGGCCTTCAGCCGAGGGCGGGCTCCAGCCGGTAAAATCGAGTCCTCCACGGGGACGCGTACCAAAGGTACACGTCCCTCTTCATCGCCTCATCGCAATCGTCCCGAGCCCGGCTCATCCGGCGCTGCCGGCCACCTTCCCGTCACGGAGAAGAAAGACCGCCTGCGAAGGGACAGGTACCTCTGGTACCTGTCCTCAGGGGAAACCCGACTTTCGGCCGATGCCGGGCTCCAGCCACAAAAACTGAGTCCTCCCTGGGGACGCGTACCAGCGGCCCACGTCCCTCATCACGCGCCTCTCCTCACGCATAGGGATCAATCGCGTGCAGATAGGCATTCCAGTCGGGAATGCGCGAGAGCATCGGCTCGACGCGAACCAATCCATCGCTGCGCCCCGATAAATGCGCATGTACACTCGACCATCGCCAGTCCTGCGCATGGGCGGCCAGCCCGGCCCGGACCGGATTGAACTCGATATAGCGGCAAACGGAATGCAGCCGCGCTTCGTCCATCGGCGATGATTTGAACCGGCCTTGCCAAAGAATTCCGGCGCCGGCTCCGGTGGTGTTGAAGTAATGCGTATAGCGGCGATGAGCGCGCGAAAGCGTCCGCGACAGCCCGCCCTCATCCTCCGGCACCAGCACCAGATGCACATGGTTGGGCATCAGACAATAGGCCCAGCATTGCACTTGCTCTTGCGCGCAACATTCGGTCAACAGCTTGAGATATTGAGCGTAATCATTATCGGAGAAGAAAACCTGTTGCCGTCGATTGCCCCGCTGGGTGACATGATGGGGCGCACCGGGATGAACGATACGGGCAGAGCGGGGCATGACGTATCTCTAGCGGGCATTACGTAATTATACCATAAAAAGGAGAGTCACGTAGAGGGACATGTACCTCTGGTACCTGCCCTCGGGGAAAACCTGATTTTCGGTCGGTGCCGGGCTCCAGCCACAAAAACTGAGTCCTCCCTTGCATGAGGGGCCACCAGAAAGACGAGGCACAGCCAGCTCTGCCGCCCGCCCTCCCGGAAATTCCGGCTTCGCGCGACGCCCCCCAAACCTTATCCACCCCCATCCTGCCTGCGCTATAATCGGGCGAAATTCGCTCTTTGACATTGTTGGCCCATGAAGACATCCGGACTGCCGTGGACCGGAACAATGAATGGCAGTCACTGTCAGCCTGCCATCACTCTGCCACCCCCAAATCACAAGCCTGCATGCGGCTCCACGCCCCCAGGCGGAGCAATGGCAGACTGGCAGACAGCGCACACCATTTCGCATAATTCTGTTCATTTTCGCCAAGGGACAAGTACCCCTGGTACCTGTCCTCTGGGAAAACCCGGCTTGGGTTCGTGCCGGGTTCCGTCGCCTCGAGTCGCCGGAGGAAGTTGAGTCCTCCCCGGGACGCGTACCAGAGGTACACGCGCCCTCCCCTTGACCTTTCCGCCCCCTTGCCGCATCTCCCGCGCTTGCTCACAACGCGCCGACGGAGCCGCCCATGATCCCCCGCTATACCCGCCCGCAAATGGCCGCTATCTGGTCGGACCAGAACAAGTACAAGATCTGGTATCTGATCGAGGCGCATGCGACCGAGAAGCTGGCGGAGCTGGGTGTGGTGCCGCAATCGGCGGTGGCGGCGGTGTGGTCGGCGAAGGATGTCGAGTTTGATGTCGACCGGATCAATGAGATCGAGGCCGAGGTCAAACATGATGTCATCGCCTTTCTGACCCATCTTGGTGAACATGTCGGCGAGCAGAGCCGGTTCGTGCATCAGGGCCTGACCTCGTCCGACGTGCTCGACACCTGCCTCGCCGTGCAGATGCGCGACAGTGCCGATCTCCTGCTTGAGGGCATGGACCGGGTGCTCGCCGCGCTGAAGACCCGGGCGCTGGAGCATAAATTCACCGTCTGTATCGGCCGCTCGCATGGCATTCATGCCGAGCCGACGACGATGGGGCTGAAATTCGCCCGCTTCTATGCCGAGTTCAAACGGGGCCGCGCCCGCCTGGTTGCGGCGCGTGACGAGATCGCCACCTGCGCCATTTCCGGCGCCATCGGCACCTTCGCCAATATCGATCCGCGCGTTGAAGAGCATGTCGCGAGCGCCATGGGGCTCGCCGTCGAGCCGATCTCCACCCAGGTCATCCCGCGCGACCGTCATGCCAATTATTTCGCCACGCTCGGCCTGATCGCTTCGGCAATCGAGAATCTCGCCGTTGAAGTGCGCCATTTGCAGCGCTCCGAGGTGCGCGAGGCACAGGAATTCTTCTCCAAGGGGCAGAAGGGCTCCTCGGCGATGCCGCACAAGCGCAATCCGATCCTGACCGAAAATCTCACCGGACTGGCGCGCCTGGTGCGCTCCGCCGTGATCCCGGCGATGGAAAATGTCGCGCTCTGGCATGAACGCGATATCTCCCACTCCTCGGTCGAGCGCGGCATCGGGCCGGACGCCAATGGCCATCTCGATTTTGCCCTGCAGCGCTGCGCCGGCATGGTCGAGGGCCTGATCGTGCACGCCGATCGCTGCCAGGAAAATCTCGACGCCCAGGGCGGCATCCATAATTCCCAGCGCCTGCTGCTGGCGCTGACCCAGGCCGGCGTGTCGCGCGAGGACAGCTATCGCCTGGTCCAGCGCAATGCGATGAAAACCTGGGATGAGGGCGGGCAATTGGTCGACCACCTCAAGGCCGATGCCGAGGTCACCGCCAAGATGACCAACGCCCAGATCGAGGCCTGTTTCGACGAGGCCTATCACCTCAAACATGTCGATACGATCTTCGCGCGGGTGTTTGCCGACTGAGGCGAGTATGCCTATCCTTCGGTCAACCGAGGGAGACAGGCATGGGCAAGCTTTACGACAGCATTGACGAGCGGGTGACGGGCTTTATCGAGGCGCAGAAGATGTTCTTCGTCGCCACCGCGCCGTCGGGCCATGGCCATGTCAATGTCTCGCCCAAGGGCCATGACACATTCCGCATTCTCGGCCCCCATGAAGTCGCCTTTCTCGATCTCGGCGGCTCGGGCATCGAGACCGTGGCGCATCTGCGCCAGAATGGCCGCATCACCTTCATGTTCTGCGCCCTCGATGGGCCGGCCAATATCCTGCGCCTCTATGGCAAGGGCCATGCGGTGTGTTTCGACGATCCGGGCTTTGACGAGAAACTCGCCCTGTTCGGTGATTTCCCCAGGGCGCGCGCGGTCATCACGGCCCGCATCTCGCGCATCCAGGACAGCTGCGGCTGGGGCGTACCGCTCTACGAGTTCAAGGGCGAGCGCGACCAGCTGCTGCGCTATAACGAACACCGCTCAGACGAGGAATGGCGCGAGCGCCGCTATACCGGCAATGCCCTGTCGATCGACGGCCTGCCCGGGCTGGTACGGCCGGAAGAGGCGGAATAGCAGCACAATTGAATTCGCTTAATGGTTGCAATCTTTGCATCTACGTATTATCGTCATCCTGACGAAAGTCAGGACCTCGAGACAATGGGCATCCAGCCCTGTGTCTACATGCTCGCCAGTCGCCCGCGCGGCGCGCTCTACATCGGTGTTACAGGCGATATCGCCATGCGCGTCTGGATGCATCGCGAAGGGCGCGGATCGAAATTCTGCGCGCGCTACCAGATCCATGATCTGGTCTGGCTGGAATTCGCTGCGACCATGGCCGATGCGATCACGCGCGAGAAACGGTTGAAGAACGGGCGTCGCGCCTGGAAGATCGAGCTGGTGGAGAAGGAAAATCCGCGCTGGCGGGATTTGTATGAGATGATCAACCAATAGCTCTATGACATCGAGGTCCTGACTTTCGTCAGGATGACGAGGATTGTGGTTTTGTATTCGGGTTGGTCCCAGCCAAGGCGGAGCCTGGATAACGCGAGTGTGATGGCGGCGACGCTGGCCTTCCTACACGGGCGCCCTATTTTGCCCCCAGCCATCAATAGGAGCTCCCCGCATGCGTACCGCCCTCATCGCCCTCGCCCTGCTGACAGCCTTCCTCGCACCGAATTTCCTGCGCGGCGAGTGGAACGCCCAGGCTGAAACCGCGCAGGCGGAGCAGGAGCGGCCGCGGCTGGTGGCGGCGATGTTTCGCTCGTCCTGGTGCGGGGCCTGCCGCATCCTGGAACCGCGCATCGATGATGTCCGGCCGGAGTATGCGGATGCGGCGATTGAATTCATCCGCTTCGACTTCACCCTCGGCCAGCGCGAGCGCGTGCGCGAACTCGCCGTTGAGGCCGATATCACCGAGCTTTATGACGAGCTCGTGGGCCGCACCGGTTTCCTGGTCCTGATGGACCGTGAAACCGGCACTGTTTTCGAGATCATCACCACCAATTACGACCGCGACCATATCCGCGAAGCGTTCGACCGCTGGCTGGCGATTACGACGGCAACCTAGCTTTCGGTCTGGATCTGGTGACGGGCTTCGGCCAGTAATTCATCCATACGCTTGCGCAGGAGGTGATCGGAGAGCTCGACCTTCTTGGCGTCGAGATCGGCGCGCACCTTGCGGAAAACGTCGTCATCGCCGGCTTCCTCGAAATCGGCGACGATCACCGTCTTGGCATAGGCCGTGGCGGCTTCGCCATCGAGACCCATCAGTTCGGCGGCCCACAAGCCCAGCAGCTTGTTGCGACGGGCATTGGCCTTGAAGTCCAGTTCCTGGTCGTGGGCATACTTGTTTTCAAAACCGGATTCGCGATCATCAATGCCAGACATGGCAGCTCTCCTTGGGATAATGTGTTGCCTGATTGGTTAGCTTGCCCACCGCCCGAAATCAATCGCCCCGGCACAGGCCATACCGCACCGCAGCAAGGGATTGCGAATAACGAAAAGGGCGGATAATTTAGCCCATCAACGCGCGGTCCGGTCTCCGATTCGGGCCGCGTCGCGCATTTTCGGTCCGAATATGACCCGGACCCCGACTGGAGCGCCGCCCATGTCCCGCCGCAAGAAACTCTACGAAGGCAAGGCCAAGATCCTCTATGAAGGCCCGGAGCCGGGGACGATCGTCCAGTATTTCAAGGATGATGCGACGGCCTATAACGGTGAGAAAAAGGCGACGCTCGAAGGCAAGGGCGTGCTCAATAACCGCATCAGCGAATATATCATGGTCCAGCTCGGCCATATCGGCATCCCGACGCATTTCATCCGCCGCCTCAATATGCGCGAGCAATTGGTGCGCCAGGTCGAGATCATTCCGCTCGAAGTCGTCTGCCGCAATGTCGCCGCCGGTTCGATCAGCAAACGCCTCGGGATCGAGGAAGGCCAGCAATTGCCGCGCGCCATCGTCGAATTCTATTACAAGAAGGACGAGCTCAACGACCCGATGGTGTCGGAAGACCACATCACCTCGTTCAACTGGGCCACGCCGCAGGAAATCGACGACATGATGGCGCTGACCCTGCGCGCCAATGATTTCCTCTCCGGCCTGTTCGCCGCGGTCAATATCCGCCTGGTCGACTTCAAGCTGGAATTCGGCCGCCTCTATGAAGGCGATATGGTCCGCACCGTGCTGGCCGACGAGATCAGCCCTGACAGTTGCCGGCTGTGGGACATGGAAACCAATGAAAAGATGGACAAGGACCGCTTCCGCCGCGATCTCGGCAATGTCACGGAGGCCTATGCCGAAGTCGCCCGCCGCCTGGGCGTCATGAAGGACATGCCACGTTCGGTCCCCGACGCACCGGATGACGCCGGCAAATAGTCCTCGGACAAAACAGGTTTGAGAACGCCCCCGCATCGCCGGGGGCGTTTTCATGTCCGCATACCGCAAGAACCGGCGCTGCTCGATTGCATCGGCTCGCCGCCCGCATTATGCAGGGCGCATCCAAAGCAGGCCTCAAAAAAGCGAGTCGTTCCCGTGAAAGCGAAAATCCACGTCTATCTCAAGCCCGGCGTTCTCGACCCGCAAGGCGCTGCCGTTGCCGGTGCGCTGCACAATATGGGTTATGCCGAAGTCGCTTCCGTGCGCCAGGGCAAGCTGATCGAGCTCGACCTGACCGGTGATGATGTCGAAGCCGCCCGGGTCCGCGTCGACGAGATGTGCGCCAAACTCCTCTCCAATCCGGTGATCGAGAGCTACTCGATCGAGCTGGAATAGGGGCGGCGTGGCCATGAAATCCGCCGTCATCGTCTTTCCCGGGTCCAATTGCGACCGCGACGCCCATGATGCGATCGAACGCGTCACCGGCACCGCTCCCGCCATGGTCTGGCACCAGGAAACCGCTCTGCCCGAAGGCACGCAATTCGTCATGGTGCCCGGCGGGTTTTCCTATGGCGACTATTTGCGCTGCGGCGCCATGGCTTCCCACTCGGCGATCATGCCGGCCATCATCGCCCATGCCGCTACCGGCGCGCCAATTCTCGGCGTGTGCAATGGCTTCCAGATCCTGACCGAATGCGGCCTGCTGCCCGGCGCGCTGATGCGCAATGCGCAGCTGAAATTCATTTGCGAAGACACGGCCATTACCGTCACCAATACCAATACGCGCTTCACCTCGCGCTATCCGGCCAATGCCAAGCTGATCATCCCGATCGCCCATCATGACGGCAATTATTTCGCCGACGACGAGACGCTGATCCGGATCGAGAATGAAGGCCAGGTCGTCTTCCGCTACGGCGCCAATCCGAACGGCTCCGCCAATGACATTGCCGGCATCGTCAACGAGCAAGGCAATGTGCTCGGCATGATGCCGCATCCGGAACGCGCCGTGGACGCCAGGCATGGCGGCACGGACGGGCTGGCCTTGTTTGAGAGCTTGCTGGGGAGCGCTTAGCGCCGACGCAGCACAGCTATCGTCGGCTCTGCACGCAAACCGATCACTGCAAGCGCCTGGACCAGGCTTTTCATGCTGGCCCCACCTTCAGGCGACAACAGGCGACGCACATGCGTCTCTCCCTTGCTGAGCAATTGCGCCAATTCCCTTTGTGCACCGCGTCCGCGGCTTGCCGCCCAGCGCGACAGGGCGACGCGGTAGGCCGTCACATGTTCCGGGCAGGCAGAAAAGTCAGCGCCCTGGCGCGGCGACGGATCGGGAACGGCCTCCCCGCGCCGCAAGCGCTCGCGAATCACCAGATCGAGTGCGTCGCTGGCATTGGCCAGCGCCTCGCCGACATCGGCACCATCGGTCGCCAGTTCGGGAAAATCGACACTGGTCGCGAGCAGGCGTCCGTCCTCATCCGGTACGAGGGAAATCGGATATGCAAATACGATAGAATTGGCTTCCTGCATGGCCCTGCTCCGTCAAAACTTGTCCTTCGGCACGTTCAAGTCCTTGAGCATCTTGGCCAAAAGCCCCTTGCCGATCTCGCCGGACTTGACTGTGGTCGGTCGCCCGGCAAGCCGTACCAGCTGATGCCCGCCCTTGCCCCTTTCGGGTGAAAGTTCGACATCCAGCCTGTGGGCTTTCGCGTAGATGCGGAGTCGGCGTAGAAACTCCTTGCCGTTCATCGGACCTTCCTCCGATATAGGGCCAGGACAGATAAGACACAATACTGTGCGCACAAAAATGTGCGCCTCGCCTAACGCGTCCCAGAGGTTGCATTATGACTCAATACGCCGAAAATATCACCGCCGAAATCGTCAAGGAACACGGGCTCTCGACCGATGAGTACCAGGTCATCCTCGACCGGCTGGGCCGGGCGCCGAATCTGGTCGAGCTGGGGATTTTCTCGGTGATGTGGTCGGAGCATTGCTCCTACAAGTCCTCGCGCCTGCATCTGGGCAAATTGCCGACCAAGGGCGAGAAGGTGATCCAGGGGCCGGGCGAGAATGCCGGTGTGATCGATATCGGCGACGGCCAGGCGGCCATCTTCAAGATGGAGAGCCATAATCACCCCTCCTATATCGAGCCCTATCAGGGCGCGGCGACCGGTGTTGGCGGCATTCTGCGCGATGTCTTCACCATGGGTGCGCGGCCGATTGCGCTGATGAATGCGCTGCGCTTTGGCGCGCCGGACCATGCCAAGACGCGCCAGCTGGTTGACGGCGTCGTTGCCGGTATCGGCGGTTATGGCAATTGCGTCGGCGTGCCGACGGTCGGCGGCGAGACCAATTTCCACGCCGGCTATAATGGCAATATCCTCGTCAACGCCATGGCCGTGGGCCTGGCCGATGCCGACAAGATTTTCTATGCCCGCGGTGCCGAGCCGGGCCAGCCGATCGTCTATGTCGGCTCCAAGACCGGCCGCGACGGTATTCACGGCGCCACCATGGCCTCGGCCGAATTCGACGATGACAGCGCCGAAAAACGCCCCACCGTCCAGGTCGGCGATCCCTTCACCGAGAAGAAGCTGATCGAGGCCTGCCTCGAACTGATGGCGACCGATGCCATCGCCGCGATCCAGGATATGGGCGCAGCGGGCCTCACCTCCTCCTCGGTCGAAATGGCGGACAAGGGCGGCATCGGTATCGAGCTCGACATGGACAAGGTGCCGCAGCGCGAAACCAATATGTCGACCTATGAAATGATGCTCTCGGAAAGCCAGGAGCGCATGCTGGTGATCATGAAGCCGGGCCGCGAAGACGTCGCGATGCGGATTTTCGAGAAATGGGAACTCGACGTCGCCGTGATCGGACAGACCACGGATACCAAGCGCATGGTCCTCACCCACAAGGGCGAGACTGTCTGCGATATTCCGATTGCGCCACTGGCTGATGATGCGCCGAAATATGACCGCCCCTGGCACGCGCCTGAAGTGCGCGCCCAGATCACCGCCAGCGATGTCGCCAAGCCGGGACATATGGGCGAAGTCCTGCTCTTGCTGATGGGCTCGCCGGATATGGCGTCAAAAGCCTGGATCTGGTCGCAATATGACCGCCATGTCATGGCCGACACCGTCGCCAGTTCACAGGACGCGTCGGACGCCGCGATTGTGCGCATCCATGGCACCAACAAGGCGCTGGCGATCACCACCGACTGTACGCCGCGCTATTGCCAGGCTGATCCCTTTGAGGGTGGCAAACAGGCCGTCGCCGAAGCTTGGCGCAATCTCACCGCCGCCGGTGCCGATCCGATCGCCATCACCGACTGCCTCAATTTCGGCAATCCGGAACGGCGCGAGATCATGGGCCAGTTTGTCGGCTGTATCGACGGCATGGCGGAAGCCTGTGCCAAGCTCGACTTCCCGGTCGTGTCCGGCAATGTCAGCCTCTATAACGAGACCAATGGAGCGGCCATTCCGCCAACGCCGGCCATTGGCGGTGTTGGCCTGATCCCCGATATCGACAAGTGCGGCCAGTTTGGCGGCCTGAAAGAGGGCGATATCCTGCTGCTGGTCGGCGAGACCATCGGCGCGATGGGTGCCTCGATCTATCTCAAGGAAGTGGAAGGCCGCGAAGATGGTGGCTCACCCCATGTCGATCTGGCGGCTGAAAAGGCCAATGGCGATTTCGTCCGCGGCCAGATTCGCTCCGGCCGCCTGACCGCCTGTCACGACCTCTCCGATGGCGGCCTTGCCTGCGCTGCGGCCGATATGGCGCTGGCCTCGAAGATCGGCATCAAGCTGGCCCATGAGGGTGATGTGCCGATGCATGGCTTCCTGTTCGGCGAAGACCAGGCGCGCTATCTCATCGCCGCGAAGAAGGAAGACGCCATCGCCATCCTGCAGGACGCGAAAGCCGACGACATCCCGATCCAGGTCGTCGGTCTGGGCGGCGGCACGGCGATCACCGTCAATGGTGCCCATAATCTCGAGCTTTCGCGCCTGCGCAGCGCCTGGGAAGGCTGGCTGCCGGGTCTGATGAGCAAGGCCGTGATCGCGGCGGAATAGACCGCCCTCGCCCTGCACCAGCCAAACAAAAACGCCCGGTCGATGACCGGGCGTTTTCATGTCCGTTGACGCCGTGACCGGCTACCGCCCTGACGCGTCGCCGATCATGTCCAGCTGCCGGTCCGCTTCACGCGCGAAATCAATGACCGTCTCCGAGGCGTCCTGGAAGAAGTCCAGGGTCATGTTCTCATACGTGTCGGTCGGCTCATGATAATGCGGGTGATAATCGACGCCCAGATAGATGAAGGGGATGCCGGCCGCGTGGAATTCACCGCTGTCGGTCGCATGCGTCCAGTCGGCCCCACGCTCCTCGGTCGGCTCATCAAATCCCATCGGCAGATTGACATTCGAGCGCGCCGCGACGGCATCCACGACCGGGATCAGGGCGGGATAGTGATAGGTCCCGACCGCCCAGAGGATCCGCTCCTGCGACATTGCGAGCATGTCGAGATTGAGGTTGAAGGTGACCGTCTCAAGCGGCACCGGCGGATTGGCGACAAAGGCTTCAGCCCCCTGCAGGCCATGCTCCTCGGCGTCAAAGGCCACGAAGATGATATCATGCTGCGGCGGTGTGGAGGCAAAACTCGCCGCCGTGGCCAGCAGACCGGCAACACCGGACGCATTATCGTCAGCGCCATTCCAGATCTCGCCGCCACGCACGCCCATATGATCGTAATGTGCGCTGATCACCATCACCCGGCCAGACTCGCCGGTGCCGCGCAGCCGCGCGATGATATTGGTGCCGGTCGTGGACGGTGACCAGCCATTTGGCCGGGCGAATTCGAAGGTCGATTCAAAGCTTTCGCCGATCGGCTCGAGCCCGATCTGCTCGAAGCGGGAGATGATATAGGCGCGGGCCCGTTCGCTGCCCACCGTGGCCACCAGACGGCCTTCCATGTCGTCGGCTGCGAGAATGCGCAGATCCTCGAGCAATTGCGCCCGGTCCATCGCTGGCGCGCTGACGCCGGAGCGCTGCAGCGATTCGACGCCGGCCGACTCGTTCGCGGCGGTGCCGAAGGGCGACTGGCAGGCAACGGCAAACGCTGCAAGAAGGGCTGTTACCAGCAAGGATTGATAGCGCATGAAACTCCCCCGAATAATCTCGGGTCCAACTTGCCACGCGCCCGGCTACAACCCCACTGAAATATCCGCAATCTCAGAACCAGCGGCCCCGACGCGCCGCGGGCTCGCTTTCCAGTGCCGGCCAATGGGCCTCCGATTGCGCCAGATAGCCGGGAATATCCTGCTGCCAGCGGCGATGAATGGCGGGCGAGAAATTGAGATAGAGCCGGCCATCGACAATCTGCCAGGCGAGCGGATCGCTGCGCACCTTGCGGCCATCGGCCAGGGCGAACGCGCAATGGCCGTCATAGGCCGGGGCATAGAGCGCCGGGTCAGCCAGAAAGAGCGTACGGTCGGCCTCGCTGGCAAACCACCATGTGGCGCCATCATGCTCGGCTGTTATCGTCTCCAGCCCCATCAAAGGCCCGGCGCCGGTGAAATAGCTCACCGCGTCATATCCGCTCAGGGCCCGCCCCTCGTGATCCGTGTACGGCTCGCCGGCGTGGCATAGCCCGCCGGCAGGACCAGCAGGGCGATGAGCCCGAAGAGGGCGAAAACGGCGCGCGCGGGCCAGCTTGCTGCAGGCAATCGGATCATGGGCTTCCCCTCGGCCAAGGTGACGGATAGCGTCGCCTCCTGTATGAGCCGGACACAGACGCTTGAAAACCGTCGCCGCCCGCCCGAAAGGTCACGCTTTGACCCGCCGGATGCAAGATTTCGTGATCACTGCCCGACCAGGATGCTCCACCATGCCCATGCCCGCCGAAGAGATCATCGCCCATATCAAGGCCGGCCTGCCGGACGCCGAAATCGTGCTGGAGGATCTGGCCGGCGATAATGATCACTGGAAGGCCATTGTGACCAGCGAGGCCTTCCGCGGCAAGCTGCGCGTCGCCCAGCACCAGATGGTCTATGCGACGCTCGGCTCGAAAATGGGTAATGAGCTGCATGCCCTGGCGCTGGAAACCCGCACGCCCGACGCCTGAAGCATGAGCGACGCCATCCCCACTCCACCCGGCCCGACGGCGCCCGGTCCGCTCTCGCGGCTCGGCTTCGGCGTTACCGGCCCGCATGCCTCCCCCGCCGTCTCGCGGGGCGCGACCGGGCGCCTGATTTCCAGGGCGATCGATCTCGGCATCACCCTGTTCGACACCGCGCCGAGCTATGGCCGCGGCGAAGGTGAGCGCCGGCTCGGCACAGCCCTGCGCGGCCGCCGGCGCGATGAGCTCTGCCTCGTCACCAAGGCCGGCATCGATATCGACCGCCAGCGCGACTTTTCCGCCGGCGCGGTGGAAATGTCGCTGCGCGGTTCGCTCGAACGCCTGCAAACACCCTATGTCGACCTTCTGTTGCTGCACGGGCCTTCAGCGCCAGACATGTCAGACCGGTTGATCCAGCGGCTCGAAGCCCTGCGCGAGCGCGGCATGATCCGCCAGATCGGCGTTTGCGGCCGCGGCCCGGAACTTGATGTCGCCCTTGATCTGGGCGTGTTCGACGTCCTGATGGCCCCGGTCAATTCCGGTCTCGACACTGCCGCGCTCGATCGCCTGGCGCGGGCCCACGAAGCGGGTCACCGGGTGATCGGAATCGAGGCGATCAGCAGTTCGGCCCGCTCCGGCCTGCGTCCACCCACCTCGCGCGCCGATCTGTGGTATCTGGCCCGTGCTGCCAAACAGGCCCTCGACGGCACGACGTCGGAACGCAATCGCGTGCCGCCCGAGGGTGCGCTGAAATGGGCACTCGATCAGACCGGTGTCGATGCAGTAGTATGCCTGACAACACGTTCCGCCAATCTCGCTGCCAATGCGCGGCTGGCAGGACTTGAAGCACGATCCGGGAGCCCCCAGCTCTCCGGCAGGGATTTACCAGGAGCTCAATAATGACCACCCCCGCCCACGACGCCATCAAGGCCGCTGTCGAAAATAACGACATCGTGCTGTTCATGAAGGGCACACCGGTCTTCCCGCAATGCGGTTTTTCCTCTGTGGTCGCGCGCGTTCTCGACCATCTCCAGGTCGAGTTCGAAAGCGTCAACGTGCTTGAGGATGCCGATATCCGTCAGGGTATCAAAGACTTCTCCAACTGGCCGACCATCCCCCAGCTTTACGTCAAGGGTGAGTTCGTTGGTGGTTGCGACATCATCAAGGAAATGTTCGAGAGCGGCGAATTGCAGACCTATCTCAAGGACAAAGGCGTGCTTGAAAGCGCCTGATCACAAAAGGGCCGCCATGACAGATCGTCCAGACCGTCCCATCCTGCAGCCCGGGATCGATCATCCGCTGGAATTGCGGCAGATCGACCAGCCCGTACACATTCGCGTCGGCGACGAGCGGCTCGCCGCCCGGGCCGACGCGCTGGAATTGCGCGAGCATGTTTATCCGCCCGTGCTCTATGTTCGCCGCAGCGATATCGCGCCGCGCTTCCTGCAACGCTCAATGCACACCAGCTGGTGCCCCTATAAGGGTAAGGCCAGTTATTTCCATATCCGGCTCCAGGACGGCGGCCTGCTGGAGAATGCGGCCTGGAGCTATGAAAGCCCCTTCGCCCATATTGCCGCGATCAAGGACCGGCTCGCCTTCTATCCCGACAAGGTGAGCGTTGAATTGCTGCAAGCTTCCCCGGCCGCTCCGGCCTAGGTGATCTGGCGGCCCGCGCGGGCCCGGCCTAGCGCGCCGCAGAAGCTTCAAAACACGAGGTCCCGCGCGCGCTGTTCCGCAGTCTAGCGCTGCGCCAGGTCCTGACGGGCGGGTTCATTCCAGTCCCAGGCACGCTGATCGAGCGGGTTGAGCACGATGACACGCCCGCCCGCGGGCACGCCGAGTTCTTCAAAACCGAAACCCAGCTGAACCCCCCAGGGCAGTTCCCGCACACAGCGATCAGGCTGATGCCGCGTCAGGCTCACGGTATAGATGTCGCGATCATATTGCTCGACATCAATGGTGAAGTCGGCGCGCGAGGTACAGCCCTGCGTGTCGGCATGGACGACCAGAATGTCGTCATCAATCACCCGCCAATAGACCACCGGCTCGAGATCGGGATCGACCTGCGGCGCTTGCCGGCGCGTCCCCGGCAGGGAGACATCGGCCAGATTGACCTGCGGCATGTGGATGACCGGCAGGGACGGCATGGCCGGCAGTGACGCCATCAGACCGGCTCGCGCCGCCGGTTCGGGATCGGCTATTGTAGAACAGGCGGCGCAGCCAAGCGCGGCACCGAGTGCGGCCAGAACGAATTTGCGCATGAAGTATCCCCCAAGGAAGCTGCCAGGCCTTCCAGTCCGCCAAGCCCGAACTGAAACACTTTGTTAATCAAACGCAATATCGGGGCCAGTTCCCTGCGACAGGAGCATCGCCGATGCTCCGCACTGCGCCGCCAATTCTGATCGCCCAGCAAAAAGGCCGCCCGGCATAACCGGACGGCCTGATCGATAACTGGATACGGGTATCGCTTACGAGGAGTAGAACTCGATCACGAGATTTGGTTCCATCTGAACCGGGTAAGGCACTTCAGCGAACTCGGGAACCCGCACGAAGGTGACCTTCATGCCTTTGGTGTCGAGATCGAGATAATCAGGAATGTCGCGTTCCGGGCTTTCCAGCGCTTCGAGCACCAGGGCCATCGAACGCGAACGTTCACGCACTTCAACCACATCGCCGGTCTTGCAACGGTAGGACGCGATATTGACGCGCTTGCCATTGACCATGACATGGCCGTGATTGACGAATTGACGGGCCGCGAAAACGGTCGGGACGAATTTGGCGCGATAGACCAGCGCATCGAGGCGCGATTCCAGCAGACCGATCAGGTTCTCGGCAGCATTGCCCTTGCGACGCGAAGCTTCGTCAAAGGTGCGGCGGAACTGCTTTTCGGTGATATTGCCGTAATAGCCTTTCAGCTTCTGCTTGGCGCGCAGCTGAAGGCCGAATTCGGAGACCTTGCTCTTGCGACGCTGACCATGCTGGCCAGGACCGTAAGAACGTGAATTGACAGGAGATTTAGGACGGCCCCAAAGGTTTTCACCCATGCGGCGGTCAATTTTATACTTCTGATTATGACGTTTTGACATGTTCTCTCTATCGATGCGGCCCGGTGTACCTCCCTCAAGGTCCACGATCTAAACGGCGGTTCACGCATCGTCCCGTTGGGGTTGATCCATACAGAGCAAGGCTCCGGCGAGGGAAGAGGGGTTCTAGCCGGGTGGGGGCGAATGTCAATGGCTGTGGGCGGCGCGGGTGTGAGGCGTCGGCAAGCCCGCGGGCGACAAAGCCACTTTCCCCAACGCCGCAAATGCGGCACACCGTCTCCAGCCCCTGGGGAGCCGGCCTTTGCTATTCAATTCGATCGAGTTTTTGTTTCTCTTCCTGCCTGCGACGCTGGCGATCTATTATATCGCGCGGCGCTTTGCCGGACACCAGGCGGCGCTGGCGCTGCTGACGCTGGCCTCGCTGGTCTTCTATGGCTGGTGGAACGCGAACTATCTGGCGCTTCTGCTCGGCTCGATCATTGTCAATCACGGCTTCGGCATCGTGATCCGCAATCGCGGGTCCCAGCCCTGGCTGGCGATCGGCATTGTCTTCAACCTGGCCCTGATCGGCGTCTATAAATACGCCGACTTCTTCGTCGCCAACACCAATGCGGTGACCGGGCTCGATCTGCCGCTGGCGCATCTGGCACTGCCGCTGGCGATTTCCTTCTTCACCTTCCAGCAGATCAGCTATCTGGTCGATGTCGCGCGCAATCATGCCAGCCCGGGCAGCCTGGTGAAACACGCGCTCTTCGTCTCCTTCTTCCCGCAATTGATTGCCGGCCCGATCATTCGCCACAAGGAGATTGCCGACCAGTTCGACGATGCCTCGCGCAAGGACAAGCTGTCCGACAATCTCGGCGTCGGCTTCACCATTTTCGCCCTCGGTCTGGCCAAGAAAGTCCTGCTCGCCGACAATCTCGAGCCCTTTGCCTCGAGCGGGTTCGACATTGCCGCCCATGGCGGTGAAGTCGGGGCACTGGCAGCCTGGACCTCGACCCTGTGCTACGCCTTCCAGATCTTCTTCGATTTCTCCGGCTATTCCGACATGGCGCTCGGCCTGGCGCGGATGTTCGGCTTTCACATCCCGGCCAATTTCAACGCGCCCTATCGCGCCACCTCCATCGTCGATTTCTGGCGTCGCTGGCACATCACCCTGTCGCGTTTCCTGCGCGACTATCTCTACATCCCGCTCGGCGGCAACCGGAAGGGCGAGACCCGGCGCTGGGTCAATCTCTTCATCGTCATGCTGCTTGGCGGGCTCTGGCACGGGGCGGCCTGGACTTTTGTTGTCTGGGGCGGGTTGCACGGGCTGGGCCTGGCCTGGTGTCACTGGATCGACAGCAAATTTCCGAACGGGCTCTTCCCGAAACCGCTGAAATTCCTCGCCCCCCTGCTCACCTTCGCCTTTGTCAGCTTCGCCTGGATCTTCTTCCGGGCCGACAGTTTTGCTGCCGCCAGCGAGATGTTGGCCGGCATGGCCGGGCTCAACGGGCTGGGCGAGAATGTCGGCGACGAACCTTTCATCGCGATCATCGTCAGCCTGGCCATCATCTGGGCGCTGCCCGACACGATTTCGGCGGTGTCGCGCCATCTCGACCCGCGCACCCTGGCGGGACAGGAAGACCGGCTGCAAAAGGGCTGGCGCTGGTCGGCCAGCACCACCAGCGCGATCCTGATCGCCAGCCTCTTCTTCATCGCCATCATCAATTCCTGGACCGTCGCGGAGTTCATCTATTACCGCTTCTGACACCCCCAAACCCGGCGCTGCCAGGCGCCTGGCCCACTATGCGCGGCTGTTTGCGGCCACGCTGATGGTCTGGCTTGTCGGCTTTGGCGGTTTCACCCTGGTGGTGGATCCCTATGAGATCGCGCCCTGGATCTCGATTGCGGGCGTCAACGCCCGCCGCACCCGCGCGCATGAGGACGGCTACCGCGTCCATGTCGGCCACCGCCTGCTGACCGGCGAGGCCGGCACGATCACCCTGGGCAGTTCGCGGGTTATGGACGGTTTTCCGCGCGATCTGCCCGACTGGCCCGGCGGCTATGAAAACCTGGCCATGGCCGGCACCTCGGCCTTCGAACTGGCCCGCGCCAGCGCCCTCGCCGCGCGCAATGACGCGATCAATTGCGTCGTGATCGGTGTCGATCTGCGCGAATTCTCCACCGACACCAATACCCAGGCGACCTACTGGATCACGCCGATGGCCGGCGGTTCGCAGATCGCAGCCCTGGCGAAGATGGCCCTGTCGCCAAGCGCTTTTGCCCGGGCCCTGCAGACTGTCGACGATAATCGCACCGGCGGCTCGGATGAGCGCTGGGAACAGGCCTATGCCGAGGCCGGTCTGCCGGCACGGTTCGAGGAAGAGCTGGCCAAGCGCTATCGCTATTACGCCTCGTTCGAATACGACCCCGAGCGCGTCGCCTTCCTGTTCCGCGGCGTTGATGCCCTGCTCGCCTCGGGCAAGCAGATCGTGGTTTTCATCCACCCGGTCCATGCCTGGTATGAGGAAGCGCGCCAGCGTGCCGGAGCCGGCCCCGCCGAGATCGCCCTGCGCCGCGACATCGCGGCCCAGATTGCGGCGCGCGGCGTCACGCCAGAGGCCAACCAGGCCTGTTTCGATGGTCCGGCCCTGCAAGCCTGGGATTTCGGTGGCTTTTCTGCGCCGGCTCGAACCGCGCCGCCCGCCGCTGATGGTTCGGCGCCAAGCCCCTGGTATTACGTGCCCTCGCACTACCGTCCGGCGCTGGGCCAGGCAATCCTGGACCGGCTTGCCGGACACAGCGATGTGGGACAGGTCGGCGAGGATTTCGGACGCCGCCTGACGCCGGACACGCTGGAGGCCGCCCTCGACGCCTTCCAGGCCGGCCGGGAGGCCTGGCTGCAATCGCAGACGCCATGGGAAGCGCACGCGGCGCAGGCCTTTGACGGTTTTGATGCCAATCCGCCAGAGCCCGAAGCGGGACCGCGGGCCTTCCTGACCCGCACTGATCATGTCGATCTGGAACGCGATGTGCGGCGCATTGAGGATGAACATAGCGCCGCACGCTAGCGGATCACTTTTCCTGCACCGTGCGCGCCTTGCCGCGCCCCATCGCCAGCGCCTTCACACAGCCACGGAAGGTGCGCACTTCCTGGGTGGTCCAGCGGCCGCGCACGAAGGCGGCGCGCAGGTTTTGCACCATCAGCGGTGTCTTGTCGGGCGGGTAGAAAAAGCCGGAACGTTCCAGCTCGGCTTCAAAATGCTCGAACATGCCTTCGAGATCGAAACGCGAGGCGACATCGGAGACCGGGTCGAACACGGCCGGAGCGCCCTCCTCGGCCATCCACTCATAGGCGACAATGCCGACGGCCTGGCCCAGATTGAGTGATGAGAAACTGCGATCCACCGGCAGGGTGATGATCACATCGGCCAGAGCGACGGCGTCATTGAGCAGGCCGCCCTTCTCGCCGCCGAACAGGACACCGACCTTCTCGCCGGCCGCGATCGCGGCGCGGGCATCGGCCATGCCCTCGCGCGCCGTCATCACCGGCTTCTCCATGCCGCGCGGCCGTGCCGTCGTCGCGTAAAGCCTTGTAAAACCGCCAACTCCCGCCGTGAGATCATCCACCAGCCTCGCATTGTCCAGCACGGGCGAGCCGACCGCCATCGAGACCGCCTTCGGATTGGGCCAGTCATCGCGCGGCGCCACCAGCACCAGATCCTCGAGGCCGAAATTGCCCATCACCCGCGCCGCAGCCCCGATATTCTCGCCCAGTTGCGGGTGAACGAGGACGAAGGAGGGCGCAGCGGTCGCTTGGGTCATGGAGCAGGGCCTTCACCTTGGGGCGCGCCAATGCTAGAGAGCGCGCAAATCAGAATACAGGGCCATACCTAGCGCCTTACACACCCGTCCGAAAAGAAAGCACCACACCATGGCGAAGATCAAAGTCGATACCCCTGTCGTCGAGCTCGATGGCGATGAGATGACCCGCATCATCTGGCAGCTGATCAAGGACAAGCTGATCCTGCCCTATCTCGACATTGATCTGAAATATTACGATCTCTCGATCCAGAAGCGCGACGAGACCGACGACCAGATCACGGTTGATTCGGCGGAAGCCATCAAGAAATACGGCGTCGGCATCAAATGCGCCACGATCACGCCGGATGAAGCACGCGTCGAGGAATTCGGCCTCAAAAAAATGTGGCGCTCGCCCAATGGCACGATCCGCAACATCCTTGGCGGCGTTGTCTTTCGCGAGCCGATCGTCATCTCCAACGTACCGCGCCTGGTGCCCGGCTGGCAGCGCCCGATCGTGATCGGCCGTCACGCCTTTGGCGACCAGTACAAGGCGACCGATTTCCTGGTCCCGTCCGCCGGCAAGCTGACGATGACCTTCCAGCCATCGGATGGTTCCGAGCCGATCCAGCGCGAAGTGTTCGATTTCCCGAGCGCCGGTGTCGCCATGGGCATGTATAATCTGGATGATTCCATCCGCGATTTTGCCCGTGCCAGCCTGAATTACGGCCTGCAGCGCGGCTGGCCGGTCTATCTGTCGACCAAGAACACGATCCTGAAAGCCTATGATGGCCGCTTCAAGGACCTGTTCCAGGAAATCTTCGACGCCGAGTTCAAGGACGCCTTTGCCGCCAAGGGCATTTCCTACGAGCACCGCCTGATCGACGACATGGTCGCCGCGGCGATGAAATGGTCCGGCGGTTTCGTCTGGGCGTGCAAGAATTATGATGGTGATGTCCAGTCCGACACCGTCGCACAGGGCTTTGGCTCGCTCGGCCTGATGACCTCCGTGCTGATGTCGCCCGATGGCTCCGTCGTCGAGGCCGAGGCCGCTCACGGCACCGTCACGCGTCACTATCGCCAGCATCAGCGCGGCGAGCAGACCTCGACCAATCCGATCGCCTCGATCTTTGCCTGGACCCAGGGCCTGTCGCATCGCGGCCGGATGGACGGCAATGAAGCGCTGATGGCCTTCGCCGCCAAGCTGGAAGACACCATCATCAAGACGGTGGAAGCCGGTTTCATGACGAAGGATCTCGCCTTGCTGGTCGGCGACCATCAGGGCTGGTTGTCGACCCAGGGCTTCCTCGACAAGATCGATGAGCGCTTCCAGGTGGCGATGGCCTGATTCACCTCGCAAAATCCAATTGCCGGACGGGCGTCGACACCTTGGTGACGGCGCCCGTTTTGTATTGTCAAAACCTGTGGCATCGGGCAAGAATCGACGCGTTATCAGCAGGCAGGTGCCAGGTTTGACCGTCACATACGAGTTTTTCCCCGAGGATCAGATCTGCGTCTGGAGCATGAGCGGGCGGCTGACCATTGACACGATGGTTGCCGGCGTCCGGGCCGCGCGCGCCGATCCACGCTGGTCAAATGATTATGATTTTCTGACCGTGATGACCGATGCCAGTCTGGGCGATGTTTCAGCCCAGGATACAGCCGAGCTTGTCCATCACCTCGCCGCCCTCGACACGCCCCGCACAGATGGCAAGGGCAAGCGCGCTGCGGTCGTGTGCAGCGATGAGGTCGCGGCCGGCCTGCTGACCTATTACGAGCTTCACTCCCGGACCGAACGCATGACTGATGAGCGTTATTTCCGCTCCGAAGCCGCCGCCCGCGCCTGGTTGGCCCAGCGCGAAGCGTAAAGCCAACCCCCTTCGAACAGTGAGAACAACCAGCGCCGCGCTAACACCGCACACAGGCAGCAGGCTTGCGCCCTCCCCGGACTCGCTCATAGATGCAGATTGAACCGGGTTCGCTTGGGGGCGGCATGCACACAACCACAGAGATCGAACACGAGAGCAATCTGTGTGTCTGGCGCGTCAATGGCCGCGCCGAACTCGAACCGCTGCAGGCCGCCTATCTGGAACGCTTCGACCTGCCGGGCTGGTGGCCGGGCATTCTCAATCTCAGCATACTCACCGACACCCGGCTGGACTTGTTCAATCCTGGTGAAGCGGAAAAATTGATGCGTTTCATGGCCATCGCCGCCGCCAAGCATGGCGTTGGTGACGGTTTTTTCGCGGCCATCGCCTGCGCGGATCCTGATAGCCGGACCTTGTTGAGCTATTGGGATCGCCGCGCACCGGCGGGAATGTCAGGGGAAAACCGGACCTTTGCCGACGAGAAGACGGCCCGCGCCTGGCTCGCCGGTCAGGTCTGACGCTTGAGCGTCACGAAGACTTCCGCCTCGATCACCCAGCGCACACCGTCGAAACGCCATTTGGCGAAATAGCGGCCGGTATAGCGGATCGAAAACCCTTCGCTTGACCAGGCTCCGCGCCAGCGCCCGGTCTCCGCGGCCAGCTCGCCATCCTCACCGATCTCGATGCGGGCCGGTGAGCGCACATAGGTGACATCCGGCATATTGGTAAAAATGGACTGCCAGGCCTGAAGCTGCGCTTCGCGGCCCTCGATCAGAACCGCATCATCACCGGGCACCAGCGTGGCCGCCTCGGCCAGGACCGCAGCGATCGCATCCAGATCGCGCTCGGCCAGTGCCGCGTTGAAATCACTGCGGGCCGCGGCGACAGCGCGCGCAGCAAGCTTGTCGCCGAGCAATTGCACATCGCCGCCAGGGGCTGTTCGCGAAGGCCTGGCCATCACGAAGCGAGTGCGGCGCGGATCGCGTCCAGTCCCGCCTGGGCCTTGTCACCATCGGGACCGCCGGCCTGGGCGAAATCCGCGCGGCCGCCGCCGCCCTTGCCGCCGACGGGCGCAGCACCGGCACGCACCAGCTCCACCGCCGAGAAGCGCTCGACCAGATCGCCGGTGACACCGACCGCCAGCGCCGCCTTGCCCTCATTATTGGAGATGAAGGCGGCGATGCCCGAACCCATTTGCGCCTTGGCCTCATCGATCAGGCCGCGCAAATCCTTGCCGCCGACGCCCTCGACCACGCGGCCGATAAATTTGATGCCGGCGATCTCTTCCGGTCCCGCCGGAGCACCGGCAGCACCGCCGCCCATCGCCAATTGCTTCTTCGCCTCGGCGAGCTGGCGCTCGAGCTTCTTGCGCTCATCGATCAGGCTGGCGACCCGCGCCGGCAAGTCCGCCGGTGGCGTCTTGAGCGCATCGGCAGCAGCACGGCCAAAGCCGATCTGTTCTTCCATATAGAGCCGGGCGGCCTCGCCGGTCAGGCCTTCAATCCGGCGCACGCCGGACGCGACCGAGCTGTCGGCGACGATCTTGAACAGGGCGATATCGCCGGTGCGGGCAACATGCGTGCCGCCGCACAGCTCGACCGAATAGGCCTTGTCGCCGCCATCCAGCGCCTGGCCCATCGCCAGCACGCGGACCGTCTCGCCATATTTTTCGCCGAACAGGGCCAGCGCCCCGGCCTCGATGGCCGCGTCGGGGGTCATTTCCCGCGTCGAGACAGCGAGATTCTGGCGGATGACCGCATTGACCTGGGCCTCGACGGCGGCCAGCTCGGCCGGACTGATCGGCTTGTTCTGACTGAAATCGAAACGCAGCCGGTCCGGCCCGACATAGGAGCCCTTCTGCGCCACTTGCGGCCCGAGCACATCGCGCAGGGCCGCATGCAAAAGGTGGGTCGCGGAGTGATTGGCGCGTGTGGTGGTGCGGCGCGCCGTATCGACCTTGAGCACGGCGCTGTCGCCGAGCGTGATCTCGCCGCGTTCGAGCACACCGATATGGGCATGCATGTCGCCGCCGCGCTTTTGCGTATCGGTGACGCGGAAGACCGCGCCATTCTCGAACTCGATCAGACCGCTATCGCCTGCCTGGCCGCCGGATTCGCCATAGAAAGGCGTCGCGTCGAACACCAGCTCGCCGCTCTGGCCATGGCCGAGCGCCTTGGCCTGTTTCGCATCGGCGACGATCGCGGCCAGCTTGCCGCGGCCTTCCTCGCCATCATAGCCAAGGAATTTCGAGGCACCGGCCTTGTCCCGGACGGCGAACCACACCTCGGCCGGCGCGGCCTGGCCGGAAGAGAATTTGCTGGCGCGTGCATCGCTGCGCTGCTTGTCCATCGCGGTCTCGAAACCGGCCTCGTCCACCGTCATGCCCTTGGCGCGCAGGGCGTCCTGGGTCAGGTCGAGCGGGAAGCCATAAGTGTCGTAGAGCTTGAAGGCGGTATCGCCGGGCAGGACAGCGCCGCTGGACAGGCCGGCGGTGGCTTCTTCAAGCAGGCCGAGCCCGCGGCCCAGCGTTGTCTGGAAGCGCTCTTCCTCCATGCGCAGCGTGTCCTCGAGCATGGGCTGGGCCTGGACGAGTTCAGGATAGGCCTCGCCCATCTCGAGTTTCAGCGCCTCGACCAGTTTCCACATCACCGGCTCGGTCGCGCCGAGCAGGTGCGCATGGCGCATGGCGCGGCGCATGATGCGGCGCAACACATAGCCGCGGCCCTCATTGGACGGGCTGACACCATCGGCCATCAGAAAACAGGTCGAACGCAAATGATCGGCGATCACCCGGTGGCTGGCCAGGGCCGTGCCTTCCGCCTTGATGCCAAGCACGCTTTCGCCGGCGCGGATCAGATTGGCGAACAGGTCGATCTCGTAATTATTATGCTTGCCCTGCAGGATGGCGGCGATGCGTTCCAGCCCCATGCCGGTGTCGATCGAGGGTTTGGGCAGATTGACCCGCTCATCCGCGGAAATCTGCTCATACTGCATGAAAACCAGATTCCAGATCTCGATGAAACGGTCGCCATCCTCATCGGGCGAGCCGGGAGGCCCGCCAGGGATGTCGGCACCATGATCGAAGAAGATCTCGGAACACGGACCACACGGGCCGGTATCACCCATCGACCAGAAATTATCCGAAGTGGAAATCGAGATAATGCGATCATCGGTGAGGCCGGCAATCTTGCGCCAGAGGATGCGCGCTTCCTCGTCTTCGGAATAGACCGTGACCAGCAGACGGTCGGCCGGCAGACCATATTCCTTCGTCACCAGCTCCCAGGCATGATGGATCGCCTTTTCCTTGAAATAATCGCCGAAGGAGAAATTCCCCAGCATTTCGAAGAAGGTATGGTGACGCGCGGTATAGCCGACATTGTCGAGATCATTATGCTTGCCGCCGGCGCGGACGCATTTCTGGGACGAAGTGGCGCGGGTGTAGGGACGCTTTTCCTTGCCGGTGAAGACATTCTTGAACGGGACCATGCCGGCATTGACGAAGAGCAAGGTCGGATCATCCTGCGGCACCAGCGGGCTGGAAGGGACGATCTCATGGCCATTGCGGCCAAAGTAGTCGAGGAATGTTGCCCGGATATCGCGCAAGCTGGCCATCATATCATCCTGTATCGCATCGTCTTTGCGGCGCCCGGCCGAAGCCGCTGCGTTAGCAGTTTTCAGGAGATATGGAAACGCGGCCGCCTGCGCAAGGCGAGAGCTGGAGCGAGGCCGAAACCGCCGGGGCGCACAGCCGAGTCTCAGGTCTGGGCGGGCCCGGCGCTATCAAACCGGCGGAAGCCGCGATGTGCCTGCAGGTCCTCGGCCCAGTCCGGCGACAAGCCCAGGGCGATCAAGGCGGCTTCGATGTTGTCGACCACGGTGCGCGGTTCGCGCATCTGGACATGCCCGCGGGTAAACTCCCACCAGAGACGGATATCTGCGCGGACATGATCGCCCATGACCCAGGCGGACAGGACGGCCGTTTGATCGTCGCGCATCCGGATCGCCTCGATATAGCTGTCAGCAAGATGGCTGATATCCTCGACATCGATCGCTGCCAGCGAGGCATCTGGCTTGAAAAACACCACTTCCCGGTCGCCAAAGCGATAGAAGTCACGATCAATGTAGAGGCGGGATAGCGCCCCGAGCTCTTCGCGCCGGACTGTGCCGCTGAATTCTATGAGCCGGATCTCGCGCTGCTGATCCTGCAGTATTTGGATAGGCATCCGCGGCATTCCTCCCTTCAGGAATACGAAAGACCGAGCGCCCGAAAGGGGAGCCCGGTCTCGGCCGGACAATGTCCAGCGTCGTTTTGTCACATACCACGGTTAACCAAGGGTGACCGGGCTGGCTGTGTCCAGCCCGGGCAGATCCGGTCAGCCGGCGACCGCCTCGTCTTCTTCCAGATCCTTGCCGACCAGCAGCACGTCGGCGATGAGGCCGGCATTGGCGCGGACTTTCGCTTCGATTTCCTTGGCCATGGCCTGATTGGCGATCATGAATTTTCGGGCATTTTCACGGCCCTGGCCGATGCGTTCCGAATTATAGGAATACCAGGAACCGGATTTTTCAATGATGTCACCCTTGACGCCAAGATCGATCAGCTCGCCCATTTTCGAAATGCCTTCGCCATAGAGAATGTCGAATTCAACCTCGCGGAAGGGCGGTGCGACCTTGTTCTTGACGACTTTGACCCGGGTCTGGTTGCCGATCACTTCATCACGATCCTTGATCGCGCCAATGCGGCGGATATCGAGCCGGACCGAGGAGTAGAATTTCAGCGCATTGCCGCCGGTCGTGGTCTCGGGGCTGCCAAACATGACACCGATCTTCATCCGGATCTGGTTGATGAAAATGACCATGCATTTCGACTTCGAGATCGAGCCGGTCAGCTTGCGCAGGGCCTGGCTCATCAGACGGGCCTGGAGACCGGGCAGGCTGTCGCCCATCTCGCCTTCGAGCTCGGCGCGCGGTGTCAGGGCGGCGACCGAATCGATGACCAGCACATCAATCGCACCGGAGCGCACCAGCGTATCGGCAATTTCGAGCGCCTGCTCACCGGTATCAGGCTGCGAGACCAGGAGTTCGGCGACATCAACGCCGAGCTTGCCGGCATAGACCGGATCGAGCGCGTGTTCGGCATCGATGAAGGCGCAGACGCCGCCGAGCTTTTGCCCCTCGGCGATCGTGTGCAGCGCCAATGTCGTCTTGCCCGAGCTTTCCGGGCCGTAGATCTCGATGATCCGACCCTTGGGCAGGCCGCCAATGCCGAGCGCGATATCCAGCCCGAGCGAGCCGGAAGAAATCGCCTCGATCTCCATCGCCGGCTTGGCGCCGAGCTTCATGACCGAGCCCTTGCCGAAGGCCTTGTCGATCTGGCCCAGAGCGGCCTCGATCGCTTTTTTCTTGTCCATACCTGAATCGTTCACGAGTCGAATCGCGCCCTTGCTCATATCGATATTCCCTTATTTCACGCCCCTCGGTCACGGGCAACCGAGACACAACGTACCAGTTTTGTTCCGGAACACAAGCGGAACATTTATGGTTAACAAAACGGAACGAAAAGCCATCGCTTCGGCTTTGACTTGGCGGACCGGCAGCGAATGCCTATCTTCGTAGGGATGACCCTGCGCCATATTTTTCGCCTCATCGCGATTGCGTCCGTCCTGGCTGGCTGTGGCCAGGCGGCCCGGCCCGTCGGAATCGATTCGGTCGACGCATTGCGGGCCCGTGGCAGCCTCGTGGTTTTGACCCTGGAAGGGCCTACCAGCTATCTGGCCGGCGAAGACGGCCCCAGCGGCTATGAGGTCGATCTCGTGCGGGCCTTCGCGGCCCATCTCGGTGTCGAGGCGCAATTCGAGACGCGCCCGTCAATCGCCGCGATGACAGCGGCGCTCGCCAATGGCGAGGGCGATATTGCTGCGGCCGGGTTGACGGTCACGCCGGCGCGCCAGGCGCGCATCTTGTTCGGCCCCTCCTACAAGACGGTGACCGAGCAACTGGTCTGCCATAATGGTGGCCCGGCGCCGACCTCGATCGAGGATCTCGGCCGGGCCCGCATCGTGGTGCTGGCGGGGTCGAGTTATCTGGAAAGCCTGCAGGCCCTGCCCGCTCGCCGTGAGGCGCTGCGCTGGACCGAGCGCGCCGGCGGCTCGGCCATGCCTTTGCTCGAAGCCGTCGATTCCGGTGAATTCGATTGCACCATCGCCGATTCGCACCTGGCCGATTTCGCCCGGCGCCGCCATCCCGACCTGGTCGTGGCGATGGATATGGGCGGCGAGGAATCCCTGGCCTGGGCCTATTCCGGGCAAGTCGAGGGGTTGGGCGATGTTCTGACCGGCTGGTTCAGCCAGATCCATGAAGGCGATCTGCTCGAACGGCTGGACGAGATCTGGTTCGGCCAGTTTGGCGATTTCAACTATGTCGACGTCTCCAGCTTCGTCGACCGGGTGGAGACCCGTCTGCCGCATTATGAGCACTGGTTCGAACTGGCTGCAGAACGGACCACATTCGACTGGGACCTGCTCGCCGCCCAGGCCTATCAGGAATCGCACTGGGACCCGGACGCGGTGAGCGATACTGGCGTGCGCGGCCTGATGATGCTGACGCTGTCGACCGCCGAACGCGTCGGCGTCGAGGACCGCACCGATCCGCGCCAGAGCATTGCCGGCGGCGCGGCCTATCTGGAAGACCTGTATCAACGCGTCCCCAGCGGCGTGACCGGCGAGGACCGCATCTGGTTTGCCCTCGCTGCCTATAATATCGGCATGGGCCACATGTATGACGCCCGCGCCCTGGCCGAACGCCAGGGGCTGGACAAGGATAGCTGGGACGATCTCGCCAGAGTGCTGCCCCTCCTGTCCGACCCGGCCCATTATCGCGATCTGCGCTATGGCTATGCCCGCGGCCAGGAACCGGTGCGTTATGTCCAGAAAGTTCGCGAATACCGCGCCCTGCTCAATGCGCAGGGGATTTGAAAGCGAGCCTGGCTGCCCGCCTCGCGAGGCCGTCACCAGCTCCGCCCCGGACTGAAGTCCGGCGCACCTCTTCCATCAAGGAAGAGGAGGAGACAGGCGATGCGACAGGGATAATCACCCTCCTCTTCCTTGATGGAAGAGGTGGCCGCGAAGCGGTCGGAGCTGATGAGGATGGCGGGCACAGCGGTGCCCGATTTGCCCGCTTATCCCCCACCCCCAACAATTACCCCACGTCATCCCGGCGAAGGCCGGGACCTCGACGTGACAGGCGCGGAACCCGGTCGTTCGAGGTCCCGACTTGCGTCGGGATGACGAATTTTTGGTGATGTTATCCCCACCCCCTCGCGCCTGGCGCATAATCG
>TARA_R110000744_G_scaffold45705_2_pt1 | contig 76009 bp, 75 predicted proteins | sample TARA_R110000744 | Tara Oceans TARA_R110000744 (sample SAMEA4398083) | marine metagenome | biome: Polar Biome; feature: [DCM] deep chlorophyll maximum layer (ENVO:01000326); material: water (ENVO:00002006), including particulate matter (ENVO:01000060) such as... | depth 36 m | reverse complement strand
GGTTGATGCTGCAGTATTGGCCGGTGTAGATGTAGTTAAGTTTCAAACGTTTAAAGCTGAGAACTTAGTTACTGCTACCGCAAAGCAGGCAAGCTATCAAAGCAAAAATATCGGTAAAGTTGAATCGCAGTTGCAGATGCTTAAGCGGCTAGAGTTAAGCTTTGGGGCTCATCAGCGAGTTAAAGCCTATTGTGATGCTTGCGGTATCGCTTACCTATCGACGGCATTTGACGATGAAAGCTTAGCTTTCTTGGTTGAAGAATTGAACTTAAAGCAGTTAAAAATACCGTCCGGCGAGCTGACTAATGCGCCTTTTGTCTTGGCGCATGCACTGACCGGATGTCAGCTAATTTTATCCACTGGCATGGCGACATTGAGCGAAGTAAAAAAAGCCCTTGAGGTGATTGCCTTTGGTTTATTACAGTCTCGAGGGAAAATGCTAGCAAGCGCACCAAACAGTGCCGCTTTTAGTCAGGCATTTCATTCTGAACTAGGTCAAAGGTTGCTGCAAGAACAGGTAACTTTACTCCATTGTAGTACGGAATATCCGACTCCAGCGCATCATGTCAATATGCTCGCAATGGATAGTCTCAAAAACGAATTTTTATTAGCGGTGGGGTACTCTGATCATAGTCAAGGGATTACTATTCCTATAGCGACCGTAGCTCGTGGTGCAAAAGTGATTGAAAAACATTTTACTTTAGATCGAAATTTGCCTGGGCCTGATCATCGTGCTTCATTAGAGCCAGATGAACTAAGCGCTATGGTTAAGGCTATTCGAGAGGTAGAAAGTGCCTTTGGCGATGGTATTAAGCAACCAACAGCAACAGAGTGCCAGAACATGGTCGCGGCACGAAAAAGTTTAGTGGCAGCAAGTGATATTAAACAAGGAGACGTGTTTACGAAAGAAAATTTAGCGATAAAACGGCCGGGTAATGGCATGTCGCCGGATAAATACTGGGCTTTGTTGGGCAAGTCGTCAGTAAGGGATTATCAAGCAGGAGATTTACTAACCGAGTGATTGACACTTTTTTTGATTGTCATTTACTCGATAACACTATAAATAGCGCGATAATATGATCATTATCTCGCTATTTCCGTCGTTGAAAGCAGTATGTATAAACGTTAATAGCGCAACTTTAGGCCGCTATTTTACGAAGATTTCTTCAAACATTTTCACTACTCTTTCTACTACATCAGTTTTGACATGTCGATGATCATCACACCATGCGTCTTCTGCACACTGTGTCACCAGTTCATAGCTAGGTAAATAATACATATCGTCATTGTTTTCCACTAGCTGATGAGCTGCAACGAGTAATACCGCTTTTGAATGACTATTAGCGGTGATGATATGATGCTCATCAGCTCGACCCGTGGCTAAAAATGGCACAGGTGAAACGCTGATAATCAGTTTAAAGTCAGGATTATGTTGTTTGATAATGTCAAAAAATGCTTGAATGTTTGCGACATTTTCTTCAACACTGAGTACTTTATGTTGAACGAGCTGAAACATATTCTCTCGTGGATTTCGTGACATAACCGTTCCGTCGTGAAGCTGCCAACATTCGTTTAAGCCTAAGGTCACGACAAAAATTTTACAGCTTAAAAACGATTGTTTAACCGCATCGAGATGTGATTGATAATCGTTTAAATAGGCCTGCTGAGAGCGAAAAAAAACATTTTCTCTATAAGGGTCTAGATAGATTCCATGCTCCGATTCAATCAAAATTTTATCAAAGCTTTTAACGGCGAAAGCTTTTTCAGCCAATTGCTTGAAACTTGGACTATTGAATAAAATGCCATAATTTGCACAAAACTTAGCAATGGAGTCGCCTGGTGTATAACCATCAATCACTAAACCAGACTCAGGGTTATCATTTCTCTCGGTGATGACATAGTTATATCCGTGCTGTTGAAAGTATTTCGATATTTCAAAGGCAAAACAGCTACCGGCCGAGCCGATGGGGGTTTGCATATCCATAATGGGATATTTCTTAACAAATGGCGCTTGTTGGAATCGGCTGCTAGGGTGTTTTTCGTGTATTGGATTTGGCCAAAAAATAGCATGTGGATTCGGTTTGTTTACCGGACTATATTTATCATAACTGGCGACTAAATTTTCTTGATAATGAGCAAGATCCATTAATGCTTGTACTATATTTTTATTAATTTTTACGCTGGGATCGGGATTAAGCTGCGCTTGAATTATTTTTTTACATAGGTGTAGCAGGTCAGTAGCAGTTGCACAGTTAATTAACTTAGCATCTTTTTGATAAATATAATCGTATAGCGCTTGTACAATATCAGGGTTTGAAAATATGCTATTAAGTAGTAATTTAACATGGGTTAATGATTTTATTTCGTTATTTTTCGGAATTTCAATCAGCTCATTTTCATGCGTGTCGGCCTTGAATTTTAATATCGTATTAGCAAACCCTTGGAATTGTTTTGCACCATAACTGGCGACATAATCATTTTCGGCAACTGTTTGCCAGTTTTGTTCACTTTGTAGTACGCAGAAACTTAGCACATAACGAGGGATTTTATTTTTACTGGGTCTAGCTTGATGTGCTACTTGGTTGGGGTTGAAAATAATACTATCGCCAGTATGGGGCTGAACATATTTTGGCGCAAAACTAATGTCAAAATGTTGGCACAACTCACTGAGGTCGGTTACGCGATTTTCTATATTATTTAATATGTAGCCAACGGTTTTTAACTTATCTGTTGTGGCAACATCTAAATATGCTGTATCGCTGCCGTGCTCATCATAATCATTAAGATAGGTCAGTACCTTTAAATGTTTACGTGGACCACCATCTGCATGCCATCTTGTGGAATAGTCTTGCTCTGTTATTTCATCACCTATTTTATATATTGCCCACCAAAAAACACAATACTCACTGTTAAAATAGGAAATGAGTTGTTGATCTAAATCGTCATTGAAAATTTGTGGTAGCAATACTGATAATACGCTGGGATGTTTGATGCCTTCAGGGTTTTGTTCAAATTCTTCGATTAAGCTCTGGCAAAGTTCTTTTGGTAAATGATTTTCAAGTAGATGTATTTGTTCGCTTTTTAATGGTGTTTTAATACATTGCTGTTGACGGGAAAAACTGGCCATGGCCATTTGATCTAATTTTGCATAGTTGTGCTCAACTTCTAAGTGCTGAGCGATCTCAAGGTAAACATTGGGCTGCAAAATATAAGCATTGTTATTGATTAACGTAGGTTTTATTTGTGAGCTATCAAAAATCGACATAAGCTACCTTAGGTTTTAAAATTAGTACAGAACCAAAAATTAGATTGTTGCTATAGCAAATGAAAGCAACTTCTAAGCCAATTGCAATAAGCGTTGGGCAAAGGGCATTACTTGCGAGTAAAAGTAGACTAATAAGGTGATTAGCTTAGGCTGCGCTATAGTAAAGTCAATTTATCGACAGGAATTTGGCATATTTTGTGCAAATGAATAACACTTGCGGTCTTTCGTGAATAAATACCTCAAGCATTTAAGGTTCTTGCTAGTGTTAATAGTGTCTGCAAGGTATGCTTATTGATGTAAAAGCTAATAAATTCATCGTTGTAAGGGCTGAGTTATGAGTTCGAATTGGAAAAATGTCATTTTAGAGCAATCCGCAACTATGGGCCAGGCCATTGAAGCTATAAATGCTGAAGGCTTACGTGTGGCCCTAGTGGTAGACAAAAACTTCTGCTTAGTGGGGGTGATCACCGACGGTGATGTGCGCCGAGCATTGTTAGCCCATAAAGCATTAGATACGCCAGTCACTGAAATAATGAACGCTTCACCAAAAACCGCGCAAGCCAGCAGCACTCGAGCGCAGTTATTGTCAATTATGAAGCGGGCACAAATATTATCGCTGCCAATTGTCGACGCAAAGGGTGTATTGATAAATTTAGAAACCTTACATCATGTAATTGATACGCGCCGACATCAAACCCCTGTTTTTTTAATGGCAGGCGGTTTTGGCAAACGCTTACAGCCGCTAACCGATGCCTGTCCAAAACCCTTACTTAAAGTGGGCGGTAAACCCATTTTAGAAACTATTTTAGAAAGCTTTATTGCCGCCGGTTTTTATGATTTTTACATTTCTACACACTTTATGCCCGATATGATAAAGCAATATTTTGGAGATGGTAGTCAATGGGATGTAAGTATTCAATACATACATGAAAGCTCTCCACTGGGCACCGGTGGCGCATTAAGTTTACTACCGGATAACTTACCTGATATTCCCATTATTATGATGAATGGTGATATTTTAACCAAGGTCGACTTTGAAAACCTCTTAGCTTACCATCAAAAACAAGATGCCATTTGTACTATGTGCGGCACAGAATATGAATTTCAAGTGCCTTATGGCGTCATTGAAAGTGACGGCGAACGTGTCACGTCTATGGTGGAAAAGCCTTGGCAAAAATACTTCATCAATGCCGGCATTTATGTCATTGAGCCAAAATTGATCAAAACCTTAGTGAAAAATACCCGTGTTGATATGCCTAGCTTATTAGAAGCGCAAATGTCAGCGGGTGAAGATGTTGCCATTTTCCCATTACATGAATACTGGTTAGATATCGGTAAGATGAATGATTTTGAACGCGCGCAAAATGATTATGAGCGGGATTTTTAATGATCGACAACAAGCGTATTCTTGCTGTGATTACGGCGCGTGGCGGCAGTAAAGGCTTAAAAGGCAAAAATATTATGCCGTTTGCAGGCAAACCTTTAATTGCTTGGCCAATCGCGGCGGCGCAAGCCTCACAATATGTCGACGAAATTATTGTTTCGACAGACGACCATGCTATAGCAGAGGTGGCGCGCGAGTATAATGCCAATGTACCGTTTATTCGGCCAGCGTATTTAGCTTCAGATCACGCTAGCTCGTTTGATGTAGTTGCTCATTGTCTTGATTACTATACACAGCGTCAGCAAAATTTCGATTATGTCTTATTACTAGAGCCAACCTCACCATTTACCACTGGCAATGATATAGATAAAGCGATTGAACGTTTAGTTTCTGAACATTCGGCCAGCGCAATTGTGGGTATTTGTAAAAATGAAGATGGCCATCCGTCTTTTAACGTCACTATGGCGAAAAATGGCCTGATTGCCGCTTATGAAGATAAGTTCAGTAGCACTCGTCGTCAAGACTTAGCTACTTGTTATCGCTATGAAGGTTCTTTGTATCTTTCTGAAATACCAACGTTATTAAAAGAAAAAAGTTTTTATCACCAAGCCACACTTGGTTATGTTGTGCCTAAATGGCAAGCCATCGAAATTGATGATTTAACCGACTTTATTTGTGCACAAGCGATTATGCACAATTTAGATAAAATAAAAGCTGTTAGAGAGGAATAAAATGTCAGCTAAAAACTTTACTGAGCGCTTACTTAAGGTGATCCCTGGTGGTGCGCATACTTATTCTCGTGGCTTCGATCAATTCCCCGCTAATGCGCCGCAAATTCTACGGAATGGCCAAGGGGCTTATACTTATGATGAACAAGGTAATAAATTTTTAGATTATGGTATGGCGTTAAGAGCGGTGCATTTAGGTTATGCAAACCCTGATATTAATCAAGCGGCGATAGCGCAAATCAATAATGGTAATAATTTAACTCGTGCGTCGTTAATTGAGCTAGAAGCTGCAGAGATACTGGTAGATTTAATTGATTCGGTTGATATGGTTAAATTTACCAAAAATGGCTCTACCGCTGTATCTGCGGCAATAAAACTGGCACGTGCTTATACTGGACGTGAAATGATTGCTCGTTGCGTAGATCATCCTTTTTTCTCCTATGATGACTGGTTTATAGCGTCTACTCCGATAACACGAGGTATACCGGCTAGTACGATCGAGCAAACAAAAACCTTTGAATATAATAATATTACCTCACTGATTGAGTTGATTGATGAATACCCAGAGCGCTTTGCCTGTGTAGTGTTAGAACCAAGTACCATTACTCACCCTTGTGCCTCTAAAACCCATGCAGGTGAAAACTATTTACATGATGTAAAACGCGTATGCCAAAAGCATGGCATAGTTTTTATCCTCGATGAAATGATCACAGGTTTTCGATGGCACCTAAAGGGCGCGCAACATTATTACAATATTGAGGCTGATTTATCTACTTTTGGCAAAGCGATGGCAAATGGTTTTTCGGTGGCGGCTGTTGGTGGTAAGAAAGACATCATGTCTTTGGGCTCAATTGAAGAAGCGGGTAGCGAACGTTTATTTTTGTTATCGACAACGCATGGCGCTGAAATGTCAGGTCTTGGTGCATTTGTCGCAACCATGAAGTATATGAATCAACATCCCGTTATTGAGCATCTTTGGTCATTTGGTCAACAGCTCATCGATTTATTTAATCAGCTAGCTAAATCGTTTGCTATTAACGATTATATTTACTGTTCAGGTATTGCCTGCTCCCCCAGTTATACGACCCTCGATAGCAAAGGACAGCCTTGTTTAGCCATGCGTACGTTGTTTTCACAAGAGATGATCAAAGGCGGTGTATTAATGCCTTGGATCGCATTATCGTATCAGCATGGTGACACCGAGCTGGCGCTAACTAAACAAGCATTAACTTCAGCTTTTAGTGTTTATAAAAAAGCGCTAGAACAAGGTGTTGATAGCTATTTAATTGGTGATGCTATTAAACCTGTTTTTCGCCGTATCAATTAGTTGAATTAGTAGAAGGAGTAAGTCATTTGTTATCAAATAAAGTCATTGTGATCACCGGCGCATGTGGCTATTTAGGCCAGCATTTTTCCCGTGCTGTTGTTGCCAATAATGGTCATGTCATTTTGGCCGATATTAATGCCGACACAGGTCATGAATTTGCACAAGAACTCAATGATATAGCTAAAGCTAGTGACTTAACAGCAAGTGCCGAATTCCAATCAGTCGATATTACCGATATCGAGTCGTTAAAAGCATTAATAAACACATTAACTGACAAATACCAGCGTATTGATGCGATTGTTAACAATGCTTATCCACGTAATAAAAACTACGGCGCTAAATTCTTTGACGTGCAATATGAAGATTTTTGTCAGAATCTTAACATGAACTTGGGTGGTTATTTTTTAGCTGCCCAGCAATTTGCGCAATACTTTCAAAGCCAAGGTCACGGCAATATTATAAATATAGCGTCAATATACGGCGTAGTTGCCCCCAAGTTTGATATTTATCAAGATACCCAGATGACCATGCCGGTTGAATATGCCGCCATAAAATCAGGTCTTATTCATTTAACTAAATATATGGCGAGTTTACTTAAAGGCAATAATATTCGTGTTAATGCTCTTAGCCCTGGCGGTATTCTCGATGGGCAACCGGCACCATTTCTAAAAAAATATAAAGAAAACAGCTTGAATAAAGGTATGCTGCTACCGGAAGATGTTTGTGGTTCATTGCTATATTTACTTAGCGATGCTTCGGAATTTGTTAATGGCCAAAATATCATCGTTGATGATGGTTTTACGCTTTAATATACAAGGTTAAAACAGCATGAAAATGTCACTAACAGAACAAGAACTCAGTCGCTATGTTGCAATTCAGTTAAGTAATTTCTTCCCTGATCAGCAGCAACACTCGATTGATATTGACGATATTATGAATCAGGCACTACAACGCATAAGTTATTGCTTTGGACATATTCATCGTAAGTATTACCAGTCGTTAGATGATAACGGTAAAAGCCAGACATTGTTTAACCACTTAAACAGTGATCATTATGCAAGTTTTTTGTATGTGCTGAGTAATCAAGCATGGCGTGAAAATAAAATAACGCTTGCTGAAAAGTTGTTTTATTTAAACAAAGCGCTGAACGGTTTTGATTGTTTTTATAGTGTTGAATTACCTGAGATATTTATGCTGGTACATCCGGTAGGCACTGTATTAGGCAATGCAAAATACCAAGACTATTTAGTGGTTTATCAAAATGTCACCGTCGGCTCTACGTTAGCAGGAGTCTATCCTGAGTTTGGTAAAGGCTGTATTTTGTATTCAAAAGCGTCAGTGATTGGTAACTGTAATATTGGTGAAAATGTGGTATTTGGGGCTAATTCATTACTGATAAATAGCACTGTTTTACTAAATCAATCCGTTGTAGGACAATACCCCAGACATCGACTTATGGCATCCCAAGTTAATGTCATTAGTGATATCTTTAATGAAGGTAATAGCAGTGAATAAAAATTCTGAAAATATTATCGAAGCTATTAATGAGACTGTTACTTTCATCAGACAAGGGCAGACTGGTTATACTGGCGCAACGTTAAACAAGACTTTTAGGTTATTAGAAGCATTAGCTCAATCATTGCCACAAGGTAAAATTGCAGAATTGGCACCGATACTTGCAGTGATGCATGACGCTCAGCAACGTAAAGACATGGTTTATATTGCAGATATTTTACAATACGAAATAGTTAAAATTATAACGGTTTAGTTTTTTTAATAGAGATACAAATGACAAATGAAGTTTTATCCAAAAATCTGACTATAGTAGGGCGGCGCTTTCCAAAAGTTCGAAAAAAAATAGCAAGTGCAAACCTTGCTTCTATCAATGTGGAAGTTGAGCAAAATACCATCCTAGTCAACGGTATTCAACTCACCAGTAATTACGATCGAATTGATGAGGCAAATTTACAAGCAGAACTTATACCAGAAGAGAGTGCAACGGCGTTTGTTTATGGTGTAGGTTTAGGTGATTTATGTGATGTATTGCTGAAAAGAAAGCAGTTGGGGAAGCTGTATGTCTGTATATTAAATATTGATTTATTTGTTCATGTACTTAACGTCATCGACCATACGCATTGGTTGTCGGATGAACGGGTTATATTACTGTTATCAGAACAGTTGAAAGAGGTATATCAACCGTTTGCTGCCGTGCCTGCTGAACTAGTGCTTGCTGATGAAGAGTCGGCACAAATTAGAGACAGAGTCATTTTAGAGTTAGATCGCGATTTTGTTGGTCGGTTACATCGTAATGACCATCTATGGTTTAAAGAAAGCATCGAAGAAAACAGCGAATATATAGAGAAAGATCCTAGTCTTGATGAATTATCGGTTCCTGTGATTAATGGGGTTTACATAGCAGCAGCAGGTCCAACACTTTCAGAGCATTTTGAATTGTTGCAGAAAAATCAACTTTCAAACACACGTAAAACTTTAATTGCTGTCGACGCTGCTGTTAAACCATTACTAAATAATAATATTATTCCTGATATTGTCGTTAGTGCCGATCGTTCTTCGCGATTAACATTGACAGACGTTGATTTCACGAAATTGAAGCAAACGTCGTTAGTATACTTTCCTCGGATTTCGTTGGAGCTAATAGAGAATTGGCCAAGTGATCGTTATTGCGTATATTCTTTTGGGGAGTTATATAATAATTTGGATAAAAAATATCCTAAAGAAAAGCTTTATATTTCAGGTAGTGTTATCCATCCAGCAATAGATTTAGCTGTTCAAAAGGGGGCAGAAGAAATCATATTATTGGGAGCTGATTTCGGCTTTCCTGATAACCAAACCTATGCCTCGGGACAAGGAATCCAAAACACAGAGCATTATAGCACTTCTTCTGACTGGGTGCTAAACGGTAAAGGTGAGCGAATAGCCACTATGCTAAATTATCGCGGTTACTTAAGAGATTTAGAGCGATATATTATGTCAAAACCGGACGTTAAGTTTGTAAATGGTAGTTTAAAAGGTGCAAAAATAGCGGGAACGGCTTCACTATCAATACCTTAGTCGCAACATTATTAAATACATTTTAAGAGATATGGATTAAGCAATATGATAAATCGAGAGTATTTAAGATCAACTAAACCTGTTTATATATCAAAGTATATCTATCGATTTTTTGTTTTTCAATGGCAGTTACTTGCAACGAACTATAGTGATTGGAAAGAGCGCCGTTCTACCAATTATGTCATTGCTCCACCGGCAAGATTAAGACATCGTGTTCATGGTGGTTTAGACAAAAACTCCTTTTTAGCGTTAGGTCATATCCTTGCTAGCGATATAAAAGAGCTATGTCGTTTAAGTGGTCGTGATCTTTATGATTTTGATCATGTTTTAGATTTTGGCTGCGGTTCTGGTCGAGTTATTAGAAATTTTCAAGATGCTCCTTTTTCATGTAGGTTATATGGAACAGACATAGATAAAGAACTTGTCACCTGGTGTGCAAATAATTTATCTAATATTCAGTGGCAAGTTAATGGCTATCAACCTCCTATGAATTATGCTGATAACTCGTTTGACTTAATTTATGGCATTTCTGTATTTACCCATTTAGACGAAGAATATCAAGATTCTTGGCTTAAAGAGTTAAGACGAATAGCAAAACCCGAAGCGACTATTATTCTATCAGTTCATGGTGATTTTTGTATAAATAGGCTACCTGAAAGTCGTCAAAAAGAAGTAAGAAGTAAAGGCTTCGGTTATATGGAAGGAGCTACTGGTTGGTTAAAGCTAGACAAACTTCCTGACTTTTATCAAACCAGCTTTCATACAGAAGACTATGTTCGTCAGCACTGGACAAAGTACTTTGATATTACTGACTATGTAGTTCGAGGAATAAATAACCATCAAGATGCTGTTATATTAAAAGTTAAAGAGTAATCAACACTTTGAAGTTGTTATTATAATTTAATCTATAGTAAGTCACATAAGGTTTTAATGACAAACTGTTGCTTTTTTAGAGCAGGAAAAATAGGAATGGAAATACAGTTTTGGTAAAACTGTTCGGCGATTGGAAAATCACCCCAAGCAAAACCAAGTTCTTGATAATATGGATGAGTATGTACAGGTATGTAATGTACCTGACAACCTATGCCTGCATCTATTAATAATTGATATAGCTTTGATCTATTGATAGCTTGGTTAGGGTCTATGCGAATAACAAACAAATGCCAAGATGAATAGGTTCGTTCAGGTACTTGTAATAATTTCACAGGTAAATGTGCGAGTGCATCTTTATATTGTTGAGCTTGCTGGTTTCTGATGTGCACTGATGTTTTTAACTTTCTTAACTGACTTAATCCTAGCGCCGCATGAATATCACTCATACGGTAATTAAACCCTAAACTTTGTTGTTCGTAAAACCAAGGTTCAGGATTTTTATTACACATTGATTTGATGTTTTTGTGTATTCCGTGAGATCTAAGGAGTTGACATTTCTCTGCTAGAGGGGCGTTATTAGTGGTGATCATCCCTCCTTCACCACTAGTAATTATTTTTACGGGATGAAAACTAAAAATAGTACAATCACTATACTCACAACAACCAACGGGTTTATTTTTATAACTCCCGCCAATAGCATGTGAAGCATCTTCAATAATTTTAATTTGATAAGGGTGGCAGAGTTCTGCTATAGCCTTCATATCACAACTAATTCCGCTGTAATGAACAACTATGAGTAGCTTAGGTAATTTTTCACTTTCTTTAGCTTCCTGTAGCTTTTTAGCTAAAGCATCGATACAAATGCAACCGGTATCTAGGTTAATATCTACAAAATCAATTGTAGCTCCGCAATATCTTATCGCATTTGCTGAAGCTACAAAGGTTAGAGGTACTGTCCAAGCAATGTCTGTTTCAGAAAGCTCAAGAGCTAAGCAGGCAATATGCAATGCTGCTGTTGCGCTACTTAAAGCAACGGCGTGATTAGCTGTTACATAGTTTGCAATCGCTAATTCAAATGCAGGAATTTTGGAGCCTTGGGTTAAAAAATCGGATTTCAGCGTATCCACAACTGCATTGATATCATCGTCATCTAAAGACTGCCTACCGTATGGGATCATATGTATCTTATTTAAAACGTATATTACCTAATGTAAAACAGATAATACCGATATGAAAAGAATAAATCATGGATTTATATGGATTTATCGCATTATTACTTTTATCATTCTAATAATTAAAGAATTAAATTGAGTAGGTTATATGTTTGATGATAAGAGTATTCTCGTTACTGGTGGCACCGGCTCCTTTGGTCGTCAGTTTATTCAAACATTATTAAAATTATACAAGCCTTCTAGAGTTATTGTTTTTTCTCGGGATGAGTTAAAACAATATGAAATGGCACAAGAATTTACTCACAGCGCTATGCGGTTTTTTATTGGCGATGTACGTGACAAGTCCCGTTTAATTACCGCAATGGTTGATGTTGATTATGTTGTTCATGCTGCAGCACTTAAACATGTACCGGCAGCAGAATACAATCCTATGGAATGCATTAAAACTAATATTATTGGTGGTCAAAATGTAATTGAAGCCGCTATTCAGCAAAAAATTAAACAAGTAGTCGCTCTATCTACTGACAAAGCGGCAAACCCCATCAACCTCTATGGAGCTAGTAAGTTGGCTTCTGATAAGTTATTTGTTGCGGCCAATAATATGGCTGGAAAAAACGGCTCCCGCTTTTCTGTGGTTCGTTATGGCAATGTAGCTGGCTCACGCGGCTCTGTTTTACAATTATTTTCTAAGTTAGCCCAAAAAGGGGAAAATTCTTTTCCAATCACCGATATTCGCATGACCCGATTTTGGCTACCTTTATCTCAAGGTGTCGACTTTGTTTTCAAGGCATTTCAACGTATGCAAGGTGGTGAGATATTTGTGCCTAAGATTCCGTCAATATTTATGACAGACTTGGCAAAATCAATGACCGATAGTGCTGAAATAGATATTATTGGCATAAGACCGGGCGAAAAACTGCATGAACTTATGGTCACTGAAGAAGATAGTCGCCAAACCCTAGAGTTTCATGACCATTTTGTTATCACCCCGGCAATAAAATTTTTTGAATCGGTAAATTATAAGCAAAATAAACTGCATGAAACCGGCCAGGCCGTAGCAGAAGAGTTTGAATATCACTCAGGTAATAACCCTGAATTTCTCACCGTTGAAGAAATTAAAAAACTTAATAAACAAATACTTTAGCGGGAGGTTTTGTGGCTAAAGTTAGTGTTATTGTTCCCAACTATAATCACCAAGCGTTTCTAGAAAAAAGAATAGCGTCTATTCTCGAACAAAGTTATCAAGATTTTGAACTTATATTACTTGATGACTGTAGTAGTGATAACAGCACTGAAATCCTTAGTAAATATGCTAATCATCCGAAAGTAACCCAACTAGAGGTCAATGCAAGTAACAGCGGTTCTACATTTTTACAGTGGCAAAAAGGTGTTAATTACGCACAAGGAGAATATATTTGGCTTGCGGAATCAGATGACTTTGCCGATCCAACATTTCTAGCAAATCTCGTTGAGTCATTAGCCTTGAACCCAAAAGCCATAATGGCTTATAGCCAATCTTACGAGGTTGATGTTCAAGATAATATTATTGGCAGTTATTATCGACATACAGAAGATCTAGATGCGAATTTATGGGCAGATAACTTTTGTTATGCCGGTGACGAGTTTGTACTACGATTTTTATCACAACGTAACTGCATACCTAATGTCAGCGCAATTTTATTCAGGCGAGAAGCCTTCTCCTTATTGGATGAAAATGTTTGCTCATGTCGATATCTCGGTGACTGGCTGTTTTATATTAAGCTGTTACAAGCAAAAGATATTGCCTTTGTAGCGCAACCACTCAATTATTTTAGAACACATATTAATACCACACGTTCTGGAAAGTCGATTGACGATTGGCGCATAACTAAAAATGAATTTGCCAAGGTATACTTAGCCGTTTACCAGCACTTTGCTCTGCCTAAACGACAATATGAACAATTAACCAATAGTACAGCTACAATGGTTGATAATATTATTGCCATTATCCCTACGCTCAATGCCATTTGTCGAAAGGGACAAACCACTGAAATTGCCATTTATGCATCTGGCGCATTAGGGGTTTTTGCTCTGAAAATGATCAATGAGTCGTTTGCAAAACATAAACTAGTGGTGCATTGTTTTATTGATAAAAAAGCCGAAGAAAAACAGTATTTAATTGAAGGTACTCCGGTATTAAGTTTACAGCAGTTTATTGACGATAATATCAACATCCCTATTTTCATTGCCTCAATTAGCTATTATCAAGATATTTTGCTCCAACTTGTGAAAAAAAATCAACAGCATTTAGTTATTAGTCCTTATCAAGGTTACCCCTGATGAAAGCATTTATTGATAAAGTTATTAACACCGAAAAAACACTGCTTTTATTTGATCATGATCTTGGCGGCGGAACAACTAAATATCGCGAAGAAAAAATAGCCACTTTTTTACAACAGGGCTTTGCTGTTTTATTGGTTATATCGACACATCGCTTGCAAGTGCATAGCGTTGTGATGAAGTTTTATCAATGCCAGGCAAAAAAATCAATAATCAGTGAGTCAGAAAAAATTGACGCTTTAGCGCTTTTTGCTGTGTTAGAAAATATAAATTTTCAACAGGTTATCGTTAATTCCTTAGTCAGTTTTAAACCCGCGACGCTATTCGTCAGTGCCGTTGCTAAATATCTACAAGCGCTAGCCAAGGTTAATATTAGTATTGCTTTTCATGACTATTATGCGCTTTGTCCGAGCTTTAATTTATTGAATTATCAATGGCAATATTGTGATGTGCCTGATGAAAAAACATGTAACCATTGTCAAAAGCTTCACCCTATTAACACGCTTAGGGAGCCAAATGCGGAAAATTGGCGAAAAATTTGGGCCGAGCTTTTAGCGCTGGCTGATCAAGTATTAGCATTTTCTCATGCAAGTGAGCGCCTTATCGTTAAAGCCTATCCGAGCTTGAAAAATAAAATTACCGTCGAGCCACATAATATGGCTTATTTTGTCAAAGATAAGATAGATATAACGCCACACAAAGCATGTAATATCGGTGTTGTTGGCAATATGGCACTGCATAAAGGTTCGGGAAAAATATTAGCATTGAGTGACCATATAGCCGTAATAAAGTCATTACATAATATTGTCGTTTTTGGTGAGTTTGAGGCAGGGAAATCACGTGAAAACATTAAGCTGCTAGGTGCATATAGCACCGCAGAGTTATCGTCTTTGATTGAACAAAATAGCATAGATGTTTTTTTCTTCCCCTCTATTTGTCCAGAAACATTTTCCTATGTTGTCGAAGAGTTAATGATATTAGACCTGACAATTGTTTGTTTTGATTTAGGCGCGCAAGCAGAGAAAGTAGCAAGTTATGCAAAAGGCACGGTAATTGAGCTTGATACAAGTATTGATAAAATATTGCAATCGCTAAGCGCCTTTAAGTTAAAAAATGTTTAGCATACTATATTTATGGCACTGATTTTGAATGTATTTAATCAGCGCTATTTGTATCCCTTTTATCTCAAGCAGCAGTGTATAGAAAGACGAAGGATTAGGTATCTGCAAAATGGGTAATATAATTTCATATTTAAAAAGAGAATAAAAATAAATGAAAGCCGTTATATTAGCAGGTGGTTTAGGTACGCGTATTAGCGAAGAATCACATTTAAAACCAAAACCTATGATTGAAATAGGGGGTAAACCTATTCTTTGGCACATTATGAAAACTTACTCCTTGCATGGCATTAATGACTTCATTATTTGCTGTGGTTATAAGGGCTATGTAGTGAAAGAATATTTTGCTAATTATTTTTTGCATATGTCAGACGTAACTTTTGATATGCAAAAAAATAAAATGGAAATTCATTCTAATCATGCTGAGCCTTGGCGAGTAACATTGGTCGATACGGGGTTGGAAACTGGTACCGGCGGACGCTTAAAAAAAATAGAGCATTACCTCGCTGAAGATGAGCATTTTTGCTTTACCTATGGTGATGGCGTAACTGACGCAAATATTAACGACATCATTGCGCACCACTTGTCATCACAACAACTCGCGACTGTTACTGCTATTCAACCGCCGGGCCGATTTGGCGCCCTTAATATTGAGGGTAACAAAATTAGTAACTTTCAAGAAAAACCCCCAGGTGATGATACTTGGGTTAACGGTGGTTATTTCGTTTTGTCAAAAAAAGTATTTAAATATATTGATGATTTTTCAACTATGTGGGAACAGGAGCCTTTGCAAAAATTAGCTGAGGAAGGGGAGTTATCTTGTTTTAAGCATCATGGTTTTTGGTTACCTATGGATACTTTACGTGATAAAAATCAATTAGAAAAGTTGTGGAACAGTGGCCAAGCACCATGGAAAAAGTGGTAATGCAGCAAAATTTTTGGCAAGGAAAAAAAGTACTGGTAACTGGGCATACTGGTTTTAAAGGCAGCTGGTTATGTTTGTGGCTACAAAAGCTTGGTGCTCACGTTACCGGGTTTTCACTGGCGCCACCTACCTCACCGAGCTTATTTCAGCAAGCAGATGTTGCTGAAAACATGGCCAGTATTATTGGTGATATTCGAGACGCTAAACTGTTAAATACCGCACTTGAAAGTTCACAAGCTGAAATAGTATTTCACCTGGCCGCGCAATCGTTAGTTAGAGCTTCTTATCATGATCCGATTGAGACTTACTCTACGAATGTGATGGGCTCGCTTAATCTTTTAGAAGCGGTTAAAAAAACGCCTGATGTCAAGGCGGTTGTCATGGTTTCAACCGATAAATGCTATGAAAATAACGAATCTGTCGAAGGTTATACCGAAGACGATACGCTAGGGGGCTATGATCCCTACAGCAGTAGTAAAGCCTGTTTAGAATTAATGGTCGCGTCTTATCGTCAATCCTTTTTGGCAGATGAGGCTTGTCAGTTAAAGATAGCAACGGCACGAGCCGGTAATGTTATTGGTGGTGGTGATTATGCTCCAGAGCGTTTGATCCCCGATATTCTCAAATCGATTGTTCATCATAGTGATATTGAACTGAGATACCCCAATGCCATAAGACCATGGCAACATGTGTTAGAACCCCTATCAGGATATATGTTATTGGCCCAGAAGTTATTTCAAGGTGATAATTCATATGCCCAAGCGTGGAATTTTGCTCCCAATGATAGCAGTAATCAATCAGTACAATGGGTGGCTAAATATTTATTAACTAAATTAAAAAGTGATGTAAAGTTAACTGTTCATGCCAATAAGCAACCTCATGAAACCACTTGCTTAACGTTAAATTACCAAAAAGCTTATCATCGACTTGGGTGGCAGCCTGCTTGGAATATTAATCAAGCTTTAGATAATGTGGCTTCATGGCATGAAAATCAAATAGATAAAAATCATAGCTCACAGCAATATTGTCTTACGCAAATACAGCAATATTGTCTTGATATGGCGAAAATATCATGAATATTATCACCACCCCGATTAAAGACCTATTAGTGGTTGAAACGGATGCTATTCAAGATAGCAGAGGCAGTTTTTCTCGATTTTTTTGCCCTAAACCATTCTCTGTACTGTTAAAAAATAAGCAAATAGCGCAAGTGAACTGCTCAATAACCAATGAAATTGGTGCGATCAGAGGCCTACATTTTCAACGCTTTCCCGCATTAGAAACTAAATTTGTCCGTTGTATTAAAGGTAAAGTTTTTGATGTAGCTGTCGATTTAAGAAAAAACTCGAGCACATTCTTACATTGGTATGGGCTTGAACTGTCTTCACAGAGTCGAAAAATGATGGTGATACCTGAGGGCTTTGCCCATGGCTTTCAAGTTATTGAAGAAAAAAGTGAAATGCTATATTTACATACTGAATTCTATCAACCAGAGCATGAGGCTGGCCTTTTGTATAATGACCCGACACTGGCGATTAACTGGCCGTTGAGCTGCACCGAGCTTTCAGAGAAAGATAAAAGTTATCCATTAATCGATCAACATTATAGTGGGGCAGGTTAATGAAGTGTCGATATTGCGAACAACAATTGATTCATGTCTTTGTCGATTTAGGTGAAATGCCCCCCTCTAACGCTTATATTTTGCCAGAAAATAGTGATGCACTTGAAGAAAAATATCCGCTCAAGGTCTTCGTTTGTAATAATTGTTGGTTAGTACAGACTCAAGACTTTATTGATGCGGATAAACTGTTTAGCGCAGATTATGCCTACTTTTCATCTGTTTCTACAGGTTGGTTAAAGCACGCTAAAGATTACGTCACGATGATTACGCAACGTTTGTCATTATCAACGAATAGTTTTGTTTTAGAAATAGCATCTAACGATGGTTATTTATTAAGAAACTTTGTTGATGCCGGTATTCCTTGTCTTGGTATTGAACCGACTATTGCCACATCTGAAGCTGCCAGAGCATTAAATATACCTGTAATAAATGACTTCTTTTCTGTGGTAAGCGCTAAGTTATTAACCAAGGAATATCCCAAGGCTGACCTTATTATTGCTAATAATGTATTGGCACACGTGCCTGATATTAAAGATTTTATTAAAGCTTTAGTATTGTCATTGTCGCGTCAAGGCACCATTACCTTAGAGTTTCCACATTTGTTGCAATTGATAGAAAATAATCAGTTTGATACCATTTATCATGAGCACTTCTCATATTTGTCGCTATCAACAGTACATCATATTTGCGCAGCGTTAGGTTTGGCTGTGTATGATGTTGAGCCACTAGAAACCCACGGTGGAAGCTTACGACTTTATCTTAGTCATCAACAAGCTGACTTTAAGGTAACAGATGCCGTGCTTAACATGATGAATGATGAGAAAGAAAAAGGTCTGCAATGTCTTCATTATTATTTAGCCTTTCAACCAAGAATTGAAAAAATTAAACAAGATGTTATCGCTTTTCTTACTGAGCAAAAAAAACGTGGTAAAAGCGTCATGGGTTATGGCGCCGCCGCTAAAGGTAATACGCTATTAAACTATGCGGGAATTACTACTGATCTTTTACCTGTGATATGTGACGCTGCGCCCTCAAAGCAAAATAGGCTAATGCCAGGTAGTCATATTCCTATAAAATCACCTAAGTATTTAGAGCATCGTCAACCGGATTATATTTTTATTTTACCGTGGAATATTAAAGAGGAAGTGACAAGACAACTTTCTTATTTAAATAATGTGAAATTCTTGACGGTGATTCCAGAGCTAAACGTGTTATGACAAAAACAGTACTTGTTACAGGAGCAAACGGCTTTGTCGGCAATCAGGTTGTTAAATCGCTGGTAGAAAAAAACTGTCATGTGAAAGCGGTCGTGCGAAATAATAAAAAAACTATTTTTGCACACACTTCAGTTGAGATTATTTTAACGAATGATTTGTTTCAAGAGTCTGAATTACGGTTATTAAACATACTGAGTGGCGTCGATGTTGTTATCCATTGTGCTTGGTATGTAGAACCCGGAAAGTATTTGTATTCAGAAGAAAATTTCGCTTGTGTCACTGGAACTATTGCGATGGCAAAGGCTGCAATTAAAGCAGGAGTAACTCGTTTTATCGGTTTAGGTACATGTTTTGAATATGATGTTTCTCAAAAATTACTTTCTGTTAAAACGCCTTTGAAACCAAATAGTATTTATGCTGAAGCTAAAGTTGAAACATTTCATCAGCTATCGAAACTTTTTAATGAAACAGCCGTCGACTTTCTATGGTGCCGTCTTTTTTATCTGTTTGGTGAAGGAGAAGACGAACGTCGTTTAGCCGCTTATGTTCATAGTCAGCTGCACAATAATCAAGAAGTAGAATTGAGTGATGGTAAACAAATCCGAGATTTTATTGATGTAAAAGAGGCGGCGATTATGATTGTAGATTTTGCTTTAAGTCATATTTCAGGGGCTAAAAATATTTGCTCAGGTAAAGGCATTACAGTTAGGGCGTTTGTTGAGAAAATTGCTGATGAATATGGAAAAAAAGACTTGCTAAAGTTTGGAGCTAGATTAACTCAAAAGGATGAGCCCCTTTTTATTGTTGGAGTTAATTAGTATGACTCAACGAGAGAACGTTAAAGTTTTATATCAGCTTAATAGTTTACCAGTATTACAAAATAGGGTTTATGACACAAACGCTGAGGCTGTTAATTGTGTCGTTGGAAATATGTGTTTAGTGCAAAACTTAAATACAGGCCTAATTTATAATAATGCTTTTGATAATAAGTTAATACAGTATGATGAACATTACCAAAATGAACAGGCATTGAGTAATGTATTCAGATCTCATCTTGAAGATGTTGCCTCTATTATTATTAATACAATAGGTAAATATGCTTTACTTGAAATAGGTTGTGGTAAAGGCTATTTCTTAGAACATTTATTGAACCAAGGTTTTGATATTATTGGTGTTGACCCTAGTTATCAAGGAAATAACGAGAACATCATCAAACAATATTACTCTAAAGCTTTAAATTTAAGTGCTAAGCATATAATTTTACGTCATGTGCTGGAACATATTCCACATCCCTTTGATTTTTTACAGCAATTAAAGCTTGAAAATGGAGGTGAAGGGAAAATTTATATTGAAGTACCTTGTTTTGATTGGATCATTAAAAATAATGCTTGGTTTGATATTTATTATGAACATGTTAATTATTTCCGTCTAGCGGATTTTTTTCAGCTTTTTGGCTGGATTTATGAGAGTGGAACTTTATTCAAAGGACAATATATTTACGTGGTTGCAGAACTTTCAAGCTTACAAGAGCCTAAGTTTTTAGAAAAAAATGTAGTTAATTATTTAAAATTTAGTCTAAATTTAATGAATACTTCAGATCCTAAACTTTCAATTGATGCAGTCTGGGGTGCATCATCTAAAGGTGTTATTTATTGCTTAATTCAACAAAATAATGACCGAATAGTGGACGTTGTAGTCGATATTAATCCAATGAAGCAAAACAAACACTTGCCGCGAACAGGAATTAAAGTGTCTTCACCAGAGCAAACAATGAAAATGTTAGATGAAAATTCTATTATTTATGTGATGAATTCAAACTATGTTGATGAAATCAAAAATATAACAAAAAACAGATATACGTATGTGAGCATTGAGAATGGATAAGTTTCAAGAAGAAAAATCAAAGAGAATTGAAGAAAATAAAAATAATCATCAATTAATCGCATCAAGCCATCAGTTTATGCTTAGTTCTATTCAGAGTCATTATTCTTATAATTTTTCTTGGTTGGGATTGCCCATAATTCAATATCCACAAGATATGGTAGCTATACAAGAGTTAATATGGGAAATAAAACCTGATTTGATTATTGAAACAGGTATTGCAAGAGGGGGATCTTTAGTTTTAAGTGCATCTATGCTGGCCATGCTTGATTATTGTGATGCAATAAAAACAGGTTGTACTTTTCATCCCAAAGAGTCAAAAAGAAAAGTGGTAGGTATTGATATTGATATTCGTTCACACAATAGAAGCAATATCGATGAACACCCCTTACGGCACCTCATTGAAATGATTGAAGGTTCAAGTATTTCTTCTACAGTAATAGATAGAATTAAGGCATTTTCGGCAGATTATCAGCGCATTTTAGTTTGTTTAGATTCTAATCATACACATGAACATGTATTGGCCGAATTAGAGGCTTATGCGCCGTTGGTTAGTTACAATAGCTATTGTGTTGTCTTTGATGGCATCGTAGATGATTTGCCAGATGAAATATCTGAAAATCGTCCTTGGGGGGTTGGTAACAATCCTAAGACAGCAGTACATCAATACTTAAAGCATCACCCTGAATTTATTATTGATGATAAAATTGACAATAAATTACAAATAACTGTTGCACCAAGTGGTTATCTTAAAAGAGTTAAGTGATGTTAATAATTAGCCCATTTATTTCTATTGTAATACCGACAAGAGATAGGCCTGAATTTGTTAGATATAGTCTGTATTATTTGGCGCAGCAAAGTTTTAAAAATTTTGAAGTCATTGTTGCAGATAACTTTATTAATGCGTCATGTAAAAACGAGTTTGAAGCTTATAAAAATGATAAACGATTTCATTATTTTCAGCCTGAAACTCCTTTGCCAATGGCAGATAATTGGGAGTTTGCGGTTTCTAAAGCAAATGGGCAATATGTTACTGTCATCAGTGAAAAGTATTTGTTTCGAAGTGATGCTTTGGAAGTTTTACATGCCATATTGTTAGACAAACCTGCGGATTTAGTTTCTTGGTGGAATGAAACTGTTACTGTTACTAAGTCAGGTGAAGCAAAGCTCTTAGGGAAATATATACCTAAATTTAAACCTAGAAAAGCAACGTACTTTTCGCCAATAGAAGTATTATCTAAACGCTTTTCTTTTAATAAAACACCGTACTCGAGAAATTTAGGCCCAAAAGAATGTTTAGGGAAAATATATTCCGGTTGTTTTAGTCGGAATCTATTAGACAAAATGAAAGTAAGTTACGGGCGAATATTTCAACCTTTAATGCCTGATATTACTTCTATGACAGCAGCTTTATCATTATTACCAAGGTGCTTAGATTTGGGGCAACCTTTGATGTTGGTTTGTGCTTCACCTGAAATATCAAATGGATTTCAAGCCGTTACAAACACTAAGAAGTTTAAAGATTTTTTTTCAGATTATAATCTCCTAAAATTCCAGCAGAATAAATTACCTCTTGAAGGAATAGGTGTTGCACTTAATAATTTTATAGCGCATGACTTTTTATATTTCCAAAAGCTTAGTGATAATAACGAATTTAAAAAACTATCCATTAACACGAGTAACCTCTTGGTCAGAGTTAAAGAGGATATTGATAGAATAGAATACTGGGATAGTGAGGAAGAAAAATCTGCTACTTACACTGCTTGGCAAGTATTAGTCGATAAATGTAGTAAAAAAAAGCAAAAATATATTTATTATAAACTTAAAAAAAATGATTCAGCTCAACCATCATTAGATGAGATTTCATTTGCTGGTGGACAAGATATTGGTACATATATCGGCTATGTGTCAGCTAAAGAACGAGCTGAGATTAATTGGCTCAAACATCAAGTTTTTAGAATTCAAGGCGAGTATTTGAATTATAATTTACTTGAAGACGCGATGAATTATTATGCTGAATATTATCAGGAAAGTGCTAAGTTACTAAAAATATAATGAATTTTAGTGTTTATTTTAAAAATAGTGATATTAATAAATGAAGTTTATAAATTTATGTGGATTTGGCCTTTCTGGCTGCACTTCTCAAGTTGATTTTTTATTAAATTATCAATCTGTAAAAGGTGTTCTGTCTCCGTCTGAGAGAGATTTAGATATGTTATGTGCGCCATGTAATGAATTTGGTTTACTCAAATGTAATCATTCTTTTGGTGGTCTATTAATAAAAAAATTAAAAGGTGATGTTGATAATTTTGACAAAAAAGTACTCTGTGAATCAATAAAGGGGCTTTTAAGTACTAAATTTGAAGGTTTGAGCTATGGTGAAATATTACACCTTAACAATCGAGTCCTATTGGCTAAAGAGTATGGAGGAGAATATTATCATGCTGTTGATAAATCAGTAGGATCACTTCCTGATAATCTGCTTAATTTACCTTTATTGGAAATCATTGAGTACTTAAAAGAAGCTGTTGCGATTTGGTGCAAAGAAGTTGCTATTATTCAAAACAGTCTAGACTCAACTATTGATGTTCTTGTTTTTAAAAATGATCCCCCTGGGGTGTTTCCATTACTATCCACATTGATTCCTGATGGTCTAACTTCAGCAATATTGAGAGATCCTCGCGATGTCACATTTGATTTTAATCGTTGTTATCAAAAAGAAAATACAATTGAAAATGTTGAATGGCATTGTAGGCACTTTAACTGGCACATAGATAACGCAAGACAACAAATAGAAAAGTACTTTGATTTAATTGTTAATCATTATTTTGTACATGACTTTGAGAGTTTTGTTCAATCACCAAGTCATAGAGATAAATACCTTGGTAAAATGTGTGGTCGTCGCGATAAGGTGCATGAATATTTTAATCCTGAAAAATCAATTAAAAATATCGGAATTTACAAAGAACAGCCTAAAGAATTAGTAGATATTATTGAGAAGCAATCAATGCAAAAGTATCTTGGTTTTAGAATGTTTTTAGAAGATCGAGGTTTATTTTTATCTTAAAAAATATCAGTTGTTCATACAGGCACACATTGTGCGTAATTATATTTATTTAGAGTAGTGACGAAAAGTATGCAGTGTTTAGTAAAAAGTTATATTGATAATTTGATAGCTTTATTAACAAAAGTTGATACAACGTATATTTATCAAATAATTGACGCTTTAGATAAGTGTCATGATAAACAGGCAACGGTTTATATCATGGGTAATGGAGGTAGTGCCGCTACGGCGTCTCATATGGCCAATGATTTGTCTGTAGGTCTTAAGTTAAGAGAAATTAGAAATTTTAATGTACAAAGTTTGTCTGATAATACTCCTGTATGCACGGCCATAGCTAATGATATTGGTTATGAAAATGTTTTCTATGCGCAACTTAAAAATAAGTTGCAACCGGATGATTTAGTTATTGCATTATCTTGCAGTGGCAATTCTGAAAATATTGTAAAAGCCTCACAATACACAAAAAAAATAGGGGCAACTTTAGTTGGAATGACGGGTTTTGACGGCGGGGAATTGAAAAAAATAAGCGATATTAGCTTTCATGTTAATACTGACAATGGTGAATATGGTCTAGTTGAAGATGTGCACATGATCTTAGATCATATTATCTACAGCTATTATATTGCGCAAAAACCTGAGAATAAAACCAATTATACAATGAGGTAACATGATTAAATTTGCTATTGCCGGCTTTGGAAAAATGGGAAAAATTCGAGAAGCTTCAATTATAGAAAATGCAAACACTTGTCTTGTTGCCGCTTATGAAAGTGGTGAATATGACCCTGTCACTAAAGCCGTTATCAAATGCTCATCGTTTGATGAATTACTAGAGCAAGATATTGATGCACTATTTGTATGTGCCTTTAATAATGTCGCTGCGCAATATACGATCAAAGCGCTTAATAAAGGTATTCATGTTTTTTGTGAAAAGCCACCAGCACGAGATTGTCAGGAACTTGCGTTAGTACTCAAAGCTGAAGAGGAAAGTGGCTTAACCTTAAAATATGGCTTTAATCATCGTCTGCATTACAGTGTCCAACAAGCTAAAAAAATTATAGATTCCGGTGAAATGGGGAAACCACTATGGATAAGAGGAGTATATGGCAAAGCAGGAAGTATTGATTATCATAAAAATTGGCGTAATTATAAGCAATACTCTTCAGGTGGGATCTTGATGGATCAAGGTATCCACATGCTTGATTTATTTCATTTTTTGTTAGATAGAAAGTTTGACGTTATTTCTAGTCAACTATCAACGTCCTTTTGGGATATCGAGGTTGAGGATAATGCTTTTGTTACGCTGCAGAGTGATCAATTAATTGCTACGCTACATTCAAGTGCAACGCAATGGCGTCATAAATTTTTACTTGAGATGTGCTTTGAAAATGGTTTTATTAATTTGGATGGTATCCTCTCTGACTCAAGGAGTTACGCGCCTGAAACTTTAGTGCTAGCAAAGCGTGAATTTGAAGATATTACCTTTGCGATGGGCAAACCCGCGGAAAATGTAATTTGGTTTGAAAATGATGATAGTTGGAAGCTCGAGCTAGAGGAGTTTATTACAGCATTACAAAGTGGTAAGCCTGTAGTAAACGGCACTAGCCAAGATGCTTTTAATGTACTGAGTCTTGTCGAAAACATTTACCAACAAAGTGGTTTTTATCATGAAGCGTAATAAAAGGGTGTTGCTGACAGGCGCCAGCAGAGGAATTGGCAAAGCCACTTATGAATTACTTACTCAGCAATACGACGTTATTGCGCCAACTCGCTCGATGTTAGACCTTGCAAGACCTGAAAGTATTGCTGATTTCTTTGGTCAAGACGCAGCCTATGACGTTGTGATCAATTGTGCGGGAATTAACATCATTAAACCGACAAAAGATATTGTTTACGAAGATATTAAACTACTTAACGCGGTAAATCTTGAAAGTCCACTGTTGATTATTCAGCAATGCTTGCCACACATGCAAGGCCAACAATGGGGACGAGTTATTAATATTAGTTCAATTTGGGGACAAATATCGAAGGCACAAAGAACCTTATATAGCGGTAGCAAATTTGGCCTTATTGGTTATACCAAAGCTTTGGCTAAAGAGTTTGCCAGCCAAAATATTTTGGTTAATGCTATTTGCCCAGGCTTTACTAATACTGAATTAACAGCACAAAGTTTAAGTCAAGATGAATTAACAGAAATAGTTGCTACTATTCCTGCTAATCGCCTTGCTGAACCAAATGAAATAGCAAAGCTAGTCAAATTTATGATTTCAGATGATAACTCATATATGACCGGTGAAGCCGTTACGATTGATGGCGGGTTTTTATCATGAAATCATTGGCAATAGCATCAAAAATTCATGATTATAACGTGAGTTTTATTGATGATTTGACGCCTTTAATTAATTTAATAAAAGATGAAAAAACGGTGTTTGTTTGTGACAAAAACTTGCAACAACATTTCGTTGAATTAAATAATATTCCTGCAGAGCGTTGTTACTTTATTGACGCAATTGAGGAAAACAAAAATATAGACTCCGTTTTGGAGCTTTATCGTTTTTTACTCGGATTTCCGTTTAAGCGAAATCTGCATCTGGTTAGCATTGGGGGAGGGATCATCCAAGATATTTCTGGATTTGTCGCGTCAACCTTATATCGTGGCATTCATTGGAGTTTTTTTCCTACGACATTATTAGCTCAAGCTGATAGCTGTGTAGGTAGTAAAACATCACTGAATTTTGATCACTACAAAAATATACTGGGTAGCTTTTATCCACCTCATCAAATTTTTATTTGTGGAAATTTTTTAGCAACGTTAGCTGAAGATGACATTAATAGCGGTATTGGCGAAATCGTCAAATTTTTGATGTTGGATGATATTAATACTGTCTCAGTGGATAGAATTGCTCAATTAGCGGAAGAGTTAAAGCATAATAAGCAATATTTGCCCGCAATATATCAATCACTGGCCGTAAAACAGTCTTATATAAAACAAGATGAATTTGATTTAGGTAAACGCAATTTATTTAATTATGGTCATTGTTTTGGTCATGCTCTTGAGGCAAGCTCGCACTATAAAGTTCCTCACGGTATCGCAGTTATCATCGGCATGGTGTTTGCTAATACCGTTAGCTTGTTGCGTGGAAGTATTTCTAAAGAATTTTATCAGCATATTAACCAAAGGCTTTACTTTCCTTATATTTCGGTTAATTTATTAGTGTCATACTTTGACCAGGAAGCGCTGCTGCTGGCACTGAAAAGTGATAAGAAGCGCATCGGTGATGATTTGGTCATGATAATGTTGAATAACGAACAATTTGGAGCGGAAAAAGTAACTAACTTAACCGTCCTCGAATTTGAAAGAGCTCATCATTATTTCCTTACACAAATGCAAAAATTTATATCAAAATGAAAATTGCTGTCACTTCAAAAGCCTTCGCAAAAAACGAAGCGTTAATTAGTTTATTATCCACCCACTTTCCAAGCTATAAATTGAATCATGCCGGTAAATTATTATCCGAAAACGAATTTATTGAATTTCTTGCCGATTGTGACGGAGTAATATTGGCAATGGAGCAGTTATCAGAACAAGTCATATCTAGGGTACCTCATATCAAAGCGGTGGCTAAGTTTGGTGTGGGAACCGATAATATTGACTTTGCTGCATGTGAAAAAGCCCGATTACCTGTATTTTTATCTCAAGGAGTAAATAAGCAGTCTGTGGCTGAAATGGTTATTGGCTTTGCTCTCATGTTATTGAGAAACCTTTATTTAACGAGTTGTAATCTCTCGCAAGGTAAATGGCAAAAAGAAGGCGGTGTTAGCCTCTATCATAAAACCATTGGCATCATTGGTTTTGGACATATAGGTTCAGAAGTTGCGAGATTACTTAAGCCTTTTTCATGTCGTATTCTAGTGCACGATATCGTAGATAAATCTGATCTATGTGCAAGGCTAAATGCCGAACAAGTGCCGTTAGAGCAATTGATCGAACAAGCGGATGTAATTTCGTTGCATACCCCGCTTACAGTCACAACCAATAATTTAGTGAATTCTCTCTTTTTACAAAAAATGAAACGCAGTGCTATTTTGATCAATACTGCTCGCGGAGAAGTTGTTGATTTAGAAGCTTTAAAGTTAGCATTACAAAATAAAACAATTGCAGGAGCGGCAATCGATGTATATCGCGAGGAGCCACCGCAAGATCTTGAATTGCTGTCTTTACCAACATTAATTCCAACACCACATATTGGAGGTAACTCAGCAGAAGCAACCTATGCGATGGGAGAGGCAGCCATATTGGCATTGGTAAATTTTTTTGGAGCCGTTGATGATAAATAATCAAACCAAGGTTGCGCTAATCACAGGCGCGGAACAAGGTATTGGTAAAGCTATTCGAGATAAATTCCTTGCTGAAGGGTTTATTGTTTATGGCACAACAAGAAAAAGTACATCGCAACGGATAGAGCGATATCATCCGTTGGTTTTAGATTTAACCGATGCGCTTTCGATAACTGAGTTTACTCGTAATATTGATCAATTAGCACGGCTTGATGTTTTTATAAATAATGCTGGTGTTTATCAACCTGAGCATTCGACAAAGCTTACAGCACAAGCAATTGAAAACACGTTGGCAATCAACTTAACCGCGCCAATGAAAATTTTGCCAACAATATTAAATAAAATGGCTAAAAGCGAGCAAGGTAAAATATTATTGATAAGTTCTATTGCAGCAACGGTATCAAAAGAAAATGCTAGTGCATATGGCGCAAGCAAGGCGGGCTTGTTAGCTTTATCTCGTACATTAGCATTGGAACATGCCGCAGCAGGGATTTTAGTGAATACATTGTCACCAGGGCCAACGCATACCCCTATGGTCGACAGGTTATTGGATGAGAATGCTAGGTTTGAAATCGCACAAAACATTCCATTAGGACGCTTAGCCAACACTGACGAAATTGCCGAAGTAGCATATTTTTTATGTTCTAACAAAAATTCATATATCACAGGTCAAAACATCATTGCTGATGGTGGGTTTACTTGTAAGTAGTATTTAATAGGTTAAATAATGAAAAGAAAAATAATAGCGATGATCCCTGCCAGGCTAGGTAGTAAACGTATTCACCAGAAAAATTTACGTTTAATAGGGGATAGACCTTTAATTAGTTATGTCACGGAAACAGTCGTCAATTCTGCTGCTTTTGATGAAGTATATATTAACTCTGAAGCTGACATTTTTGCTGAAATAGCAGAAGAATATGGCGCTAAGTTTTTTAAAAGGCCGGAAAACTTAGCGCAAGACTCAACAAATAATGATGAATTCTTACAACAATTTTGCCAATCAATTGATGGTGACATTGTCGTTCAAATATTACCGACCTCACCATTTATCACGACCGAAGAAATTCAGGCATTTGTTACAAAAATGCTCGAAGACGAATTAGATACACTTGTTTCTACGGTTGAGCACCAAATAGCTTGTGTAAAAGACGGTCATCCGCTGAATTTTAGTAAATTAGAGCCTCATATATCGTCACAAGATATGCAGCCCGTTGCCTCTTATGCCACAGCATTAATGGCGTGGCGTAAAGCTAGTTTTATTGAACATATGGAACGCTTAGGTTTTGGTTACCATGGTGCGGACGGAAAAACTGCTTATTTTCCGTTGAAGGGGTTTTCTACGATAGATATTGATAATGAAGTAGATTTTCGTTTAGCTGAATCAGTAGCTTTTCATCTTAAAAATAAACAACAAGACTCACCTGCTCGCTTTTATCAAACGAAAGTTGATAAATTTGACGAAGCTGATGTGCCTTCTATTTTAAAAATTGATGGTATTGATATAAGTGATTTTGAACATGAAAATCTACCATTAACTAATCTTAAAAATATAATCTCAAGTATGGATAATAGCCGGTCGTGGTGCTACCGGTTAGTCAATTCCGAAAGTAATAGTGCAACATTGATATCGCAATTACCAGGTGAGGGCAATCGACGTCATTACCACCCTGATTGGAATGAATGGTGGTATATTGTTGATGGTGAATGGCAATGGGATATAGAAGACATAAAGCTCGTAGTAAAAAAAGGTGATATTGTGTATATCGAAAAGAATAAATGGCACAAAATTACTGCAATCGGTGATAAACCGGCTATCAGGTTGGCGGTTAGTCGGGCTGATGTGATTCATAGTTATGAGAATAAGGGTTAACTATTTTTCATTTTAAGTGGTTTAATTGTGAAAATTAGCCGCTTAAATGGCTCTGTTTCATTGATGAATTATACAGCTGAAATAGAGCAGCTCCTTAAGGGCATTTTTGGGCAGAAGAATATAATCACGTAGTATTAGCAATAAGCTTGCTTTATAAATACTAAATTATGAATGACTATTTCTTTTGCTATTGATGAAAATATTTTATATTTTATATTTTATATTTTATATTTTTAAATAAATAATTAACTATGTTTCGTCATTTTTTCTAATAAATTAATACCATCCCAAAGATGATTAAATGTCAGTGCCTGTCCTAAGTTAACTACCCGTTTACACTGTTTATTATTTAACGCTAACAACTCATTTTCGCAAATACCATAAGTACTGACCGTTTGTAGTTTTTCATCAAATGGTAATTCGCTTAAGTCACTTATATTTTGCATTAATAACAGGCCATTCCCATTATGATTGGCTATTAATACAGGTGTGATAGTGTCGAATTCAATAGTTGCTATTTGTTTATGTGAGTGATTGCTAACTATCGATTTATCATTTTCTAATAGTAGCTCTTGTAAGTTTATTTGCCGCTCAGATTGCTCTGTTAAGGTAAATTTTTGTTGGTGTTGCTCTAGCTGACTTATGAGTTCATTCTTAAATTGCTGCTGTATAGCGGTGTTGGTGTTCAGCCAAAACAAGGCTTTTGGTGATGAACAGGCTTGTTGGTGAAATGGTAAAAAGTCGGCGATAAATTGTTTAGCTAAATTATTTAAGTCGTCTGCTGCGACTAAGTGCATGACAGCAATTGAAAATCGAGTGGGAAAACAAACTTGCTGCTCTACAGGGGCTATTTTATTTATTGTTTCGATGGCTAAGTCACCGCCCCATATAATGCGAAAATCACTCCATTGGCTTAAGGATTTAGTTAATGCCAGGTTATTAGCGTTGTACTCAACAATTGAGATCATTTGAGAAAATAGCGGTGAGTTGTTTTTTGCTATAAAGGTTTTTAATAGCGTGATCAGTAAGCGACAAATGTCGCCACTGCGCTCACTAATACGGACAACATTAGTATTACCCGACAATACCGAGAGCAGTAATGAGTAAAAAAATACTGTATCAACATTGGCGGGCGCAATATGAAAAACATTACCTATGGCATGGCGTTTATTGTCAGGTGATAAGCTTATGTAATCTTGCTTAATTTTCTCTAAATTAGCTTTACGACACCAAAAGGCGAGGGCGACTAACTCAGGTTGCTGTTTGCTTTGCCTATTATTTAATAAAAATGTTGAAAATAAGCTTACTTCGTCAATTAACGCACTATGCCATGGCACAGGTAAGTTTGCTTTTTGCTCAGCGGCTTTGATATGCCATTGGGGATTGTCGACTGAATCTAGCGTATTTGCATGGTTAATATTAATATCTGTATTATTACTCGTGCTTGGTAAGGTGTCACTACAACCTCTTATTTGTGCTTTGGGTACACGGCCATGAACATGAAAATATTTACCTTTTCGGCCACATGGGCAAGTATCTTCACCAATAATTATGCCTAAGTCTTCGGTGAGCAAAGCATGCCCAGGATAACTTTGGGCAATAATTGAATTTACCTGAATGAGCCCTTGCTCGCCATGGTCAGCAATAGTTAAATCGCTGGCTCTGCGTGTAATAACATCGGCCCAAATAGGCGTATGTAAATAGCCATGCTCACATTCTATATGAATAGTGCCGGTTTGTTCGACCATACCATAATAGTCGTGAATACTTACCTGACCGAGCTGTTGTGTTATTTGTGCTTTAAAGACCTTATTGCTAACGGCCTGTGCTTGTAGCTTTTTCCAACCGCCACCATGAAATAAGCTAGCATGTGAAAACTGAGCAGTAATATTTTTTTGTTTTAGCACATCAATAAAGTATTGCCAAACAATATAGGTAAAACCAAATATGAGTACTGGCGTTTGTTGATATTTATCGAAAAAATCTACGACTGCTTGCGTATTTAGGCTCAAATCTTCGTTCAGTGCATAGCAGTGGTCACGCCCAAACATAGCAAAACCACGAATGCCTGCCGCTCTAGCTGTCATGGCATTAGGTTGTTTTAAGGTGGCTGAAGTATCAATAATTAACATAGGTCTGCGGGCTTTACCTAACCAATGCTGTAATATTTTAACTAATGTCGTACTTTGCAGTTGCGCTGTTTGGGCGTCTAGTACTATTTGGGAGTTTTGTCCACTCGTACCAGAAGAATGCAATGTTCTGAAAATATCTTTTTCTGCAATACTTGCTAATAAATACTCTTTAAAATGACGTGCAGCGAAAGGCGGAATGTCATTGATATGATTAATGGCTAAATTTGGATAATGAGCATTAATAAAGCGTGCGTATAATAGACAGTGTTCACGATGATAGTTGGTTAACGCTAACAGCTTTTCAGCCAATATTGTTTGCTTATCGCTATGTGAATATTGATAAATCGCTAGGTCTGTCAAGGCAGTGTTTTTTTCTGTTGGCGCATTCATATTATTGACTCAGTGCCATATAGTCGACTTTACCATTAGATTTTCTCGGCAATAGCGCTCGACAGTTAAGGTTTATATATCGGCGATTAATATGACAAAAATCAGCGATGTCTTGTTGCAACTTTTCAATATTTAGTGATTGCTTAGTATCTGGTTCAGCGTCAGAGTCAACATAGTACAAGGTCAACATATCATCAGTATTGCTGATGGCGAAGTCAATAGACGTAGTCGCCCTGATATGTCTTTCAACTTCATCTAAACTAATACGCTTGCCCATGATTTTAACTATCCGTTTAATACGGCCGACTAACTTATAATCTCCGTCATTATCAACAACGGCTAAGTCACCGGTGTGTAACCAATCAATTTCCTCATACGTTGCTAAGCTATTAACATTTTCGGCATAACCGATAAATACATTGCCACCTCGATAACAAAGTTCGCCAACGGTATTGCTCAGGGTCACGTGCTGATTCTGTTTATTGATGATAGCCAACTCGCCATGTGGTATAACTTGACCTATATAACCACTTTTTGTCGCAACTTTTTTCGGCGGTAAGTAAGCAATACGGGCACATGCTTCGGTTTGCCCGTACATTAAAAATAACGCTTTATTATTCTCTTGGCACCAATTATTGACGCTTTGACAAGTGGCTTCTGATAACTGTCCGCCAGCTTGTGCCATATATTGCACTGAAGCTAGTGGTAAGCGCTTAAGCTGTAACTTAGTTAATAACTCAAAACTAAAAGGTACACCATAAAATGAGCTAGGTTGGTGGTCTTTATAGATTTGCCACAAGCTTTTATCTATCGGTGAGGCTTGGGTTAATACGATTTTCGCCCCAACAGCTAAGTGGGTGTGTAATATCGATAAACCAAAACTGTAGTGTAACGGTAGGGTGGTTACTACACAGTCGGTTGATTTTATTGGTAAGTATTGGCATATCGACTGGGTGTTTACGGTTAAATTATGATAACTCAGTTTCACTAATTTAGCCGATCCCGTTGAGCCACTGGTGGATAATAATAGTGCTAATGAAGCGTGCAGGGCTACAGGTTTTTCGTTAAGTAGAGTGATCTCTTGTTGCTCAATGAGGTAGTTAACTTGGTATTGATTCAGTATTTTTTGATGACGGTTCTGTACCGTGTTATTTGCTTGATCGGTGTTTTTTTCTATCAGTAAAACTACATGTTTTGCCCGCAGTAAAGCAAGGTAGCTGATCAGAAAATTGAGATTATTATGAGCCACCAATGCAACGAGTTGGCGTGTTGCTGGTAAACGCTCAATTAAAGCGTCAATACGTTGATTTAGCTCACTATAAGTGATTTCTAGCTTATTGTCGGCATCAATAATACTATTGGTGTGTGTGGCCAGATTGGCTGACCAAAATACAGCCGTTAAGTCGCTCACTTGATTAATACCTTGTACTTGCGTATTTATAACCATGGCTTATAAAGTTAAACCGGCATCAACAGCGAGAATATGCCCGGTAATATAACTTGCTTGCTCGCTCGCTAAAAATCCGATGGCTTTTGCGACATCGTTTGAACAGCCTAAGCGCTTTAATGATGTAGCTTGTACTAACGTTTCCCGCTGTTCTGGCGTATAACTGGCAACAAGGTCTGTATCAATAAAACCGGGGGCAACGGCATTTACGCGAATATTATGGACACCAAGTTCTTTGGACATACTTTTTACCATACCATGTAAGCCAGATTTCGCCGCGCTATAGAGTATTTGGCCTATCGCACCTTGATCTGCAACAACCGAGCTAACAAACACCATTGCGCATTCATTGTTGCTTTGTTTATTGCGTAGCATTAATCGACTACTCAGCTGTGCCAATAACAAGCTTGATTTTAAATGTAAGTTAAATTGTTGATCGATATCTGATGCTCTTAAGGTGGTTAGTGAGCCTTGAGTAAGAGAGCCGGCACAATGTATTAGGCAAGTCAGCTGTGAGAGTGATTTATTAACTTGTTGCATAAGGGGTTTAATGCTTGTGCTGTCGGTTAAGTCGGCGCAGTAATAATAACAGTCTATCTGATAATTGGCTTTTAATTCATCATGCAAAGAGATAAGTCGTGTTTCATCGCGACCGTGTAAAAACACTTGCCAGCCACGTTCGGCAAACCAGTGAGCACAGGCTTGTCCTATACCGCCACTTGCGCCCGTTATTAATACACCTTTTGCCATAATTTCTCTTATTGTTGTTAGATTAAAGTCATCAGCAGGGTTGTTATTAGCGGTGACTTTTTAAGTGTGACCGTTACTTACTGTTCGTTAAATGATATATCATACTTTGCTAAAATTTCTTGCGCTTTGCTATAAGAGCTCATGTCAATAATATCATCGGTATCAAGCATAACATCGAAACTATTCTCTAATTCAGCAATCAATATCATATGACCTGTAGAGTCCCATTTCGGGTGCTTGGCATAATTAAGTGATGTATTTATCTCATGTTCAGGAATTTCTAATGCCGTCGCAAATGCTTGTTTAAGTTTATTAATTGACACGTTTTTTTCCTCTGGCTAAAAATTGCTTTAATGATTGGCTTTTTGTTTCATAGTCTTTAGCAGACAATGAAATAGCTAAAAATTCATTTTCGCTCTGATGGCGGTTTTGCTGCGAATTTTTAGACGTTAAAGTGTAGCCAAGTTGTTGATTATATTTAAGTGCAGCACTATTGTCTGCTTTTACTTTTGAGCTAAGCTTTTTAATACCGAGCTGCTCAAAAGCATAATCATTGATAGCCAAAGATGGCGCAAAAGCGAGAATGTTCTGACGATATTTCTCTTCGCCAATATATAAACCAACTTCGCCATGTTGAGATCTTTCTAGAGCTAAGCCATCGTGGCAGCTGATATTAATGGCTCCTATTGGCAGCTCTCGATAATAAATGACAAAATGTTGTTGATCTTGTCGTTTGGCTAATCCCGAAAACCAGCGTTGATGTTCAGCGCGGCTAATGACTTGCTGATTGATCATATACTGACGAACGTTGGCTTGGTTGCGCCATTGATATAATAGCACCTGATTATCAGCATTAACCGGCACTAGTTTGACGCTATAGCCGTTGATAATTGGTGCTGTAGATAATAATTTACTCGCTGCTAAAGTATTAACCGTAGGATCAGTGAAAGTTAGTCTCTTAGTTTTATTCTTCATATCCTAATGACTCTTTTGTACTACCTGTTGATTGATTTTTGCAATATCGGCGTGTTGGTGTAAAAAATCAATAATTTCAGCCGCTGTTGCATCAATAATTGCTTCTGGATATTGCGCCATGAGTGCTTCAATCAGCGCCAAATCGTCAGCTTCATCTACACAGAGGCGCAATGCGCTAGTATTCGATGTTTCGGTGGAACTTTCTGTCAATTCACTGGCGTTCAGTTTTATTGATAAGAGTGGATATTGTTCAGCGTTTTGATAAAGAAAAGGCGTTACGTGCTCAAGCTGATAGCTGGTTTCGGCCATTTGAGCGGCTTGGCTAAGCGCGGACATAGAAAAAACCTCTGCGTCAAAACCTCGAGCACAACTTGTAATGTCAATGTTACTGATACCGTTTATATTTTCTTTAATATGGCGGATGATTAATTGATCAATTAAGGTCGGATCAATGAGTGGGCAGTCACTGGTCAAACGCACGATTAAATCATCGGGCTGGGCATTAAATGCCTTAGCGGCATCGAAATATCTTTTTAAAACATTATGCTCGTCACCGTAATAACACTCCAACGACTTTTCTCGTGCGGGGTTAACAAAAGCCAGCTGAAAAAAGTGTTTAAAGGCCGCGATTAATATTTTATCTTGTGGCGCTGTGGTGGTGGCAATAATGTGCAGGTGTATTTTTTTGGATTGCTGTACGCGTTCACAGTGCCATTGCAGTAATGATTTACCTTGCACCACTTTCAGTATTTTACCTGGCAGTCGTGTTGAGCCCATGCGTGCTTGGCTAATACAAAAAACCTTCATTACAATGTCCCTTGTACGCGGTTCGCAGGGCTAAAGTCGGTAATATATTCTGTTTTTAAGGCACTTCCTGCATTTAAATCACAGCTTGCCGTGCGAGTAAGTACGTGGTCTAAATAGCGAGGATGTAGCCCTAATCCTGGACGCACTGATTTAATGTTTTGCGTGGTAAATTTTTCGCCTGCTTTTATATCTTGCGCAATATAAAGCGAGCGTCTGAAGGCATGATTGCTTTGTTCACTCTGTTTCAGTTTGTAATCAACCCGTCCTAATACCGACCAGGTGTCTTTTATATCCGTCACGAGTTGTGAAAATTGGGCCGGCGACAGTGAAAATTTTGCGTCGACACTATTATCATTCTCGTGCAAGGTAAAGTGTTTCTCGATAATACGCGCACCCAACGCAACGGCTGTGATGGCGGTTGTATTAGTAAGTGAGTGATCACTTAACCCTATAGGTAAATTATATTGCCGTGTTAAATCTGCAATGGTTTGTAAATTACAATCCGTTAATGGCGCAGGATAGCCACTGACACAATGTAAGATCGCTAAATCTCTGCCACCACCGTCATAGATTGCTTGTGCCGCTTCTGCAATTTCAGCTGCTGTGGCCATACCTGTCGACATAATAATCGGTTTACCTGTCGATGCAGCATATTTTAAAAGTGCAATGTCGGTAATTTCAAAAGAGGCAATTTTGTAAGCAGGGCAGCCTAAATCTTCTAATAGATCGATAGCGGTAGGGTCAAAAGGTGATGAAAATAAGGTGATATTATGCTGCTGTGCACGTTTAAATAACTCACTATGCCATTCCCATGGCGTATGGGCTTCTTGGTAAAGCTCGAATAACGTTCGGCCCTGCCAAAGGCCATCCGTTAAACAAAACTCGGGACCATTATGATCAAGCGTAATGGTATCAGGGCGATATGTTTGAATCTTAATTGCGTCAACACCGCTAGCTGCTGCCGCATCAATTAATTGTAGTGCGCGTTGAATGTCACCTTGATGATTGCCTGATAGCTCAGCAATCACGTAAGGGGAATGATTTGAACCAATGGTTCTTTTGTTAATAGAGAACTCAGCGTTAAATAAGTTGTTTGGCATTTTAGCGTCTTAATTTGTTGATTATTGAAACAATACGGTCTGCACCTTGTCCATCAAAATGATTGAATAGATTGTCAGCCATGTCTTGGCGTTGTTCAGTTGCTAGCCATAACGTTGTAGCAGCCTGCAATATAGATACCAGAGGTTTATTACTGCTGGGCTCAGCACAATCAAAGGCTAAAAAACCGAGATTAAACATCGGGGAGTTCATTGCAGATAGTTGATTTTTACTGACGCAAAGACCAACACTTGGTGTGCCTAAGGTGGCAAGTTCATATAAGGTGCCGCCGGCGGCAGTAATCGCCATTTTAGCCTCTGCCATTAACGGCGCCATGTTGGTGACGTTTTTATGCAAACGACAATTTTTATGCTGTTTGATTAATGCTAGCAAAGCTACCTCATCGGCATGATTCATATTGGCAATAACAATGTCTAATGGCAACCTTGGGTCATAACTCAGTAAAGCTTGTGTAATAGGATAGGTAAAATTAGCGACATCAGAGCCTCCCATCGTAATCATCAACCGTGTTCTTGCTTGCTTGTTTTTTAATAAATGGCGCTGCGTTTGAAATTCAGCACGAATGAGCCTGAATTTAGCACCCAGTAAAAGTGTTGGCTGACTTGAACGAGCATGATAGTCCTGCGCTGTTGCATCATCAGCAGCATTAATAATGATATCAGCAACAATTAATTCATTATCAGTATTGTCATCGAAAACAACAATATCGGCAGTACAGTTTGTTAGGTTATGCTTTTCAGTGAGGGTTAAATGGTAGTCATCAATGACCAGTAATGATGCATTATAAGCTTGCACATAATGGTTGATTGAACGGGTACCAAGTTGTTGACAGGCAAAATTGCTATTCAATAATTGCTGCTTAATATTTACCGTCATTTGCTGATAAATAAAGCTCACATGATAAGAATTTTTCTTTAATGCTTGTGCTAAGGCAAGCTGACGTAAAACATGACCATTACCTATGCTAGGCGAACTGTTTGCATAAATTAATACTACTGAGTGAGGTTGAATAGAAGCGCTGTTTTTCATAGTGTTAGAAAGTAACATAGATGACGGCTAGAGTTAATAAACTTAGAGATATTGTTTAACTCAATTATCTATGATGCTTTGTTAGTAAGTCAATAATATGACGTGCAAGTGTCAATTTTTTGTTGATTAATCACAATAGCAAGTTAATATAGCTAATATATATGATTTTAAGTGGTTTATCAGGACATTAAGTTGTTAGGGCAAAAAATGCAAGGGCAAAAACATATTTTAGTCGTCGATAATGACGCGGCAAGACGCCAACAAATAGAAACTGTTTTAGCCTTTGTTGGCGAGCATTATCATGTTTTTTCTGAAGTTGACATTGATAAGAATTTAGCTGAAATACCGAATATTCTGATGATAATTTTATGTGGTGATATTTCATCCAAGTTACAAGGAATTATTAAAGCACGGCCAACCTATCCATTTGTTTATCACGATATACTTGATAAAAAACAAATTAATGGTTATGTCAATGTCATTGGTGAACTAACCCGACCTTTAAATTATGCGCAATTAACTGAACTCGTGCATCATAGTCACCAATATCACAATAATTTGCCTACTAAGCGTGATGTTAATCGTCCAAACTCATTATTTCGTTCTTTAGTGGGCATCAGTGCTCCGATGCAACAAGTGCGCTTTTTAATTGAACAAGTAGCAAGTACGGCAGCGAGTGTATTGATCTTAGGTGAGTCTGGTACAGGTAAAGAGGTGGTTGCACGTAATATTCATAACCACTCTGATCGACATAAAGGGCCATTTGTACCGGTCAACTGTGGCGCTATTCCTGCTGAGCTGCTAGAAAGTGAGTTGTTTGGTCATGAGAAAGGTGCTTTTACCGGGGCTATTTCTACCCGTAAAGGTCGCTTTGAAATGGCGGAAGGCGGCACACTGTTTCTCGATGAGATTGGTGATATGCCGCAACCTATGCAAGTAAAACTGCTTCGTGTCTTGCAAGAGCGAACTTTTGAACGGGTGGGCGGGGCTAAAAGTATCAAAGCCAATGTGCGTATTATTGCTGCAACACATCAGCATTTAGAAGAGATGATTAAAAGCAATCAATTTCGTGAAGATCTTTATTATCGCTTAAATGTTTTCCCGATCGAAACACCAGCGCTAAGAGAGCGAAAAGAAGATATTCCGTTATTGTTACAAGAACTTATTTCAAGATTTAGCGCTGAGCAAGGTCAATCTGTACGTTTTACTGATAAAGCGATTGAATCATTACAGGAACACTTTTGGGCCGGTAATGTTCGTGAGTTGTCTAACTTAATTGAACGCATGATTATTATGTATGGTGAACAAGTGGTTAATGTTGGGCAACTACCGCTAAAATATCAACATTTAGATGTAGATGATTTTCAACCGGAATACCCAGAAGAATTGCAAGAACGTGAAGCGATTAATGCATTATTTTCAGGTTTTGATTACGATGATGAAGACGATACAACAGCGCACAATAGCGAACAAGATACAGCAGCGAATACTGAAGGTAAAACTGTCGATGTTTTGCCTAGTGATGGTCTTAATTTAAAAGAATACCTAGCTGAGCTAGAAGTATCATTGATTAAGCAAGCGCTTGATAAAAATGATTGGGTTGTTGCTCGCTCTGCTGAACTTTTAGGCATGCGTCGCACCACTTTAGTGGAAAAAATGCGTAAATATAACTTACAAAAGTAAGCGCTAAATTAGAGCATTATTAAGAGAATATCGCTATTGCAGATTGTATTTTTGTCAATGGCGTTATACCAAGTCTATTAAGTTTAACTATCCGTCATCCTCTTGCGATATCCTAACGCTTAACGAGCGTCAGCCATTTTATTGACAGCAAAGTTACAGGTTGGAAGTTGCCTTTAACCATTGAATAATATAGCTTTAATTGATTGGCATAGTTCATGCTTTATCCGAGTGTACTTCTTTACTCGGGTGAAATTATTATGGCACTTGCCTATTCGACATCGACCAACTCTTCATCAGCTAGTCCAGTGCTGAATCGTGTATTAACTTCATTTGATGAGGTTAGTTTAAAACATGAGCAAACTAATCGATTAGAACGTGAAAATTACGCGGGTGAATTGGCCTTCTTACGTCAACAAAATAAACAACTACAACACGTTATTGATGTTATGCCGACAGGAATGATCATGCTTAACGGTGATGGCATTGTGGTGAAAATTAATGATACTGCACGATTACTGCTTGATGAGCCTATTTTAGGACAACCTTGGTTTGATGTCATTAAGCGGTCTTTCAAACCTAGAGCTGATGATTGGCATGAGGTTTCTCTTAATGATGGTCGTCGCGTTAAATTAGAAATTACCGCCTTAGGTGATCAACCCGGACAGTTGATCATGATCACTGATTTAACCGAAACCCGTTTATTACAAGACAAATTGGGACAATTACAACGTCTTTCATCTTTAGGGCGTATGGTCTCTAAATTGGCACATCAAATTCGTACTCCCTTATCTGCAGCAATGTTGTATGGTGCAAATTTACGTAATAAAAAATTAACTGATGATGCGCGAGTGAGCTTTCAAGACAAGTTAATGTTGCGTTTGCATGACTTAGAACAACAAGTAAATGATATGTTACTGTTTGCTAAAAGTGGCAAGCAAGCGGTGGTTGAACCCTTGAATATCAATCAACTTATTGAAGGGGCAAAACAAGCAATTGAGCCGCAAGTTAATCAACTGGGGGCAAAAGTTAATTTAAATCTTTGTCCGCAAGGTTGTGAAGTGCTAGGTAATGCGACAGCATTATCAGGGGCGATTCAAAATCTTATTCACAATAGCTTATCGGTGATTAAAACGGCTGCGGTTATTGATATCAGTGCCTATTGTCACGGTGAATATGCTTATATCAGCGTACGTGATAACGGCCCCGGTATTAGCGCTGAACTTGCCGATAAAATATTTGAACCTTTTTATACCTCAAGAAGCCAGGGCACAGGTCTAGGACTTGCTGTAGTAAAGTCAGTTACTAATGCCCATCAAGGCGAAGTAAGCTTGTTGAGTAAACCCGGTGAAGGTGCACATTTTTGTATGAAAATACCTAAACTTATCAGTAAGAAAAATGATGCTGTGCCAAGTCAGAAAGACAGCGAACAAGTTTTGTCAAAGGAGTTAACTAATGACCACAAGTAAAATCATGGTAGTAGAAGATGATGCCGGACTGAGAGAGGCACTTGTTGATACTTTGTTATTGGCAGGCTATGAATGTTTAGCTGTTGATTCAGGTGAAGAGGCATTAATTTCGCTAAAATCACATAGTGTTGATTTGGTGGTAAGTGATGTTCAAATGGGTGGTATGTCAGGACTTTCTTTATTAAAAAGTATTCGTAACAACTATCCCAAATTACCGGTATTGATCATGACAGCTTACGGTACTATTGATGATGCAGTACAAGCTATGCAAGACGGTGCCTGTAATTATATGGCGAAGCCGTTTGCACCAGAAGTTTTGCTCAACATGGTGAATCAATATGTGCCATTACAAGTTAATGACGGTACTGATCCTGTGGTTGCTGATGTGCAAAGTATTGAATTGCTGAATTTAGCAAAAAAAGTTGCTAATACTGAGGCTTCCGTCATGGTATTAGGACCAAGCGGTTCAGGTAAGGAAGTACTTGCACAATATATTCATAATTACTCGCCGCGAAGCCAAGCGCCATTTGTTGCCATTAACTGTGCTGCTATTCCTGAAAATATGTTGGAAGCAACGTTATTTGGTTATGAAAAAGGTGCCTTTACAGGTGCTATACAAGCCTGTCCAGGCAAGTTTGAACAAGCGCAGGGCGGTACTATTTTATTAGATGAAATTACTGAAATGGACTTGGGCTTACAAGCAAAAATATTGCGAGTATTACAAGAACGAGAAGTCGAACGTTTAGGTGGTCGTAAAACCATTAGTTTAGATGTTCGGGTCATTGCCACGAGTAACCGAGACCTAAAAGATGCTGTGCAGGAGGGTATTTTTAGAGAAGATTTATACTATCGATTAAATGTCTTTCCATTGACTTGGTTACCGCTAAATGAACGTCGAGGTGATATCTTACCTTTGGCTAAGCATCTAATTTCACGAATTTGTCAAAAAGATGGTAATATTATTCCTGAATTTACTGCCGCAGCGCGCAGTAAATTACTGGCTTATGATTGGCCTGGCAATGTTCGAGAATTAGATAATGTAATACAGCGAGCACTGATCTTACAAAGCGATCGTTGTATTGATGCTAATGATTTGTTGATTGATGACTTTCAGCCAGCTAAAGTGCACAGTGAAGCACTAGAGCCAAGTAAAGATGATAAGCTAGGCAGTGAGCTGAAATTACAAGAGCATCAAATTATATTAGATACCTTACATGCGTGTCGAGGCAGTCGAAAAGATGTTGCTGAGCGTTTAGGTATCAGCCCACGCACATTGCGCTATAAAATTGCTCGTATGAGAGATAGCGGCATACAAATCCCATTGTAATTTGATGGTTTAAATAGCTTTAAGTCATGATTGAAACAATAAAAAGCAACCTAGATTAGGTTGCTTTTTTTATTGTTATTATCTTATAATTTCAACCTTTGTGATTGATTATTAATATTATATTTTATTTTTAGTGATTTGGCCTTGTTAGCCAATTACTCATCCTCTTCGCCTTGGCACTATGCTTGCTTAATCCTTAGTAATATTAAGTAACAAGAAATTGACGCAAGCGAGTTAGCCATGGATATTAAAACCAATTCTCTGTACGCCCAAATGCAAAGCATGTCGATGGAAGCGATGGGAAATCGATTACCCATCGGTGATGAAAGTGGCATGGGCACACCGGCTGTTAGTAAAACCGGTAGCGATTTTGGCAGCTTATTAAAAGATGCAGTAAATAATGTTAATGAAATACAACAAGAAGCCGGACAAAAGAAAAAGGCATTTGAAATGGGCGATCGCAGCGTTACATTAGCTGATACCATGATAGCTTCGTCCAAAGCAGGTATTGTTTTGGACGCCACAGTGCAAGTACGAAACAAGTTTGTTGAAGCGTATAAAGACATTATGAGTATGCCAGTATAGCTGTTCAGCTATTAATACCTTTGGTATAAGTTGATATTTAAAAAGAATAAAGCACCAGTGATGCGGAGAGAGTAAGTGGCAGATTCAACAGACAACACAAATTTAATGCTAACGGATGGTAATAACGATCTGGTTGCTAATGATGGCGCCGACGGTGTTGTTGGTGAACAAAAATCAGGTCTAGCCGGTGCTATGGGCAATGTCGATTTTTTACGCCAGATTACCATAGTCATGGCGCTAGCTATCTGTTTAGCTATTGCCATTTTTGTCATCATGTGGGCTAACCAACCGGAATATCGTTTTTTAACTAAACTGCCAACTGAACAATTGATCAAAACCATGGACTTTCTTGACAGCAACAAAGTTGAATATCGTCAAGAAAATAACACCATATCTGTACAAAGTGACGAGTATCAAAGTGTCAAGATCATGCTCGCGCGTGAAGGCTTAAGTGAAGGGCCATCAGAAGGTAGCGAAATTCTGATGCAAGATATGGGCTTTGGTGTTAGTCAACGCCTTGAAAGCGAACGCTTAAAGCACTCCAGAGAACAGCAATTAGCCCGTACCATTGAACAATTACAAACTATCGCAAGAGCCCGTGTTTTATTGGCGATTCCGCGTGATAATGTTTTTGCTAAGCGTGAAAAAAATCCATCAGCAACAGTGGTACTAACTCTACGCCGTGGTCGTTTGCTTTCGGAAGAAGAAGTGGACTCTGTGGTTGATATTGTTGCATCAGCAGTGCAGAGCCTTGATCCTAACCGTGTGACGGTTACCGATCAAAATGGCCGTTTACTTAATTCTGGCTCGCAAAATTCGGTTTCTTCACGTTCACGTAAAGAATTTGAAATCGAGCAGAAACGTGAAAAAGAATATATGGATAAAATTGATTCAATTTTAATTCCTGTGATTGGTTTAGGCAATTATACCGCACAAGTCGATGTCGCGATGGACTTTACCAATAGCGAAGAAACTCAACGTCGTTATAATTCAGATTTACCTGCTTTACGCAGTGAAATGAAAGTAGAAGATAACACCATTGGTGGTTTGCTGGGTGGTATTCCTGGTGCATTAAGTAACCAGCCACCACTTGATAGTAATATTCCTGAAGATGCAACCGGTAATGCCCAGCAACAAGCTATGCCCGGTCGTAAACACATTGAGTCAACACGTAATTATGAACTTGATGAAGCGATCAGTTATACCAAACAGCAAACAGGGGTTATTCATCGCATTAGTGTCTCTGTTGCTTTAGATTATTTACCTGGTACTAATGCCGAAGGTGAGCCCGTACCAGCGCCACGCTCAGTGCAAGAAATGGCTAATATTCGTCGCTTACTGCAAGGCAGTATTGGTTTCGATTTACAACGTGGTGATTCACTGGAAGTTGTTACTTTACCGTTTTCACGCCCTGATATTATCGATGTTGAAAAACTACCAATATGGCAAGAACCTTGGTTCCTAAAACTGTTAAAGCTTATTATGGGTGCGGTGGTTATTATTGTACTGATTTTAGCTGTAGTACGTCCGATGTTGAAACGTCTAATTTACCCTGATCAAACGCCGAATGATTATGGCGATAAGTCGCTTGATAGTCATATTGACTTGGGCGATGAGACTATGGATATGCTAACATCTGATTTCGATGCCGGCGCGGTTGGCTTCGCTCCAGATGGTAGTTTACAATTACCTGATTTACACCGTGATGAAGATGTCTTAAAAGCTGTCCGAGCGTTAGTTGCTAATGAGCCAGAATTATCGTCGCAAGTAGTTAAAAGTTGGTTGAACGAAGATGAGTGATGAAAACCAAGACCTAGCAGAAGTACAGCCATCCGCTGGCTTTGATGTTAATAAACTTGATGGTGGTGAAAAAGCCGCAATTTTATTATTGAGCCTATCAGAAGAAGATGCTGCGCAAATATTAAAACACTTAGAGCCGAAGCAAGTGCAAAAAGTGGGTATGATCATGGCCGGTATGGAAGATTTTACTCAGCAAAAAATTACTGCAGTGCATAAGTTGTTTATTAACGAAATTCAAAACTTTTCTACTATTGGTTTCCAAAGTGAAGAATTTGTTCGTAAAGCCTTAACTGCGGCGTTGGGTGAAGATAAAGCTGGTAACCTTATTGACCAAATTGTTATGGGGGGCGGTGCTAAAGGTCTTGATTCTTTAAAATGGATGGACTCTAAGCAAGTAGCCAATATTATCCGTAACGAGCATCCGCAAATTCAAACTATTGTTTTATCTTATCTAGAGCCTGAACAATCGGCAGAAATAATGACCCAATTTGCTGATAAAGTGCGTTTAGACTTAATGATGCGTATTGCTAACTTAGAAGAAGTTCAGCCGGCAGCATTACAAGAACTAAATGAGATCATGGAGAAACAGTTTGCTGGTCAAGCTGGTGCACAAGCTGCGAAAATGGGCGGCTTAAAAGCAGCAGCAGATATTATGAACTACCTAGACACTAATGTTGAAGGTATGTTGATGGATTCAATTCGTGAGCATGATGAAGAAATGAGTCAACAAATTCAAGACTTAATGTTTGTCTTTGAAAACCTTGCTGATGTTGATGATAGAGGTATTCAAGCTATTCTGAGAGAAGTTCAACAAGATGCTCTCATGAAAGCGATTAAAGGTACTGATGAGGCCTTGAAAGAAAAAATTATGAGCAACATGTCTAAACGTGCGGCAGAAATGTTAGCCGATGATCTTGAAGCTATGGGCCCTGTTCGCATTAGTGAAGTCGAAGCGGCACAAAAAGAAATTCTTTCGGTCGCTCGGCGATTATCTGATGCCGGTGAAATTATGCTTGGTGGTGCAGGTGGTGGCGATGAATTCTTATAATAAAATAGCAATGGGCTTTGCATTATGAAAGCGCTTTCTCCTTTGAGTAATGCGGCGATAACGCCAGAAGAAAGTGAACATGTTGATAGCTGGACTGTCCCGAATGTGGAGTCTAGGGATGTGCAAGATGAGGGTAAAACCAATGCCCTTGGTAAATCACGCAGTTGGCGTTATGAGCCGCCAGAGGAAACCGAAGTTGCTGAGCCGGCGCCGTTAACCGCAGAAGAAATCGAAGAGATTCGTCAAGCTGCATTCGATGAAGGTTTTGAGCAAGGTAAAGCTGATGGTTTTGCCAAAGGATTTGAGGAAGGTAGAGCCAGTGGCCATCAAGAGGGCTTAACCTCAGGCCATGTCGAAGGGATTGAACAAGGTTTAGCACAAGGTAAAGAAACCAGTGAACAACAAATTGCTGCTATGCAATCATTGCTAGAGCAATTACATAAGCCGATGGCGAATGTTGAAAAAAATGTTGAAGCACAGTTATTGCAACTCGTGGTGCAATTAACGCAAGCGGTAACCAAGCATGAAGCTAAAACCAATCCTGATATTTTATTATCGGCGATTGCTGAAGGTGTTAAAGCCTTGCCTGGACATGAATCGCAAATACAAATCCTATTGAATCCACAAGATATTAAATTAGTCGAAGAGCAATTTGGTGCCGGACATATTCAGGCGCAAGGTTGGCAATTACTTGCGGCGCCACAGTTAAGTCGGGGGGGGTGCCAAATTGAAAATAGCACTTCAAATATAGATCTCAGTGTTAAATCGCGTTTGAACGAAGTCTTAGAGTCGTTTTTGCAAGCAGCACTACATCAATAAACTCTCTTTAAGCAGCGTAAAACTTCTATGGTTGATATAAACCGCATTACGGAACGTTTAAAAAACTGTGAAAAACTCATACAGCCACATAGTGTCTCGGTTGCTGGGCGCTTAGTGCGTGTGGTCGGCTTAACATTAGAGGCTGTTGGCGTTAAAGCGCCTGTCGGTAGTCAATGTTTAGTGGAAACTTCGCAAGGCGATCTGATTGCCGAAATTGTCGGCTTTTCACAAGATATAACTTTTCTGATGCCTGAGCAAAGCTTGCAAGGTGTATTACCTGGTGCGCGGGTCGTGCCATTATCGACCAAGGCACGTTTACCACTTTCTATGGACTTGTTAGGCAGGGTAATTGATGGTGTTGGTAAACCTCTTGATGGTAAAGGGCCGATCAAAGCGCAAGAAAACTATCAATATGATAGTAAGCCTATTAATCCATTATCGAGACGAGCGATCACTGAGCCACTCGATGTTGGTGTCCGTTCTATTAACAGTTTCTTGACTGTTGGAGTCGGCCAACGTATGGGCTTGTTTGCGGGTTCAGGTGTCGGTAAGAGTGTACTCTTAGGTATGATGACACGAGGCACCAATGCAGATGTGATTGTGGTTGGATTAATCGGTGAACGTGGTCGAGAAGTCAAAGAGTTTATTGAAGAAATTCTTGGTGAAGAAGGTAGAGCACGCTCTGTTGTCGTGGCTGCTCCTGCGGATAATTCAGCACTCATGCGACTTAAAGGTTGTGAAACCGCGGTGCAAATTAGTGAGTATTTTCGTGACCAAGGTTTAAAGGTTTTACTCTTAATTGACTCAATTACTCGCTATGCCCAGGCGCAGCGAGAAATTGCACTGGCAGTAGGTGAACCGCCGGCAACTAAAGGTTATCCACCATCGGTGTTTTCTAAATTACCTCAGCTTGTTGAACGGGCGGGTAATGGTGGTGACGGGCAAGGTTCAATCAGTGCTTTTTTTACGGTGTTAACTGAAGGCGATGATCTACAAGACCCTATTGCCGATGCAGCACGTGCTATTTTAGATGGTCATATTGTGTTATCGCGTAAATTAGCCGATGCGGGGCATTACCCTGCGGTTGATATTGAAGGTTCAATTAGCCGTGTTATGCCAATGGTGACCAGTGAAGAACATCAACAACTTGCTCGACAATTACGTCAAGTTTATGCCTTATATCAAGAGAATAAAGATCTAATATCTATTGGCGCCTATAGCAGGGGGACAGATCCCAGAATTGACCAAGCGATTGACTTACAGCCTGTTATACAGTTTTTCTTGCAGCAAAGAATGCTAGAAGTTATCCCTTATGACCAAAGTTTAACGCAGCTGCAAGAAGTTTTAGCGGCGGCGCAAGCTCATGCCCAGAAAAACCAGTAAGCCACTTAACGCATAAACGGTAAGCTAATGAAGCAGTTAAATACTTTATATAAATTTGAACTTGATAAAGAGCAAAAGGCCTCACAAGCCTTACAAGCGGCCGAGCTCGATTACCAACAAAATAAAGAACGCTTGAAAAGCGTTAGTGATTATCGCTTGGAATATATGAAACGACTTAATCAGCGCTCAATAGAAGGTATAGATAGTGCGACCTATAGCCACTTTCATGCTTTTATTGCCAAACTTGATAACGCAGCCCAACAAGTTAAGGTTGCTGTTCACCAAGCCAAAGCCTTGGTTGCAACTCGTAAAAAACAATGGCTAGAACAAAGAAGAAAAATACAAGCAGTAGAGCTATTGCGCGATAGAAAGCTAGCAGAGTTCAAGCTAGCGGCGAACAAGCAAGAACAAAAAATGTTTGATGAAATAGCAACTCAACAATTTGTTCGGCGTCAACGGTAGGTATTATTAATACGGCTATTAATAGTAACAATGATAAAGCGCATAACTTATTCTGTTGTTTTTGGAATAATACTTGCTTAATGTAAGGTATTATCTAAAACATTAGTCCGCGGCTTTTCAGTCACAGTTAAAAAAGGTTTGTTATGTCTCAAGTAAATTTATTGTCTGTTGATGTTTTACAAAACTCTGATATTAAAGGCAGTAATGGTAATTCATCAATAAAAAATCAAGCTAAAGGCGGTACTTTTTTTGATGAAATGGCACAATATTATCCGAAAAAAAATACAACTGAACAGGATGGTGAAATTAAGCGTGACGGCAAACCTGTGTCAAAAACGGCAATTGAGCAGACTAAAGCAGATAATGAATCTGGTGATGACCAACATACTTTACCTGTGCCAGTAGCGTCAAATGATGAAACGTTAAACACTAAAGTAATTGTCAACGATGAGCAATATACTTTGCCTGTTCCTGTAATGGCGTTAAGCGGCGAAAATAAAGCAATTGTAGAAGACGATACAGGCTCTATTGATAAAGTCAGGGCAAAAGCTAATCAGCAAGAGCAAACGATTGAAAGCCAAGCGCGAAGTGAAGTCGCAGTAAGTACTGAGAATGATGATGCAGTCGATTTATTAAACATGTTAAATGGCGCGCAAAAGTTATTGGCAAAATCGAGTGAAGCGCAAGCTGAGCAAGTTAAAACATTGCCAGTGCAGCAAAATCAAAGCTCGTTAGAAAAAACGGTGAATAATGACTCTTTGCCAAAGTCTGCAGAGATTAAACTGAATACGACGATAGAAACCGGCTTAAATGAACTCGTGATTGAGCAAGATCTGATCACTGAAGAACAACTGGCAAAACAGTCGCGTGCTCAAGAGGCTGAATTAGTCTCTGATAGTCAGCAAAATGTTATCTCAGGAAAGCAGTTGAGTGACCTTGAAAATCAGCCATTAAACAAAGAGTATGAATTAGCAGCAGCGCAAAGAGTGCTCTCAGCAGAATTAAGTAAAGAAGAAAAAGCCCGTGTTGTTGAAGCTGATAATGCTCGCGTGCTAGATGAAAAACAAGCAAATGTGGCTGAGTTCAATCAAGTTAGTGACAATGAACAAACACCAAAGCGTAATATAAATCAAAAAACAGCATCGGTTGTTGCTATGTCAACTACAACTACAGAAGCCAAACTGGATGCTGAACAGAAAATAGTAATAAATGACGCTAAAGATAAATCATTAAATAGTGTCTCTGATGTAGAGCTATTAGCAAAAGCTGAAAGTGAAAAACAAACATTACCAGCTGAAAAAATTGCATCAAGTTTCAATCAAACTTTAGATGCTCAGGCGCCAAAGCCTCTGATGAGTTCAAGTGAGTTAGCCATACAGCAAGAGCAAAGTTATGAAAGTACAGTTAATACATTGGCGACAAATGCGCAACAGACACAAAAATCAATTACCGCGATAAATACGGAAACTATTGCGATTTACCGTAAAGACTTTGCAAATGCGGTTAAAGATAAAGTCATGGTGATGATCAACCAGAAAATTCAGCAAGTAGATATTCAACTTGACCCGCCAGAGATGGGTAATATTCATGTCAGAGTAAACTTACAAAATGAGCAAGCCGCAGTGCAATTTATTGTGCAAAATCAACAGGCAAAAGAAGCATTAGAGCAAAATATTGGTAAGTTACGCGAGATGTTAGCGGAAAATGGTGTTGATGTTGGTGATGCTAATATTGAGCAACGTCAAGCGCAAGAGCAAAATGATAATGGCTTTAATGGACAAAATGGTAATGACTCAAGTTGTGGGGTTGCTGATGGTGGGAGTAATGAAAATGAACATGCTGTTGCTAATGTGCTTAAAGTTTCATCAACTGGTGTTGATTATTATGCTTAATATCAGGTCAAATAAGCTCAGAGTTGGGGACAAAGGCCATAGAATTGGTATAATTGGCAAAACTCGTTGGATTAGCCGCTATTCAAGGATATAGTTCAACTATGGGTATAAATCTTCTTTAAAGGCAAGAATCATGGCTGATGAAAAAGCACTTGAGATGGATAGTTCAGGTAAGAAAAAAAAGCTCATTATTATTATCGCTATCGTTGTGGTTTTGATTGCTGGTGGTGCTGTAGCATTTTTTATGCTCGGTGGTGAAGATGAGGTTTCGCAAGCTGAGCTTGATGCAGCTTTAGACTCTGGCTCAGCAAGCCAAGTGAACAATAGCGCTACTGCTGAATCTAATGCGAAGCTTGGCTCAGCCTTATATGTGCCAATGCCGAGACCTTTCCGCTTTAATGTTCCCGGTGCCTTACGCGATCGTTTTGTTGAAATTCGTGTGCAATTACTGGTACGTGGCGCAGATAATGAGGAAGCCGCTAAAAAGCATGTGCCGTTAATAGAAAGCACCTTATTGGCAGTCTTTTCTCAGTCGAATGCTGATGATCTGGCAACCAGTGCTGGAAAAACCTCATTAAAACAAAAATCCTTAACGGAAGTTCATGCAATCATGACTGAAGTTGAAGGCAGCAAAATTGTTGAAAAAGTACTATTTACCGGCTTTGTTATGCAGTAAGTTGTGAAGGTATAATTAAATTAATAAGATAAAGAGACTACCGAGTGAGTGATTTACTATCTCAAGACGAAATTGATGCACTTTTACACGGTGTTGATGATGTTGAAGAAGAGGATGTAGAAGAGGAACTTTCTCAAGCAGAAGGAACTTCTGACTATGACTTTTCCTCGCAAGATCGTATTGTTCGTGGTCGAATGCCAACCTTGGAAATGGTTAATGAACGCTTTGCTCGCCATATGCGTATTAGCCTGTTTAATATGATGCGTCGAACCGCTGAAGTATCTATCAACGGTATCCAAATGATTAAATTTGGGGAATATGTCCACACCTTATTTGTGCCAACAAGTTTGAATATGGTGCGTTTTCGACCGTTAAAAGGCACGGCATTAATTACCATGGAAGCCCGCTTGGTGTTCATTTTAGTAGACAACTTTTTTGGTGGCGATGGTCGATATCACGCGAAAATTGAAGGCCGAGAGTTTACTCCTACTGAACGCCGCATTGTACAAATGTTGCTAAAAATTATTTTTGAAGACTATAAAGAAGCTTGGTCGCCGGTAATGGATGTTTCGTTTGAATACCTTGATTCAGAAGTTAACCCGTCTATGGCTAATATTGTTAGTCCGACAGAAGTGGTGGTGATCAGTTCGTTTCATATCGAGCTTGATGGTGGTGGTGGTGATTTTCATGTTGCCTTACCTTATTCCATGCTTGAGCCAATTCGTGAGTTGCTAGATGCCGGTGTACAAAGTGATAAAGAAGATACAGATATGCGTTGGTCAAAGGCACTACGCGATGAAATTATGGATGTCCCGGTTGAATTGTCGACTAAATTTTTAGAAGTAGAACTATCCTTACAAGAAATCATGGACTTTAAAGCGGGTGATATTATTCCTATTGAAATGCCAGATCACATTACTGTATTAATTGAAAACTTACCGTCATTTAGGGCTAAGCTTGGTCGTAGTCGTGACAATTTGGCATTGAAAATAGAATCAAAAATTAAGCGGCCAGAGTCAGTGAAATCAGAGTTAACTATCTTAACAAAAGGCGGTAAACGTTTAGACAGTGATGCTGAACTACATATGTTAGAAGATGATTTATAAGTAGAAATATGGCATGTGGTGTGAAAATCACATAAGTGCATAATAGGCAAATATCAAACGAATAGCGTAGTGATTTTTACGCTATTGAGTAAAAATTAAGGCGAAAAAACATGAGTACAGAAAACGAAGGCGATTTAGGCATGTGGGACGAAGCGATGGACGAGCAAGCTGCCGCAGAAGCTGCTGAAACCGTCGAATTGGAAGATCTACAAGAAGATAACAAGCCTATTACGGGTGAAGAAAAGCGTAAACTTGATGCTATTTTAGATATTCCCGTCACTATTTCTATGGAAGTAGGTCGTAGCCATATCAGTATTCGAAATTTATTGCAGCTCAACCAAGGTTCGGTTGTTGAATTGGATCGTGTGGCGGGTGAAGCACTTGATGTTCTGGTTAATGGTACGTTGATTGCTCATGGCGAAGTAGTGGTGGTTAATGATAAATTTGGTATTCGTTTGACCGATGTTATTAGCCAAGTTGAACGCATTAAGAAATTAAAATAATTGCTAATGAAAAATATCCTTTCTGCAATTATCATTTGGTGTGCTTGTTTTACCTTAGCTAGTGCAGAAGAGCTCGACAAAGATGTTACTTTGGTAGATGTTGCCCCAGTGGAAGTTGGTAAACATGTTACTGCTAATATGGATGCCATGAGCATGATCATGTCATTACTGATGGTTTTAGCTGTGATTGTCGTTAGCGCTATGGTGCTAAAACGCTTTCAAGGTGTACGACACTCTATTAATGGTTTGAAAATAGTGACCAGTTTGCATTTAGGGTCAAAAGAAAAGCTCGTTGTAGTGCAAGCCGGAAAGCAGCAGTTATTGCTAGGTGTAACTGCTCAACAGATAACCTTGTTAGAAACGCTTGACGAACCTTTAGTAACTAACAAAGAGAATCGCGTTGATTTTGCGCAATCGTTCGCCAAGTTACTTAAACAAAAAGCTATAAAAACTTATGATAAAGAAAAATAAAGTATCATTATTATCGTTGAGTAAAATCGTCACTTTCTTCGTGACGATTTTATCATTTTTGCTGATAAGTAATACTAGTTTTGCTGCTGATGATCTTTCCTTATCGGCATTAACGCTAACCACTAATCCTGATGGCTCACAAGAATACTCCATTACCTTACAAATACTAATTTTTATGACCGCGCTGAGTTTTATACCTGCTGCGGTGATTATGATGACATCGTTTACGCGTATTGTGGTGGTGATGGCTATTTTACGACAAGCGTTTGGTTTGCAACAAACGCCGTCAAACCAAGTTATTATCGGTATTACGCTATTTATGACCTTGTTTATTATGACGCCAGTCTATAATCAGATTAATGAACGAGCGATCCAGCCTTATTTACAAGACCAATTAACTTCTGTCGAGGCCATCAATAAAGCGAAAGTACCATTGCGAGCATTCATGTTAGAGCAAACTCGTATTAAAGATCTGGATACGTTGGCGCAGATGGCTGGGATAACGAAAGTTGATAAACCAACTGATTTACCGATGACGGTGATTATCCCCGCTTTTGTGATTAGTGAATTAAAAACCGCCTTTCAAATTGGTTTTATGCTTTTTATTCCTTTTTTGATCATAGATTTAGTGGTGGCAAGTATTTTGATGGCTATGGGGATGATGATGCTCTCGCCGATGATTGTTTCGTTGCCTTTTAAACTTATGCTGTTTGTGCTTATTGATGGCTGGAATCTCGTGATAGGCACGCTGGCAACGAGCTATGGTATGGGAGCCACGTAATGGGTCCTGAGGTCTTTGTCGATATTTTACGCGATGCCTTGTTTTTAGTGATCGTCTTGGTGAGTGCCGTTATTGTCCCGAGCTTGTTGGTAGGCCTAGTAGTGGCAGTATTTCAGGCAGCAACTTCGATAAACGAGCAAACCTTAAGTTTTTTACCGCGCTTAATCGTTACATTACTTGCTTTGATTATGGGCGGGCATTGGTTAGTACAAAAATTGATGGATTACACCATCCGACTCATTGGTAGTATTCCTAGTGTGGTGAGTTAGCCATGGAGTTTACTGAGTCAATTATCAACCAAACGATGGCTGACTTTTTATTACCGTTTGCGCGTATTTCAGCAATGGTGATGTCGATGATTGGCTTAGGAGCAAAAGCTATTCCCGGCCGCATAAAGCTGTTCTTTTGTTTAGCGATTACTGTCGCTGTTATGCCGGCGCTACCACCAACACGAGTCGGTGATTTATTTTCATTAGCGACTGCGCTGTTGCTTGGTGAGCAAATGATTGTTGGCATTATGTTGGGCTTTGTCACTGTTATGGTGGTTAATACCTTTACCCTCGCCGGACAAATTATCGCTATGCAAACCGGTTTAGGTTTTGCCTCATTAGTTGATCCTGCAAGTGGTCAAAATGTTCCTGCCGTTGGGCAATTCTTTTTAATATTATCGTCGCTATTATTTTGGGCTATGGATGGTCATTTGGCCTATTTGCAGTTTGTTGTGACTAGCTTTGATACCATTCCAATTCCAGCGACAGAAATTTCTAGTGTTAAATTTAAAGAAATTGCTGAGTGGGGTAGCTGGATGTTTGCCACCGCACTATCGCTGGCAATCGCGCCTTTAACTGCGATGTTACTGATTAACTTCTCTTTTGGTATTATGACCCGAGCAGCGCCGCAATTGAATATTTTTGCTATCGGCTTTCCTATTACTATGTGTGCGGGCTTATTGATCATGTGGTTAACCATGGGTAATTTTTATAGCCATTTTGTTATGCAATGGCAGCGAGCACTTGATTTTAGCTGCTACCTAATTGATTGTGGGGTTGCACCTTAATGGCTGAGTCTGATAGTGGTGAAAAAACTGAAGAACCCACGGCGAAAAAGCTCTCCGATGCACGTAAAAAAGGACAAATAGCACGTTCAAAAGATTTAGGTACTATGTTCGTTTTAGTGGGCAGTGCTGTAGCACTGATGCTATTGGGCAGTTCTCTTGTTGAGGGGCTGTCGGTGATGATGAAACGCTTATTCAGCTTAAATCGTCGAGAAACTATGGATGTGCATGCGCTTTATCAAGTAGCAAATGATGCTGTTAGTGCCATATTAGTGCCCTTTCTTTGGATACATATTATCATTGTAATCGCAGCATTTATCGGTAATACCTTGCTTGGTGGCATGAGTTTTTCGTGGGAAGCTATGGCTCCTAAACCTAGCAAACTTTCACCTATTGCAGGCTTTAAACGCATGTTTGGCGTGCAAGCCTATGTTGAGCTTATTAAGTCGATTCTAAAATTTTTTGTGATTTTTATTTCAGCATATTTACTACTGAGCAGTTTATTTGGTCAGATAGTTAATTTAAGTACTGAAAATATTCCGCACAACTTCTCTCATGCCGTGACTTTATTACTGTGGATGTTTCTGGCTCTAGGGTTGTCTATTGGCATTATTGTGGTTATTGATGCGCCATATCAAGTATGGAATCACAATCGAGAGTTAAAAATGTCTAAACAAGAAATCAAAGACGAGTCGAAAAGCTCTGAAGGTAGCCCAGAAACAAAAGGTCGAATAAGGCGAGCGCAATATGAAATGTCACAACGACGTATGATGCAAGAAGTGCCTAATTCTGATGTGGTGATCACCAATCCTACGCACTATTCCGTGGCGCTTAAATATGATGCTGAAGCGGGTGGTGCACCGATATTGGTGGCAAAAGGTATAGATGAAATGGCTTTGCATATTCGTACCATTGCCAAAGAACACAATGTTGAAGTTGTTGCATCACCTGCGTTAGCAAGGTCATTATATTATACCGCTGAGCCTAATGAAGAAATTCCTGAGCAATTATTTGCTGCCGTCGCACAAATACTGGCCTTTATTTTTCAGCTTAATGCCCATAAAAAAGGTAAAGCAAGAAGACCAAAAGCGGTCACTAAAAACTTGCCAATTCCAGATGATTTTCGTTACTGATAATATCAAAGCGCTATAACTTTTTAGCGCTTAGGTTAACTACGTTTAGTCTTGCTTGCGTTCGTGTTATAAGCAGCATAAAAATTTAATTTTAAGGTTTAGCCTTATTTGGTCTAATAATTGCTTTTCGTAAGCTATGTCAAAAGATTATCACTAAGAGCTCATGCAGTTAACGGCAACTTTTAATCATTTAAAGAAACAAAAATTCAACGCACTTTCTGGTTTAGGTACGCCATTTCTCGTGATGGCTGCGCTGGGCATGGTGATCTTACCTATGCCGGCATTTTTGCTAGATATTCTTTTCTCTTTCAATATAGCTTTGTCTCTGGTTGTATTATTGATCACGGTATATACCTTAAAACCACTCGAATTTGGTTCATTTCCTGCTGTTTTGCTGATTGCGACGATTTTACGTTTAGCACTGAATGTTGCCAGTACTCGAGTGGTGTTGCTTGAAGGTCATGAAGGACCAGAGGCTGCAGGTAAGGTTATCGAAGCATTTGGCTCGGTAGTTATTGGCGGTAATTATGCGGTCGGTTTAGTGGTTTTTGCGATTTTAATTATTATCAATTTTGTCGTGATCACGAAAGGTGCAGGGCGTATTTCGGAAGTAACTGCTCGTTTTACCCTTGATGCTATGCCGGGTAAACAAATGGCCATTGACGCCGATTTGAACGCAGGATTTATTACCGCAGATCAAGCAAGAGAACGCCGAGTTGAAGTAACCAGTGAAGCTGATTTTTATGGCTCGATGGATGGTGCCAGCAAATTTGTTAAAGGTGATGCGGTAGCCGGTATCTTAATTCTCTTTATCAATATTGTCGGTGGTTTAGTTATCGGGATGGTTCAACATGATTTGAGTTTTGATACCGCAGTAGAAATCTACACCTTATTAACGATAGGTGACGGTTTAGTGGCGCAAATTCCAGGACTGTTGTTATCAGTGGGGACTGCGATAGTTGTTACCCGTCAAAATACTTCGCAAGATATGGGTGAGCAGGTCAGTAGCCAGCTTGGTCAAACAAAGTCACTTTATATTGCAGCCGGTGTCATGTTTATTATGGGCATCGTACCGGGTATGCCGCATGTCGCATTCTTGATTTTTGCGGTATTGATTGCTGGAGTAGCATTTTTTAGCAGTAAATATAAAGTTGCAAAAGCAGCACAATTAATAGAACAAAACGAAGCAGCGGAAGTTCAAAGCCAACAACAAGAAACAGAAGTGAAAGACTTAGGTTGGGATGACGTTAATCATGTTGATATTATCGGCCTTGAAATTGGTTATCGTTTAATTCCATTAGTCGATAAAGCTCAAGGTGGTGAGCTACTTAACCGCATTAAAGGTGTCAGGAAGAAGCTTTCACAGGAGTTTGGCTTTTTGGTACCCGCGGTACATATCCGTGATAATTTAGATCTGGATCCTAATAGTTATCAAATTTCATTAATGGGGGTAACCATAGGAGAAGCTGAGATTCGCCATGATCATGAGTTGGCGATTAACCCTGGTCAGGTATTTGGTAAGCTTGATGGTACTGCCACAAAAGATCCTGCTTTTGGTCTAGATGCTGTGTGGATCAAACAAGAGCAACGCGAACATGCCCAATCGCTCGGTTATACCGTAGTCGATGCAGCTACGGTGTTAGCAACACATTTAAGTCAAATCTTAACCAATAATGCCGCACAGCTATTAGGTCATGAAGAAGTACAAAACTTACTTGATATGTTGGGCAAGAGCTATCCGAAACTGATTGAAGGCTTGATCCCTGATGTCTTATCATTAGGTAGTATTGTTAAAGTACTGCAGAATCTAATGAATGAAGGGGTTGCTGTACGGGATATGCGTAGCATTATACAAACACTGGTTGAGTATGGCCCTAAGAGCCAAGATCCAGAGGTGTTAACTGCCGCTGTTCGTATCACATTAAGAAAATTTATTGTCCAAGAGCTTGTTGGACCAACGGTTGAAGTGCCTGTCATAACTTTGTCGCCAGAATTGGAACAGATGTTGCATCAGTCTATGCAAATGGCTGGAGACGATGGCGCAGGTATCGAACCAGGTTTAGCAGAGCGGTTACAAAAATCTTTGACGGACGGTGCACAACAGCAAGAAATGGCTGGCGATACACCAATTTTATTAACGTCAGGCATTTTACGTTCAGTACTGGCTAAATTTGTTAAATATACCATCCCAGGATTACGAGTAATTTCTTATCAAGAAATTCCTGATGACAAACAAATAAAAATTGTCAGCGCTATCGGCCAGTAAAAGAATGCTTCAATGTAAGTTGTACTGAATTATAAGGGGTTGGCCGTGAAAATTAGACGTTACGTAGCAAAAGATATGAGAACTGCACTGGCACAGATTAAAGAAGAGCTAGGTGCTGATGCCGTTATTATGTCTAATAAAAAGATTGCTGAAGGTGTCGAATTAATGGCAGCGGTTGATTATAACCAAAACGTTAAGCCGGCCCAGTCGTTAGCAGCGGATAACCAGGGTAAGAATGTACAGCTAAATGCGGCAGCTGCAGAGCGAGTTGATTTTGCGGAAGATACTGTGGCAATTGGTCATAGATCTGAAGTAACTGAACAGTCAGCAACGGCACCAGCTGATAGCCTAGCTGCGTTGTTAAGTCGACAAGTACAACAAAATGGTTACGATAAATCACCAGCAACGCGAGCATTTAATAGTCAAATAGAAAACTCAACAGCTAAAGCTAATCCTAGCGAAAACAGTGCAGTAGCAACCCCTGATATTGAACAACAGTTTAAAAACTTCACTAGCCGTCTAGAGCAGTCTAATACGATGGAGTCGCCAGTAGCAATGCAGCAAACAGCGACTAACTCTGTAGAAAGTCATTATAATGACACGACCGTTCAGCCAATGGCATCTACCGGACAAAAAAATGCTCGTCATGATCATCAAGTAAGCAGTGCAGAGTTTGCGGATATGCAAAAAGAAATGTCATCTATTCGTCAGTTATTAGAACATCAAATGTCTGGCTTGATGTGGCAAGATATGGCGCAGAAAGATCCGATGCGCGCTGTGCTTGTTAATAAGTTAATGGCGATGGGGCTTAATGAGCAAGTGGCTGACCAAATAGCGGGCTATATTCCAGCAAATACTCAAGAGCAAGATGCTTGGCAGCAAGCAAAGCATATTATTGCTCAACAACTAAATACCACCAATAACGATATTATACAGCGTGGCGGTGTAGTGTCTCTTGTTGGTCCAACAGGTGTAGGTAAAACCACCACTATAGCAAAATTAGCGGCACGATTTGCACAAATTCACGGTGCCGATCAAGTGGTCTTGATTTCAACTGATAGCTATCGTATTGCGGGTTTTGAACAACTGTCAACTTATGGGCGTATTATTGGTTGCCAAGTTAAACTTGCTAATGACGGCAATGAGTTAGACAACCTATTACAACAATTTTCACAAAAAAAGTTAATCTTAATTGATACCGCGGGTATGGGACAAAGAGATATGCGCTTAACTGAGCATTTGACTACCTTAATTGCTAATGCTCGTGTTAGAATTCGTAACTACTTAGTGCTATCTGCAAATACTCAACAGCGTGTCATGCAAGAGAATGTTGAGCGCTTTAAACGTATTCCATTAGCGGGCTGTATTTATACCAAGCTAGATGAAAGCTTGAGTGTTGGTGAAATTATCACTACATCACTGCAAAATGGCTTAGCAATTGGCTATCTTACTGATGGTCAAAGAGTTCCGGAAGATATTAAGGTTGCAAATGCTGAGAAATTAGTTACGCTTGCAGATAGAATGGCAATAAAATCTCAAAGTTCAGTAGCTGTTTCTTGGCGGACACCCGCCGCAGCCGTTGCAGTATAGTCGCCTTACGATAGCGGCGCAGTTATATAGAGAAGTTATATAAGATGATAGATCAAGCGAGTGGCTTAAGAAAGATGCAAGATCCCCAACATATAAAAGTCATAGCAGTTTCAGGTGGTAAAGGTGGCGTTGGTAAGACTAATATTTCCCTTAATACCGCGATTTCTTTAGCAAAATTAGGCAAGCGGGTTTTAGTACTAGATGCTGATTTAGGTTTAGCTAATGTTGATGTGATGCTAGGTCTGCGTGTACAACGTAACTTGTCTCATGTTTTGTCCGGCGAGTGCGAGTTAGATGATATTATCATTCAAGGTCCCGCTGGTATTAACATTATCCCCGCTACATCTGGCACGCAATCTATGGTCGATTTAACACCTGCTGAACATGCTGGTCTTATTCGTGCCTTTAGCGATATGCAAACAAAATTTGATATTTTAATTGTTGATACTGCCGCCGGCATCTCGGATATGGTATTGAGTTTTTGTCGAGCATCACAAGATGTTTTATTAGTGGTATGCGACGAGCCAACGTCAATCACGGATTGCTATGCGCTGATGAAGTTATTAAGCCGAGATCACGGTTTATTTAAATTTAAAGTAGTGGCTAACATGGTGCGCAGTGCAAAAGAAGGTCAACAGCTATATGCTAAGCTTTCGAAAGTCACAGACAGATTTTTGGATGTTACTTTAGAGTTAGTTGCTGTTATACCTTTTGACGAAAATATCCGTAAATCAGTGAGAAAACAACAAGCGATTGTTGAAGCATTTCCCGACTCCCCTGCCGCAGTTAGCCTAAAATCACTTGCTCAGAATATTATAAGTTGGCCAGTGCCACAACAAGCTTCTGGGCACTTAGAGTTTTTTATTGAGCAGTTACTAGAACACTAACCAACAGAGAAGTGAACTATAGTGGTTAAATTACATACTTATAGTGTTGATAAAACAGCTTTGTTGGAGCAACACACGGTATTAGTAAAACGAATTGCTTATCATTTACTTGCTCGGTTACCTGCCAGTGTTATCGTAGATGACCTTATTCAATCGGGCATGATAGGATTACTCGAAGCGGCTAATAATTTTGATAATACCAAAGGGGCTAGCTTTGAAACCTTTGCTGGTATTCGAATTCGTGGTGCAATGCTTGATGAGATCCGCCGTGGTGACTGGGTTCCTCGTTCCGTACATAAAAATAGCCGGATGATCAGCGAAGCAATCAAAAATTTAGAAGCAGCATACGGTCGTGATGTTTCTGATATTGAAGTTGCTGAAAAACTTGATATTTCGATAAATGAATATCATCATATGCTCAATGAAGTAAGTTCAGGTAAAATATTGGGGATTGACGACTTAGGTGTTAGCGAAGATGTTATTGAACTAGCACATAACCATCAACAAGATGAACCTTATGCTAACATTGAGCATAGTATCTTCAAAAAATCATTGGCTGAATGCATTTCCTCTTTACCCGAGCGTGAAGCTTTAGTACTGTCATTATATTATGATGAAGAGCTCAACCTGAGGGAAATTGGCCAAGTACTTGATGTGAGTGAATCACGGGTAAGCCAAATACACAGTCAGGCTATGCATAGACTAAAAGCTCGTATGCAATCGTGGCAAAGTTAAGTAGAATACTCGTATCGTTATAATTTTAAATGTTCTCACCGGAGGGTGCCTTGGATAAAAATATGAAAGTGCTTGTTGTTGATGATTTCTCAACAATGAGACGAATAATCAAAAATTTGTTACGTGACTTGGGTTTCACCAACATCTCAGAAGCTGATGATGGCAGTACGGCATTGCCGATGCTAAAAGACGGTGCCTTTGATTTTGTGGTTACTGATTGGAATATGCCCGGCATGCAAGGGATTGACTTACTTAAAGCGATTAGAGCTGACAGTAAATTGTCACATATTCCGGTATTAATGGTAACTGCTGAAGCGAAAAAAGAGCAAATCGTTATGGCTGCTCAAGCGGGTGTTAATGGCTATATTGTTAAACCATTTACCGCTGCCACGCTAAATAGCAAACTTGATAAAATCTTTGAACGTCTTGGTTAATTATTTGATTTTGTTACGCAAGGACGTGATATGAGTACAAATACTAGTGTCCATGTTTCTCTGGAACAGGCTAAATTGTTGGTTGAATATATAGAAACCGATCAACAAGATAAAGCTGATGAGTTAATTGCAGAAATTCAAAGTCCGATTAACACCGCATTGTTTGCAGAAATTGGCAAATTGACACGGCAATTACATGACTCGTTGAATAATTTTCATCTTGATTCACGTTTAAATGATTTAGCTACAGCGGATATTCCTGATGCTAAAGAAAGATTAAACTTCGTCATCAGTCGCACCGAAGAAGCCGCGAATAAAACCATGGATGCCGTGGAAACAATTTTTCCTGTCATTGATAGCATCCAACAACAAATTAGTACAGTTAAGCCATTGTGGCATAAGCTAATGCACAATGATCTTGATGTCGGTGAATTTAAGGCATTATGTCGAGATATCGATATTTTGTTGAAAACAACAGAAAAAGAAACAAATAAAATTCATGGCTTGATGACTGATGTTTTAATGGCGCAAGACTTTCAAGATCTTACCGGTCAAGTTATACGAAAAGTTATTGATTTAGTTCGTGAAGTAGAAGATAGTCTGATAAATATGCTGACAGCATTTGGCATGAATTCTGAGCCAGAAAAAGCGGATTACCTACCCAAAGTGGGCAAGAATTTAGTCGAAGGCCCAATAATGAATAGCGAAAGTCGCCAAGATGTTGTTTCAGATCAAGACGATGTTGACGATTTATTATCAAGCTTAGGTTTTTAATAGGAGTTACTGAATGTCATTTGAACAAGATGAAGAAATTCTTCAGGATTTTTTAATCGAAGCTGGCGAAATACTTGAGACATTGTCAGAGCAATTAGTTGAGCTTGAAAATGACCCTCATAATGCCGAATTACTCAATGCTATCTTTAGAGGTTTTCACACCGTAAAAGGCGGCGCTGGTTTTCTGTCACTGACTGAATTGGTTGATGCCTGTCATGGTGCGGAAAATGTTTTTGATACTTTAAGAACTCATCAACGTTCAGTTACCTCTGAGTTAATGGATGTTATCTTACAAGCACTTGATACTATTAATGAAATGTTTGCTCAAGTGCAAAATCAAGAAGCTTTATCAAGCGCAGCGCCTAGTTTATTAGCCGAATTACATCGCTTATCAGCACCTGAAGGACAAGAAGTTGTCGCTGCACCCGTGGAAGAAATTGCCCCAGCAGCTAGCCCAATACCGACAGGTAATGGCTCAAATGATGAGATGTCAGAAGATGAATTTGAACGTCTCTTGGATGAATTACATGGCGGCGGGGCACCATCAACAAGTGCTCCGGTCACTCCTGCACCTACAATATCAAATAGTAATGATATTTCAGATGATGAATTTGAATCATTATTAGACGAGCTTCATGGCCAAGGTGCGTTTTCACCTGCCATTGCCGCAACAAATACTAAAGCAACGGCTTCTGCTACGTCAGATGAAATTGGTGACGATGAGTTTGAATCGCTGTTAGATGAACTTCATGGCAAAGGTCAAAGCCCTAAAGCTCAACCCGTAATTGAAGAACCTAAAGCTGCGCCGGTAAAAGCCGTTACTCCTGTTCCGGCGAAGAAAGCAGAAGCCAAGCCTGTTGCCGCAGCAGTTCCTGTTAAAAGTGAAGCTAAAGCTGCACCGACAAAGCCAGCGCAAGCTGAAACAACGGTTAGGGTCGATACTAAACGCTTAGATCAAATCATGAATATGGTTGGTGAGTTAGTTTTAGTGCGTAACCGCCTGACTAGCTTGGGTATGACCAAAGAAGATGAAGAGCTAACCAAAGCGGTATCAAATCTAGATGCTGTTACAACTGACTTGCAAGGCGCGGTAATGAAAACGCGTATGCAGCCAATTAAAAAAGTTTTTGGGCGCTTTCCTCGAGTCGTACGTGACTTAGCCCGTAGTTTAAATAAAGAAATCAGACTTATTCTTGAAGGTGAAGAAACCGATTTAGATAAAAATTTAGTTGAGGCGTTAGCGGATCCTTTAGTGCATCTTGTGCGTAATTCGGTTGATCATGGTATCGAAACACCTGATAAACGTGAAGCAGCGGGTAAACCGCGTGAAGGTGTTGTGGTTTTATCGGCCTCGCAAGAAGGTGACCATATTCTACTGACTATTCGTGATGATGGTGCCGGTATGAATGCTGAAAAACTAAAAGATATTGCTATAGCGCGAGGCGTTTTAGATGCAGATGCTGCAGCGAGAATGCCTAATAAAGAAGCTTTTAGTTTGATTTTTGCCCCAGGATTTTCCACAAAAACTGAAATTTCAGAAGTGTCAGGCCGTGGTGTCGGCATGGACGTGGTTAAAACTAAAATCACCCAGCTAAACGGTACGGTCAACATTGACTCAGAGATGGGCGTTGGTACGATACTGGAAATTAAAGTGCCATTAACACTTGCGATATTACCGACCTTAATGGTGGTTATTGGCAAGCAGACTTTTGCCTTACCATTGGCTGGTGTTAATGAAATATTCCACCTTGATTTAACTAAAACTAACTTAGTCGATGGACAATTGACCATTATTGTTCGGGAAAAAGCTATTCCACTGTTTTATCTTGACCAGTGGTTGGTACGAGATTATGTTGATAAGCCAAGAGACCGTGGACACGTGGTTATTGTGCAGTTAGGTAACCAACAAGTTGGTTTTGTTGTTGATAGTTTAATTGGTCAAGAAGAAGTGGTTATTAAGCCGCTAGATAGATTATTACATGGTACTCCAGGTATGGCGGGAGCCACAATCACCAGTGATGGTGGCATAGCATTAATTATTGATGTGCCTAACATGTTGAAATATTATGCTAAAAAATCGGTAGTGAATAAAAAATTACGCTCATAATGAGGTAATCAAGATAGGAAAGAGCTAGTAAATGTCCTTTAAAGTATTGGTGGTTGATGACTCCAGTTTTTTTCGACGCCGAGTAACGGATATTCTCAACAAAGATCCTAATCTTGACGTTATCGATGTCGCTATTAATGGTATAGATGCGGTAGAGAAGGCGATTGCCTTAAAGCCTGACGTGATCACCATGGATATAGAAATGCCATTACTCAATGGCATTGACGCTGTTAAACAAATAATGGCAAAAGCACCGACTGCCATTATTATGTTTTCTTCCTTAACGCATGCCGGTGCTAAAGCAACACTTGATGCTTTAGATGCCGGGGCATTAGATTTTTTGCCGAAAAAATTTAATGAAATTGCTAAGAATACTGAAGATGCCGGCAGTTTATTACGTCAACGTGTAATGCAATTAGCAAAAAAGAAAGGTGCAAGGTTACCACGCATCTCGACTTTTCGCTCCCGTGCTCTCGATGATACTAAAGCTAAAACCGCGCCATTAGCGAGAGCAGCAACTGCTGAAAATACCAGCCTACGCTCAAGTTCGGTATTAAAAAAGAGTTCAGGGAAGTCATATAAATTATTGGCAATAGGCACCTCAACAGGGGGGCCTGTAGCATTACAAAAATTATTAACGCAATTACCTGAAGACTTCCCTCTACCTATTATCTTGATCCAGCATATGCCTGCTGCATTTACCTTAGCCTTTGCTAATCGCTTGAATACGCTTTGCAAAATAAATGTAAAGCAAGCGTCTTCGGGTGATATTTTAAAGCCAGGTTGTGCCTATTTAGCGCCTGGCGGTAAGCAAATGATTATTGACGGCACAGAAAATGCTGCGAAATTAAGAATATTGGAAGATGATTCTGAACGGATCGCATTTAAACCCAGTGTAGATATTAGTTTTGGCTCTGCTGCTAAAGTTTTTGGTGGCAATGTTTTAGGCGTCATATTAACTGGGATGGGCGCTGACGGACGTGAAGGTTCACGATTGTTAAAAGCCAAAGGCGCAACTATTTGGGCACAAGATGAAGAGTCCTGTGTTGTTTATGGTATGCCGCAAGCGGTAGCCGTTGCCGGTATATCAACATTATCACTGGCACTTGAAAGCTTTCCATCTGCAATTCTTAAGGAAATACAGTATGGATAAACTGAGCATCTCAGGATTAGTTATTGCCATCTTAGCGATTTACTTTGGCTTTATTATTGATGGCGGTGCAATCTCTTCGTTATTAGAGCTACCAGCCTTTATTATTGTTTTTGGCGGTACGCTTGGCGCTGTGATGTTGCAGTCTTCACAAAGCCAGTTTTTACATGCAATGACCTTACTGAAATGGTTATTTTATCCGCCTAAATATGATATTGAACAGGGCATTGAATCAGTTGTACATTGGGCTGAAAAAGCACGGGAGCTTGGCTTTTTATCACTTGAACATATTGCAGAAGAAGAAAATGACTTTTATGTTAATAAAGGTTTAAACCTGTTGGTTGATGGTGTTGAAGTTGACAACCTGAGGGTTTCGCTTGAACTAGATTTAGACTTATATCGTGAACATAATTTGCGTTCCGCGCATATTTTTGAATCCATGGGCGGTTATAGCCCGACGATTGGTATTTTGGGGGCGGTGCTTGGTTTAATTCATGCCATGTCCAATTTAGCCGACCCGCAATTATTAGGACAAGGCATCGCTACGGCATTTGTTGCTACTATTTACGGTGTTGGTTTTGCGAATTTAATTTACTTACCGGTTGCCAATAAAATTAAAGCCATTGTGCATCAGCAAACTATGTATCGTGAAATGATGACTGAAGGGTTGATTGCGATTGCACTTGCCGAAAATCCGCATGCCATTGAAAATAAATTATCGGCCTTTCGGTTGGAACAATGAACCGGTTACGTGCAAGGCGCCATTCGGTAGAGCATGACAATGTAGAGCGTTGGTTGGTTTCTTATGCTGATTATATGACACTACTTTTTGCACTATTTGTCGTGTTGTATGCTATGGCGATGGTTAATGAAGAGCCATTTGAAACTGCGACTGAATCTATTGGTCGGGTATTTCAAGCCAATGAAAAGCAAGTTAAAAACCGTGGTCATGGTGATGATATTCTACCGGTCAATAGTGCAAAAACCAATAAACGCCTGTTTGGCAATGGCATATTAGAAGATGCTGGTCCTGAGTTAGTCTCAGGTGAATTGATGTTATCTAATGTATCAGAAGCACAAGTAGGTACAACATTAACTTCATTAGAAAAAGATCTTCATGAAGCGTTATATGAACTCGTTGAGTCAGGCTATGCACAACTGCAAATTGATGGCGACTGGTTGGAAATTGAATTGAACAGTGGCTTATTATTTCCCAGTGGTTCATCATCACCGACCAATGCTGCCAAGGATATATTAACGGTTATCTATCAAGTGATTGCCGATGCCAGCAACTATATTCGTGTTAGAGGCTATACTGATAATCAAGTTATAGCGACAGAAATATTTTCTTCAAACTGGGAGTTGTCGGTATTTCGAGCAACGGCAATTTTACGGGTTTTGGAAGAGTTAACCTTAACCCCTGCTCGAATGGCTATTGAAGGTTACGGGCAATATTATCCTAATGCTGATAATAGCACGGAAACAGGCCGAGCCAAGAATCGACGAGTGGTGATAGCAATTTCTAAATACGGCTTAGCGCAAGCTAATTTATTAGCCACACCGACTATTGCTGTTAGTGATGTCGAAGCGATAAAAAGCAGTGATGCTGAAAGTCATGATGATGAGAATGAAATTCGTATTATTCGACTTGATAATGGTGGTATTCGAATTACCACACGTGCTGAAGCGAACATTAACGATGAAGCGTCTAGCCCCCCAGAAAAAAAAGATAATGAACAATAGGATATTAACTTGGTAGTTTGGACAGTTGCAAATCAAAAAGGCGGCGTGGGTAAAACCACCACAACGATCGCCTTAGCAGGTTTATTAGCAGAAGAAGGCTATCGAGTGCTATTAGTCGATACCGATCCGCATGCATCATTAAGCTACTATTTTGGTATCGAGTCAGAAGACTTAGAACTCAGTGTTTATGATTTGTTTCTACAGGTTTCTACCAAAGAGCAAATCATGCAAAGCCTATGTCCTACGCATTATGATAATATCGATATATTGCCAGCAACTATGGGCTTAGCGACACTCGACCGCTCATTGGGGAATAAAGGCGGTATGGGCCTAGTATTAAAAAAAGCGATGCGAGCGATAGCGGATCAATATGATTATGTTTTGATTGATTGTCCGCCGATTTTAGGTGTGCTTATGGTTAATGCATTAGCAGCTTGTGATCGGATTATTGTGCCAGTTCAAACCGAGTTTTTAGCGCTAAAAGGTTTAGATCGTATGATGAAAACCTTAGAAATAATGCAAGGGGAGCAAGTCGCACCATTTAAATACACCATTGTACCGACCATGTTTGATAAACGTACTAAGGCGTCTTTAATGACCTATCGAAAGTTACAAGAACTTTATGGTGACTTTGTTTGGCCAGGTGTTATACCAACAGATACCAACTTTCGTAATGCCAGTGTTGCACAAAAAGTGCCCTCTGATTATGTTGCAAGCTCGCGTGGTGTTACAGCCTATCGAAATTTATTAAAATATTTAGTTAATTTAACTATTGTGAGTAAGTGACCTTATGTCAAAGTCTTTAGCTGCAAGTAAACAATTAATGCAGACCTATTTGTCAGAACTGCTTACGGAAGAAGAAGAGCAAAAAGCGCTACTGGTAAAAGTGAAGCAAACTGAACCATTGGAAAGATTACTGGCGAGTGCTACTTTTCCGAAAACGGTTGAGCAAGAAACTGCTGAGCCGATAAGGTCAGCGAAAGCTGAAAATAAAACGCTCGTTGCTACTCAGCTTGAAATTGATACACCGGTTAAAACCACAGTTAAACCCGTAGTTAAAGCAAAACCGGCGAAAATAAATACAAAAGTCATAGATAAAAAAGTATTAAGTAGTAGCCGTGAAGTACAGCTCAATGAGCTTAAAACTCGTAAAAGCGCTGGCGGTTTTGAAGCCATTAATCAGCGAAGTTATCGTCAAGGTGACTTTCAAGCGATGTTTTTTGATGTTGCCGGTTTAATGATTGCTGTTCCATTGATCGAATTAGGTGGTATTCTTAATAATGATAAAACTAGCTCATTAATGGGAAAACCCGATTGGTTTAAAGGTGTTATGCTACACCGTGATGAAAAAGTTAACGTGGTTGATACTGCGCGTTGGGTGATGCCTGAAAAATGTGATGAAACATTGCTAGCGGTGCTGAATTACCAGTATATTATTATGTTAAGTAATACATCGTGGGGTTTGACGGCTGAAAAACTGATCGATACGGTGACGCTCAAACAAGAAGATGTTAAGTGGTTAGATGCACCAAGCAAACGTCCTTGGCTTGCTGGATTAGTAAAAAATCGTATGTGTGCTCTGTTAGATGTTGACTCCTTAATTAAGTTATTGGAAAAAGGCGTAAATATTACGCAAGAATAATTGATGAATTGAAACTTGAAAGTATACTTAGTGTACAAGTATGCTCGTCATTAACATAGCAAACAAAAATTGAAAGAGGCTAGCGGTATGTCAGATGAAAGACGCAATGCAAGTGAAAGTGTAGATACTAAAGATCAAGTAGTACAAAGAGTGACCTTTAAGCTTGATAATGAAACCTACGGCATTAACGTTATGCAAGTACAAGAGATACTTCGCTACACAGAAATAGCCCCTGTCCCAGGAGCACCCGCGTATGTTATGGGAATAATTAACCTACGTGGTAATGTTGTTACCGTTATCGATACACGGGCTCGTTTTGGTATGGAGTCAGCAGAGCTAACCGATAATACGCGCATTGTTATTATTGAAGCCGAAACTCAAGTTATCGGTATTTTAGTTGATAGCGTTGCTGAGGTTGTTTACTTAAAAACCTCTGAAATAGATGTTGCCCCCAATGTTGGTAATGACGAAAGTGCCAAATATATTCAAGGTGTTTCAAATAGAGATGGTGAGCTACTTATTTTAGTCGATTTAAATAAGTTACTGTCAGATGTTGAATGGGATGAATTAAAGCAATTCTAAGTATTATACCAATGCTAGTAGGTTTATTCTCGCAGTATGAGACAGAACTTACTAGACTTGTTACTACCAATAATCCTGCTTGAGCGGGCATTTAAATTTCTGCGGTACCTTGTTATCCTATGGAAAATATTCCTGCTAACCTGATCAGTTTAATTGCATTTACCATAGTGATGCTCGTTGCTATGTTATTACTGGCATTAAAAAATCGTTTCAGCCGACAAATTGATAAATTGCAACAGGAATTACAAAACCAAGAGCTGCAATTAATTGCTTTGCAAACCGCTCTCAGTCAAAACCAATTACAAGTAGAAGCCAATCAACAGTCTTATCAAGCATCGCAACTAGAAAATGAGCAAGTCAGTAAACAGCTTGAACATCGCATTAAAGTGGCTCAAGAGCAATTTAACAGTAAGTTACAAGTTATTGAGCAGCAGTTACATCAACAGCCAGAAGATAAACTTTATTCTAGAGCGCAAAAACTTGTTGAGCTAGGCGCTGATATTATCGAAATAATGCGCGAGTGTGATATTCCTAGAGCAGAAGCCGAAATGTTACTGGCTATTCATCGTCAAAAAAAATCAAAATTCTAACTTACAGTTTTTAAACAAAACACTTAATGCTAGTAGCTAGTTGACCATGATAAACTGTCAGAGAGATATGCTTCAATTAATTTTTAATTTAAAATCCCTCAATAAATATTGACGCAATTGTTATAACACAAGGACCCCTGAAGTGAAGAGAGTAAGTAAATTGTCATCTAAAGCGCAAACTGTTTTTAGCTCGAAGCTTTTGTTAATGATAGTATTTTCGTTTTTTTTAACTGCTTGTTCTACAACCCCTACCTCGGAGCAAGGCTTGTCAGATCCAAAAGATCCGTTGGAATCAATTAACCGACCTTTTTGGACTTTTACTTGGGATTATGCTGACAAATATGTCTTCAAGCCAGCTTCAGAGGGTTATGTCGAGTATATGCCAACCAATTTACGTTCAGGTGTGCACAACATGGCGCTGAATTTAAATGAACCATCAACAATTATTAACCATTTATTACAAGCAAAGTTCACGGATGCAGCGAAATCTACAGGACGCTTTGTTTTAAATTCGACCATAGGGATGCTAGGCTTTTTTGATCCGGCAAGTGATTTTGGCTGGAACCGTCAACAAGAAGAGTTTGGTGAAGTGTTGGGAAGTTATGGCGTTGGTGATGGTCCTTATTTAGTTGTGCCTGCATTAGGCCCGTCTTCTGTACGTGAAGAAGTAGGCGATTATGTCGATCGTTATTACTGGCCGTTGGCCATTATTGATTTTTGGCCAAATATAGTTCGAGCCGGTATTCTCGGCTTGGAGGCTCGAGCATCACTAGCTGACCAAGAAGCTATTCTAAAAGACTCTATTGATCCTTATGAATTTGTTAAAAATGCTTATTTTCAAAATATGCAATATAAGGTTTATGACGGTAACCCTCCAGTTGAAGTGAATATTGAAGAAGAAGAAAATATTGATGCATACCTAGAAGAGCTTGAAGGTATGGAGCCTTAATTTGTTAAGCCAATGTTCTTTTCAGCGTCAAGGTACTAGATGTTACATGATAGATTTATCACTGAAATGTTAGTGGTTTAACACTTTAGTGAAAAGAGCTATAAAGAAAAAGTGAACTTAATGTTCACTTTTTTTGTATTCAGCGATAGCTTTATTAAGATGCTTTTGTGAGAAAAATAGCATAATAGGCCTAAGCACGAGGAAATAAACTATCAGCACAATTAACACTGAGATGAGTAAAGCTAAACCTTGTAAATTTGCGATAAAGAGAAAAGGCGGTATTAATAGCGACAGTTTAATAATATTGAGAATGAATTTTTCCGGGGCTGAAAACTTGGTTTGCGCAATTGCTAGGATAGCTTGGCGTTGATGTAAGCTAAATGCTCGCAGTGCAGGGATTTTATCGGAAGAAAAATAAATAGCCATAAGGTTTTAGTATATACATCATTAAAGTTTAGGTCTCACTATGATACAAAAATGACGCTGAATGTACCATGAGCAAATGACAGAATAGAGAATTTTGGGCTGTTTATACCAAGTCTATTAAGTTTGTTCCTACTCAGCGCATACCAGCATTTTGAGAACAACGATCATTTTTTGAATATAGTTATTCTATATAAAGGAAATTTACGACGGTTATCAAATCGCTGGTAAGCTCACCAAGGGTGGCTTTAAAAGGCTTTCAGGCTGCGTTATTGATGTCGATAAGGCTCTCACAGGGATGTGAGTCATTAGAACAACGCAGGAGCAGTTGTCGAGAGTAACCATTATCTTCAATCAATGCCTTGCCTACATGGATGTACTTAGGTTCAGTCTGGAACTGTCAACCTGTGCAGCTAAGTCTTTTAAATTTCATTGAGTGGAGAGAAACTTAGTAGCGTTGGTATTATATCTTATCCTGAGTTCAGGCTATTGAGTATATTGCTGAAGATTAAGGCTTTATAGCCTTATTCGTACAGCCATGATCCTATGCTCGGACAAGATATTGACTTAATACTCAATGAATTAGTCTCTATTACTATTAATTTGTTAAAACGAGTTCCTCAGTCGCGCGCAATTTGTTAGAATTGCGGCAATTTTTATCAGTAGGTGATTTTTAAATGAACGTCATAGAAGCTAATTTTGATGCAACAGGTAAGAAGTTTGCCATCGTAGTCTCTCGTTTTAACAGTTTTGTGGTTGAAAGTTTACTTGAAGGTGCAGTAGATGCGCTTAAACGCCATGGCAATGTTGCAGATAGTGATATTACCGTAATTCGCGTTCCTGGTGCTTATGAGTTACCAGTAGCCGCTAAAAAAATTGCAGCTAAAGGCGGGTATGACGGCATTATCGCTATCGGTGCTGTGATCCGTGGTGGAACACCTCATTTTGATTTTGTTGCTGGTGAATGTAATAAAGGCTTAGCGCAAGTCGCTATGGAATATACTATGCCAGTGGCATTTGGTGTTATTACCACAGACACTATTGAACAAGCTATTGATCGTGCAGGCCTTAAAGTTGGTAATAAAGGCGCTGAAGCAGCATTAAGTGCTTTAGAAATGGTTAATGTGCTAGATAAGTTATAACAGGATACTTTTGTGAAACCATCACCTAGAAGAAAAGCCAGAGAATTGGCAGTACAAGCGGTTTATTCTTGGCAGTTAAGTCAAAATAACATTGCTGAAATTGAAACAAATTTTTTAACTGAAAATAGTGCTAGACGCTTTGATATTGTTTATTTTCAACAATTATTTCGTGGTGTTTCAACACAAGTGAGCAGCATAGATGAGAAAATATCTCCTCATGTTGATCGCCCATTAGTTGACGTTGATCCTGTAGAAAAGGCTATTTTACGCGTAGCAGTCTATGAGCTTTCTGACTGTCGTGACGTGCCTTACCGCGTTATTATTAATGAAGCTATCGAGTTAGCAAAATCATTTGCAGCTGATGACAGCCATAAGTTTGTTAACGGTGTTTTAGATAAGGTCGTTAAGCTTGTTCGTCCAAACGAATAATCAATACTTGGTTGTAATATGAAAGAGTTTGAAATGATCAGGCGCTTCTTTACTGAGCAGGTGATTAAACGTAAAGATGTGCTGCTTGGTATTGGTGATGATTGCGCTATTGTTAGCCCATCTGAACGTCAAAATATCGCCGTTACTACAGACACTTTAGTTGCCGGCGTGCACTTTCCTCATCAAACGAGTGCACGGGCAATTGGCCATAAATCGATTGCCGTTAATTTATCTGATTTAGCCGCAATGGGTGCAGAGCCTACTTGGATTTCATTAGCTATCACGCTGCCAGAAGCTGATCTGCAATGGGTTGAAGAGTTTTGTGTTGGTGTCTTTGAGCTATGTGAGTTTTATAATGTACAGCTTATTGGTGGCGATACCACACAAGGCCCATTAAGCATCACCGTAACAGCCCAAGGTTTAATTCCTAAAGCTAAACACCTTTCACGTTCAGGCGCTAAGGCCGGTGATTGGGTTTATGTTACTGGTGAAATTGGTGACGCTGCCTTAGCGCTTAAGCACATTTTTAATGAAGTTGTTGTTGAAGCTGAATACCTTGATAGTGTTCGTAAGCGTTTAGACTATCCAAGGCCTAGAGTACTTGCCGGACAAGCATTAAGAGAGTATGCCAGCTCGGCGATAGATTTATCCGACGGTTTACTTGCTGACCTTGGGCATATTTGTGAAGCGTCAAATGTTGGTGCCAATATCGTGCTTGATGACTTACCTATTTCTAATGCTTTACGTGATACTGTTGGTTTAGAAAAAGCTTGTGAGATTGCCTTAGCAGGCGGTGACGATTACGAATTGTTATTCACGGTATGTGAAGATAATAAAGTTGGTATGGAAACAGCACTGGCAAATACGGGCAATACGATCACTTGTATTGGCCAGATAAATCGGAGTGCAAAGATCACCTCAACATTGAACAGTAAATCAGTGCCGATCCGAGCTAAAAGCTTTGAACATTTTGCCAGTAGCACAGACTAATAATGACTAAGTCGACAGCTAACTTTCGCTTACTCAATCCAGTCCACTTTTTAGCCTTAGGCTTTGGCAGTGGTTTAGCGCCTAAAGCACCAGGTACATTTGGTACCTTAGCGGCGGTTCCACTGTTTTTATTGCTTGCTCCGCTGAGCAGTCCGCTTTATTTATTGTTGCTAATAGTGATGAGTGTCGCTGGTATTTATATTTGTGGTAAAGCCGCAGAAGATGCCGGTGTACCTGATCACGGCGCGATTGTTTGGGATGAGTTTGTTGGTTTTTTAATCACTATGTTCTTAATACCCATTAGCTGGCAGAGTATTTTAGTCGGGTTTTTACTTTTTAGACTATTTGATATTTTTAAGCCTTGGCCTATCTCTTATTTAGATAAGAATTGTCATGGTGGCTTAGGTATTATGCTCGATGATATTGTTGCGGGTATCGCTGCTTGGGCTTGTATGATGTTTATCTTTAAGTAAGACAAAGTTAAAAGTTTTAAGCTATCAGTAAGACAAAGCTTTAAGCTATCAGCTATCAGACAACACAAGTGCCACACGGCTGTTATTTCTCTAA
>TARA_R110000744_G_scaffold125730_6_pt1 | contig 76286 bp, 68 predicted proteins | sample TARA_R110000744 | Tara Oceans TARA_R110000744 (sample SAMEA4398083) | marine metagenome | biome: Polar Biome; feature: [DCM] deep chlorophyll maximum layer (ENVO:01000326); material: water (ENVO:00002006), including particulate matter (ENVO:01000060) such as... | depth 36 m | reverse complement strand
CCCGGGAAAACTGCACGTGCGGGACGTCACGAATGTCACGCTATTTACATTACCGGTTACCGGCATTCGCCGGCGTCCCGCACCCTCCCACCACGGGAGGCCCGAGCAAAACTCCAGCGGCCAGCCGCGTGGAGATTTTGGCGCGCGCTAGACCGCCCGCTCGTGGAACTGGCCGTGCCGCTGATAGGGCACCAGGTAATCGGGGACGATCGCTTCAATGGTTTCGCCCTCAATGCCGAGATCGGCCAGGGTTTTGGCACCCTCGGCCACGACATTGTCCTGACGCAGCTGGATCAGCTGATCGCGGGTCACGACCGGTTCGACGAAAGGCAGGGCCGCGGCCATCTCGAACAGGAAGGCCATCGGGGTTGCCAGCGCGAAGGGCAGCGGCACCAGCAGGCGTTGCCGGTCGATCGCGTCGAGCAGGAAATGCATCAATTCCTTGAAGGTGTAGACACCCGGCCCGCCCAGCTCATAGGTCTGGCCCCGCGCCGCATCGCTCGTCAGTGCCGCCAGCACGGCATCGGCGACATCGCCGGCATAGACCGGCTGGAAGCGCGATTTGCCACCGCCGAACAGCGGCAGGGCCGGCAGGAATTGCGCCATCGAGGCGAAACGATTGAAGAAGCCGTCGCCATTGCCGAAAATGATCGAGGGCCGCAGGATGGTCGCGCTCGGCAGCGCCGCCATTACATGCGATTCGCCTTCAGCCTTGGAGCGGGCATAGCGGGACGCGCTGTCGGCATCGGCACCGATGGCCGACATTTGCACCATGGCAGGAATGCCGGCATGGGCGGCCGCCGTGGCGATCGTCCGGGCGCCCAGGGCGTGCAGGCGCGAAAACGTCTGGCGGCCATTCTCGTTGAGCACGCCGACCAGATTGACGACGCCGCTGGCGCCCTCAACCGCACGCTCGACCGACGAGGCAATGCGGACATTGGCCTGGACCAGCTGAACCTGCCCCACCACACCGGCGACGCGTAAATCCTGCGCCAGATGCGGCCGCCGCGTTGCGACGCGAACCCGGTAACCGGCCTTGGCCAGGGCACGAACCACATGGCGGCCGACAAAGCCGGAGCCACCGAATACTGTGATGATTTCGTCTCGAAGCATGGATTTGTCCCCGCGCAATACCGGTTTGTTCCGGATAGACCAAAAATCACGGCTTCTGTCCATGAGACAATGCGCCTGCTGGCCCGGAGCCATCACGAAGCGCCCGCTTGTGCAGTCCACTGAGCGCCTGGCGTTGACAGGCGGGCAGGCCTTCTTTACCTACCCGCTTCCACACCTGCCCAGGTGGCGGAATTGGTAGACGCGCTAGCTTCAGGTGCTAGTTTCCGAAAGGAAGTGGAAGTTCGAGTCTTCTCCTGGGCACCATCCACCCGATTTTTGTCGTCCTGTAAAATCCGGCTTTTGCCGGAAACCCGTTGATTTACTGGCGAATCCGTTAGTGACCTGTCCGGGGTCGTCCGACGAAGATTGTTGGCATCCAGCCGAATTGTTGGTACTTTTGTTGGTATTTTCAATTCGGGTGCGCTTTGGCGCAAGGCTGGTGGATGGCCCTCACAGATATTCAGATCAAGGCCTTCAAGCCCGCCGCGAGCGCCTATAAGCGCACCGATGGCCGCGGTCTCCACCTGCTGCTATCCCCCAGCGGCGGCAAGCTCTGGCGGCTGGCCTATCGGTTCGACGGCAAGCAGAAAACTCTTGCGCTGGGGGCATACCCCGCCGTTTCGCTCGCACTGGCGCGCCAAAGGCGGGATGAGGCCAAGACCCTGCTCGCCGAGGGCGTCGACCCATCGGCCCATGCCAAGGCTGCCAAGCGGGCGCTGAAGGCCATCCGGCAAGATACCTTCAAGGCCATCGCCGCCGAATACGTGGTGAAGGTCGAAAAGGAAGGGCGCGCGAAGGCGACGATGAAAAAGATCCGCTGGATGGTCGATCTTGCCAATGCCGACCTGGGCGACCGCCCGATCACTGAAATCACCGCAGGCGACGTGCTGATCCCGCTGCGCAGGGTCGAGGCTGCCGGAAACCTCGAAACCGCGCGCCGTCTTCGCTCGACCATTGGGCAGGTGATGCGCTTCGCCATCGCCTCGGCCAGAGCGACCCATGATCCGACCCAGGGCCTCAAGGGCGCCCTCACGGCGCCGGTCGTCACTCACCGCGCTGCGATCACGGATCGGGCCAAGGTCGGCGCGCTGTTCCGCGCCATCTGGACCTATGACGGCACGCTGGAAACCCGTGCCGCCCTCCAGCTCATGGCGCTGCTGTATCCGAGACCCGGCGAATTGCGGCAGGCGGAGTGGGCAGAGTTCGATCTGGACGCTGGCATCTGGACCATACCGGCAGAACGCACAAAGATGCGGCGCGAACACCGCAAACCGTTATCGAAGGCGGCTGTGGCCATCCTGCGCAATGTCCGGGAAATGACCGAATCGCGAAACCTCGTCTTCGCATCCGCAAGTTCCCTGCGACGCCCGATGAGCGAGAACACGATGAACATGGCCCTGCGTCGACTCGGGATTGAAAAGCACGAAGCCACGTCGCACGGCTTTCGCGCGACAGCCTCCAGTTTGCTCAATGAAAGCGGGAAGTGGCATCCCGATGCCATCGAGGCGGAATTGGGCCATGTTGGATCGGAAGAGGTCCGCCGCGCCTACCATCGCGCCGCATATTGGGATGAGCGCGAGCGTATGACAGAGTGGTGGGCTGGGGAGGCCGTGCGACTGATGCTCTGCGACGGCGAAACGAAAGGAACGTCGGGATGACGACCGGCCACTCGAAGGAAGCTTTGTCGCTCCAAAAAGCCCGACGGGAGAAGTAAGCAAGCGCCCGAAGCCCTGTTCAATTGCACATAATCCCGAGGATCGACAAAACCATGCGTAGGCGTCACCCAAAGAAGGTGCGCACCCGCCCGTCGCTGGATCACTCGGCCTGGCTGCTAGAAACCCTGCGGAATTTGGACTGCGCCAAACGAGACCACCGGAATGTATCGCATCACCTCAACCACGCCGATCCGCTCGTTGCAGACACTGATCAACCCGTCGCGCAGTCCTTCCCAGGCCGGATCTGCCGCAACCTTGAAGACTGCTGGCCCCTTCCAGTCAGTCTCAACCAGCCCGCCACCGCGCTTCGCTCTTCCCTCGAAGAGGCTGGCAATACCCACTCCGGCTCTGATATGTTCGGGCAAGCTGAGCCGGCACCAGGCGGCATTGCCAAACTCGCGCACGAAAGGATTATCACCGATGGCCAAGACCCCCGAGACAGGCCAGACCTCCTTGCGCGGGCCGCTGAACGCCTTGGCGAACGTCCACGAGCGGATCGCGAAAGCGGAGTCCAATCCAATTTACCGCCGGCGCCGGCAGAAGCTCGTGGACAAGGCACGGGAACTGGCCGAGCAGGAGCCGGACAGCGAAGCGTAAACGAGGGCCCACCGGCAACGCCGCAGCCTGAACCCGCTGTATTTCCCCCCAATCAAAGCAACGTTGCGCCCGAGCCCGCGGCTCCATCTGTATTGGTGGCCGCGACTGAATCTCGCGCGGATGACGCGTCAAACCGCCTGCGCCGGCCTGAAGCGCTTGTGACCGATGCGGCCATCGCTATCGGTGCGATGGCTAAACAACTCCCCGACAACATTGCCCTCAAGGTCCGGAAACCCCTCTGACCGCCGTTGAGATAACGGGCGGGCACAAGACCGGGCACGCCCAAGCAAGTCCCGAAACCCTGTTCAAATACCCATAGTCCCCAGGAAACAAACGCCCATGCGCAAGCACCACCCCAAAAACGAACGTATCAAGCGCCGCTACTTCGCCTATCTCGAGGAAGCCAAGCGGATGGCGCCAAGCAGTGTCGATCTCGTCGCGGCGGCAATCAGCCTGTTCGAGGTCTCTACCGGATACAAGGATTTCGCCCTCTTCCACATCGAACAGGCGCGGCGCTTCAAGCGTGAACTCGGCGAGGCCCGGCACGAGAGGACCGGCAAGCCGCTCGCCAAGGCGACAATCCAATCCCGGCTGATGGCCCTGAAAGCCTTCTTCCACTGGCTGGCGGGCGAGCCGGGATACAAGTCGAAAATCCGCTATGCCGACAGCGAGTATTTCAACCCCTCGGCCAATGACAGCCGGATCGCGACGGCGAAGCGGGAAAGGCCCGCGCCCGAGCTGGCGCAGATCAGGCATGTGCTTGCGCAAATGCCTGACCAAACCACGCTGCAAAAGCGTGACCGGGCGCTGATCGCCTTCACCATCCTGACCGGTGCGCGCGATGATGCCATCGCTTCCCTCGCGATCCGCGATCTCGATCTTGAAGCCCGCAAGGTGTTTCAAGACGCCCGCACCGTGCGCACCAAAAACCGCAAGACCTTCACTTCATGGTTTTTCCCGGTCGGGCCGGAGATCGAAACGATTGTCGTGGAATGGATTGAGCATCTGAAAACCGACTGCCTGTTTGGTGCCGACGATCCGCTGTTTCCGGCAACAAAGGTGGGCCAGAATGCCGACCAGCATTTCGCCGCCCTCGGCGTCGACCGCAAGGCCTGGTCAAACGCCGACCCGATCCGCCGCATCTTTAAGGCGGCCTTCGAGGCGGCGGGCCTTCCCTATTTCAACCCGCACTCATTCCGCAAGACACTGGCCCGGCTGGGCGAGACTCTCTGCGCCACGCCGGAGGATTTCAAGGCCTGGAGCCAGAATCTCGGGCATGAGCAGGTGCTGACCACGTTTACCAGCTATGGCAGCGTTTCGAGCCACCGGCAGGCGGAAATTTTGGGGCAGCTTGGCGAACCTCCCACGTAGTTGACCGCGCCTTCGAATGAGGACTTGGCCCAAGCATTGCGCGATGCGCTCGCGCGGCTCGGGCGCCATGATTGACCCCCAACGGCACCCAAACCCATCGGCAGCGCCGGAGCGGGCCATGATCTCCAACCCGAGGCTCGAGCCACAGTTCGCACAGTCTCGCGGCTGCTGAGCACGGTGGTCCACGGTCTACGCGCGGACCGTAACTTGACCGCACCGCATTCGGTGGGCACAAGTCAATTACTCGAGATTCTATGTGGCTGATGAAAAACTTCGTGACCTTTGTGCTGATTTTGCTCCTTGCCGGCCTCGGGCCGGTATCGGGTGCGATGGCGCATTCGCACGACATCCACTCGCCTCACGATCACGGAACGGTCGAACACTCGACCAGTCCAGACCGGGCGCTCCATGGTTCGCTTTCTGATCATTCCGCCGATGTAGAGGCGGCTCACGCCCAGACGAAGCGTGACGACGGTCATTCGACATTTGAAGTGAAGCAAATCTCGCCCGCTGACGCGGACGGCAAGGTTTTTCATATTCATACGGCCACGGACGGAGCGCCCGACGGCGTTGCCGAGATGAAGCTCCTCATCGCCTTCGCGCCGATCCCACGCCGATTGGAGAATTCCGATCAGATTATCGGGCCTGTGCCCGCGATCCTGCCGCGCCCTCCCAAACAGATTCTGTAACGAGACGACGAAGCGCTCTCCGGTTCCGGCCGGAAGCTGATCTGTATTCGTATACAGGATTTTCCCATGACCATGATTCATCGCATGCTCGCGCTCGCCGCGATGCTATTTGCCTTGGCGCCGGTGCCCGCCAGTGCACAGGACGCTCCCCAACCGCAGCTGTCGGTACTTCAGGCCGTGACTCTGGCCCTGGACGAGGCCCCGGAAATGACGGCAGCCCAGGCTCGGGTCGAGTCCCGGCGTCACCTGATTGATGCCGGCGCCCGCCGGCCAAATCCAACCCTCGATTTCAGTTCGGAAGGCGTGTTGGGCACCGGAGATCACAATCTTCTAAATGAGGCCGAGGCCGCCATCGGAATCATGCAGCCGCTGGAACGCGGCGGCGATCTGATTGCACGCCGGACGTTTGCCGAACGGGACCGTGATGTCGCTGCCGTGACGGCCGAGCTTCGCCGGCGTGACCTCATCCAGACAGTGGAACTGGCCTATCTCGACGTTCAGGCCTCCATTGCCCGAACCCGGGTTGCCGAGGAACGCGTTGTCGCGCTTGCGGAACTGGCCGAGGTCGTTGATCGGCGCGTTCAGGCCGCCCGCGACCCGGTCATGACGCGCGACCGCATTGAAGCGCGTCTCGCGGAAGCGCGGATCGAGGCGAATTTGGCGCAGCGTCGTGTCGTTTCCGATACGATGGCGCTGGCGTCCTATTGGGGCGGCACAGCTGATTTTACCGTTGATGCAGACGCGTTCTATGATGTGCCTGCCATCCCCTCTCAGGCGGAAGTCGGTGACACGCCGGAACTCGCCCTGCTCAGGGCGCAGAGAGCCAGAAGCGATGCCGAAATCGGGATGGAATCTGCCCGGGCCATACCTGATGCCAATGTCGGGCTGGAAGTCCGCCATTATCAATCGTCAAACGATGTCGCGCTCGGTGTGCGTTTCTCAATTCCGCTTCAAGTCTGGAACAGCAACCAGGCGAACATCGCCTCGGCCCGTGCGGAAACCGCGGCCCTGGACGCGGATTTCACTGCCCGTCAAAGGCAGACGCAACGCGACATTCAGCGCCTCCAATTGCACCGTCAAGGCGCGGCAGCCGAACTTGGTTCACTCGATAGCGCCGTTCTGCCACGTCTCCAGTCATCGCTGGAACAGGCCAGGACCGGTTTCGCACGCGGCAATTTTTCCTTCCTCGAGATTCACGATGTGCAACGCGCACTGATGGACGCCCAGCTGCGCCGCGTCGATGCGATCCAATCCGTACACCAGTCCGATATTCAACTGCGCCGCCTGGGCGAGTTGGACCAAATCGTGCCGCAAGGCCCGGGAGCCCGATAATGAAAATGACCCCTTACTCGCCACTCAAATGGTTGTTTCTCTCAATCGCCGTCCTGGGCGCGGCTTCGTGTTCGCAAGGGTCAGCAAATGGCAATCCGGAAGATGCCATCGCTCTTGAAGACGCTGCCGATGAATATGAGCGCGGACCTCATCGCGGGCGAATGCTCCGAGAGGGTGATTTCGCACTGGAATTGACCATTTTTGAAGATGGCGTTGATCCGGAATTCCGGCTCTTCCCCTATCTCAACGGCGTCGCGCTCGCCCCTTCCCAGGTCACTGCGGTGATTGAATTGACCCGCCTTGGCGGCATTGTTGACCGGTTCGAGTTCACGCCCCGGGACGATTATCTGATCGGCGCCGGCGTGGTGACCGAACCCCATTCTTTCGACGTGTCGGTTACCGCCCGGATGTCGGGCATGAACGGTCGCTGGCAGTACGAATCCCACGAGGGCCGGACCACGATCTTACGTGAGCAAGCCGATGCTGGCGGTGTCGTCGTTGCGCCTGCCGGACCGGCCGTGCTGACTGAAACCATCGAGGTTTACGGCGAGATCGAGCTGATGCCGGAAGGCAGGGCTGAACTACGCGGCTGGCTGCCCGGTCGTATTGTTGCCTTGAGTGCCAGCATTGGCGACACTGTGAGGGCTGGCCAGACCCTGGCACGCGTCACCGCCAATGACAGCCTCCAGACCTATTCGGTAACCAGCCCGATTGATGGCGTCGTCATCGAGCGACGTGCGACCCTCAATGCGCCGACCGGTGATGCGCCGCTTTATGTGGTTGCCGACCCGAGCCAGCTCCACGCGGAACTCTTCATCTATCCGGGTGATCTCGCGGCCCTCGCGCCCGGTCAGAGTGTGACGGTGGCCAGCACGAGTGGCGACCGCTCCGTCGAAACCCGGATCGAATTCCTGTCCCCGATGGTGAACCCGTCCAGCCAGCGTGCCATCGCCCATGTGGAGATCCCCAATGAAGCCGGCCAATGGCGCCCGGGTGAACGGATAACGGCCAGCATCCAGGTCGGCACGTTCGAGGTTCCGCTCGCCGTTCGCACTGATGCGCTGCAGCGGTTCAGGGACTTTACCGTGGTCTACGCGCGCGTTGACGACACCTATGAGGTCCGAATGCTGGAGTTGGGACGCCAGTCCAGCAACTGGACGGAAGTCCTCGGCGGGCTTCGTCCCGGCGAGGTTTATGTCAGCGAGAACGCATTCCTGATCACCGCTGATGTGCTGAAATCCGGCGCCAGCCACGACCATTAGGACGAGATCATGTTGAAGTCTGTCATTCTGCAATCGATCCGATATCGTTGGCTCGTTCTCTTTCTGATCCTCGCGGTCTCCGCGCTGGGGGTCTGGAATTTCCAACGCCTGCCCATCGATGCGACGCCGGACATCACCAATGTTCAGGTGCAAATCAATACCGAGGCTGAAGGGTTTTCGCCGCTCGAAGCCGAGCAACGCCTTACCTTCCCGATTGAAACGGCAATTTCCGGCATTCCAGGCCTGAACTATACGCGTTCAGTCTCGCGCTACGGCCTGTCCCAGGTCACCGTCGTTTTCGAGGATGGGACCGACATTTATTTCGCCCGGCAGCTGGTCAATGAACGCCTGCAAGGGGTCAGGGATCAGCTTCCGGAAGGTATCACACCGGAAATGGGCCCTATCGCGACCGGGCTCGGCGAGATTTTCATGTACACGCTGGAAATCGAGCCCGGCGCGGTGCGCGATGACGGCTCGCCGTGGACGACGGAAGACCTGCGGACCCTGCAGGACTGGGTGATCCGTCCGCAATTGCTGCGAACCCCGGGGGTTGTCGAGGTCAATACGATTGGCGGCTATGTCCGGCAGTACCACGTCACACCGCATCCGGATCAATTGGCGGCCTACGGCCTGACACTGGATGATGTGGTCGAATCTCTGATCCGGAATAATTCAAGTACCGGCGCGGGCTATGTCGAGCACAATGGCGAACAGCTTCTGATCCGGTCCTCCGGTCAGGCCGAGAGCATTGCCGACCTGGAGGCCTCCGTTATCGCCAATCGGGACGGGCAGCCCGTGCTCGTTCGCGATGTCGCCGATGTCATCCTCGGTGAGGAAATGCGCACCGGGGCCGCCACCGAGAACGGCGAGGAAGTCGTTCTCGCGACGGTCTTCATGCTGATGGGAGAAAACAGCCGCCAGGTCGCTCAGAGAGTTGCCAGTCGCCTGGAGGAGGCGTCATTGGCGCTCCCGGCCGGGATCGTGGCTGAGGCGATCTATAATCGAACCGAACTCGTGGATCGCACCATCGAGACAGTCGAAAAAAACCTCGTTGAAGGCGCGCTTCTCGTCATCGTCGTGCTCTTCCTGTTGCTCGGCAATGTTCGCGCCGCGATCCTGACGGCTCTGGTCATCCCGATTTCCATGCTGATGACGATCACCGGCATGGTCGAAAACCGCGTCTCTGGAAACCTGATGAGCCTGGGGGCGCTGGACTTCGGTCTGATTGTCGACGGTGCCGTTATCATCGTCGAGAATTGTCTGAGACGCCTCGGCGCGGCGCAGCATCGGCTTGGTCGCATATTGACGCGTGATGAAAGATTCCATGAAACCGCCGAAGCGGCAGCGGAAGTCATACGTCCGTCGCTATTCGGCGTGCTGATCATCACGCTGGTTTACATTCCGATCTTCACCCTGACGGGTGTCGAGGGGAAAATGTTCCATCCGATGGCCTTTACGGTCGTGTTCGCCCTGACATCGGCAATGATCCTGTCACTGACCTTCGTTCCGGCCGCGGTCGCCATGATTGTCTCCGGCAAGGTTCAGGAAAAGCCCAATTTTATCATGCGAGGCGCGGCGAGTTTCTACGCCCCGGTCTTGTCGCTCGCCTTGCGGCTGCGTTGGGCCGTGGTCGCTCTCGCAGTGGTCATGGTTTCGGTGGCGGGCTGGTCGGCCTCGCGCATGGGTTCTGAATTCATCCCGCAACTCGACGAAGGCGATATTGCCCTGCACGCCCTGCGGATTCCGGGAACCAGCCTTGGCCAGGCTCTGGAAATGCAGTCGCTCCTGGAACGTCGCATCCGGGAATTTCCGCAAGTCGAGCGTATCGTCTCCAAGATTGGAACAGCCGATGTGGCCACCGATCCCATGCCACCGAGCGTCGCCGACACCTTCATCCTGCTGCGGCCACGGGAAGAATGGCCTGATCCTCGTCTGCCAAGGGAAGAACTCGTCAATCAGCTCAGTGCGGCCGTGCATGAACTGCCTGGCAATCGCTATGAATTTACTCAACCCATCGAGATGCGGTTCAACGAGCTGCTGTCTGGCGTCCGGGCGGATGTGGCGGTGAAAGTGTTCGGCGATGATCTGGACACGCTGCTGGAAGTCGGTCAGCGCATCGAAAACCTGCTGGAACGGGTCGAGGGTGCCCAGGACATTTCCATCGAGCAGGCAACCGGACTTCCGATGATGCAGATTGAGCCGCGCCGCGAGGCACTGGCCCGATATGGATTGACGATGGAAGATGTTCAGTCCGTGATACGCACGTCATTGGCGGGCACCCGGGCCGGACAAATCTTCGAAGGTGACAGGCGTTTCGATGTCATCGTCCGGCTGCCCGAGCCCTTGCGCGAAAATGTGTCGCGCCTGGAACGTCTCAATATTCCACTGCCCAACAATGGTGAGGGCCGCACCGAATTCATTCCGCTGCAGGAAGTCGCCGATATTGAGCTAACCATCGGGCCCAACCAGATCAGCCGGGAAAATGGAAAGCGGCGCATTGTCGTCACCGCGAATGTGCGGGGGCGGGACCTTGGATCATTCATCGCAGAGGTTCAGGAATTGGTCCGCAACGAAGCGGCCATTCCGGCCGGTTACTGGGTTCAATATGGCGGCACCTTTGAGCAGTTGATCTCGGCGGCCAATCGACTGAGTCTCGTTGTTCCGCTGGTTCTGGTCCTCATCTTTGGCCTTCTGCTGGCCTTGTTCCGCTCCGTTGGTGACGCCGCCATCGTGTTTTCCGGAGTGCCTTTGGCCCTGACCGGAGGTGTTGCGGCACTGTTGCTGCGCGATCTGCCCTTGTCGATTTCAGCAGGGGTGGGGTTTATTGCGCTTTCCGGGGTCGCCGTGCTCAACGGCGTCGTATTGCTCACCTTCATTCGATCCTTGATGGATGACGGAAAGCCGCTGGACACAGCGATCCGCGAAGGCGCACTGACACGCCTCAGGCCGGTCCTGATGACCGCTCTGGTGGCCAGCCTCGGCTTTGTACCGATGGCGTTCAACATCGGTCCTGGCGCTGAAGTCCAACGTCCGCTCGCGACGGTGGTCATTGGGGGGATCATTTCGTCCACCATCCTGACCCTTATCGTTCTTCCGGCGCTGTTCCGGATCGTTCGAGGCTTCGCCAACAGGCGCCGCAAATCGCCGGAAGGAAATCAGACATGAGCATGATAACGACAGCGTGGCGAAGCTTCGCCACTGACCGGCAGGGATTGGTTGTGCATCGGAGCAATTCATGAAGACATCGACGATATCGGCTAGCGCCGCTCGCTGGGGCATGGGCCTGTTATGGGTCATCGCGTTTCTGGTGCTGATGGCCGGCGATGCCGTGGCGCATGGCGTCACGGAAGGCGATAAGGGCTATATCCAGGAAATTACGGGTGTTCACCTGATTTCCTTCCTCTATCTCGGTGCCAAGCACATGGTCACCGGCTACGACCACATCCTGTTCCTGTTCGGGGTCGTGTTCTTCCTCTACCGCCTCAAGCATGTCGGCATTTATGTCAGCCTGTTTGCGCTTGGTCATTCAACGACCATGCTGGCGGGAGTGTTCTTCAATATCGGGCTCAACGCCTATCTGATCGACGCGATTATCGGGCTGTCCGTGGTCTACAAGGCGCTGGACAATATCGGCGCCTTCCAGCGCTGGTTCGGTGTCCAGCCCTCGACCAAGGCCGCGACCCTGATTTTCGGCCTGTTCCACGGCTTCGGCCTGTCGACCAAGCTGCTGGACTATGACATCGCGCCCGACGGTCTGTTTCCCAATCTGCTGGCGTTCAATGTCGGCGTGGAAATCGGCCAGTTTCTCGCCCTCGCGGTCATCCTGATCGCAATGGGCTTCTGGCGGCGCACGACCAGTTTCGGGCAACACGCCTACGCCGCTAACGTCGTGCTGATGTGCGCCGGCTTTATTCTCATTGGCTATCAACTCACCGGCTATCTGGTCGCCTGACCTGGCTACAAGGAGATTTTTTCATGTTCAATTCCCAACTCCCCGCACGCGAGGACCTTCCCTCGACCGCAAGCCTGCTCAAGTCGACCGCGATTGCCCTGGGTGCCGCTATCGTCCTTTTGGTGACGGTTGTCCTGCCGGCTGAATACGGCATCGACCCGACCCGGATCGGCGGATTGCTCGGCCTGACGTCGATGGGCGAGGTCAAGATGCAACTGGCCGAAGAGGCCGAAGCCGATAGGCAAATTGCAACCGAGACTGATTCGGCGGACGTTCCTGCCGACGCCAGTGCTGCGGCGATGGTGCCAGCGGCCGAAAGTGCTCAGGCGATACCGGAAGCGGCTGCAGAACCTGCGGCAGTGGTCTGGCGCGACACGATTTCAATCTCGCTGGAGCCAGGCGGTTCGACGGAAGTGAAACTAACGATGCTGGCCGGAGACGTGGCCGAGTATGAATGGAGCACGGACCAGGCGGGGCTGAATTCCGACCTGCATGGTGACGGTCCATCGGAGCAGTTCATCAGCTACCGACAGGGTCGCAATGAAGGCGGTGACGCTGGCGAGTTTGCCGCAGATTTCGACGGCGTCCACGGCTGGTTTTGGCGTAACCGGTCGGAAGTTGCCGTCACCGTCACGCTGAATACGCGTGGGGAATACACCGCCTTTAACCGGCTGTTCTAGAGCCGGACAAGCTGGCACCCTGTGCGGACGTTTCTACTCGGAGGCATGCTATGGCGTGGATGATCCTCAAATCTCTGATTTCCGGCATTCTGGTGACCTTGGTTTCGGAAGCCGGAAAGAGAAACGCCGCATTGGGGGCGATGGTGGCGTCGCTGCCGCTGGTGTCGGTATTGGGCATGATCTGGCTCTGGCAAGAGACCCGTGATGTCACCCGCCTTGCCGATCACGCGGAAGCAACCTTCTGGTTCGTCCTGCCATCGCTGCCAATGTTCCTGATCATCCCGGCACTGCTTCGCCGGGGAATACCCTTCTGGCCGGCCCTCCTGGCGGGCTGCCTGGTGACGGTCGGACTGTACGTGCTGATCGTCGTCGTCGCCCCAAAACTTGGGATTCGGCTGCCGATTTGACAGAACATCGGATTCGACATCGCGCGGGTCATGGGATGATCGATGGCGACAAACACAAACGAGGTTCGCGGGTGATCGTCTATTGTTCCCGAACGGCGGCAAGGCAATCTCGAGAATCACACCGCAACTCAGATCCTCGTTTGTGATCATCCAACCAGCAGGGCCCGCCACCGCGAAGGGGAAGGCAAGTCTGGCGTTGAGCTGATCGACTCAGGAAACCGAACTGTGCGAGAGTTACCAACCCCGCTTCCGACCAGTCGAGGATAACGATCCGCCCAATCAAAGAAGTGAGATTTGTTGGTCTTTTTGTTGGTATAACAGAATTTCGCCAAAGTATTTTTGTTGTAAATCAATGCAATCCGGCGTTAAGTCGACGCCTCTCCTGGCACCACTGGACCTCCAGCATGACCGACAGCCCTCACCTGCCTCGCATCGAGGCAGGCGGGTTTCGTGTAGGCCGCGCGTTCAGCGCGCCGGCTTTCCGAGCGATTTCAGGTCGAGCAGGCTGGCGGTCTTTTCATCGATGCGCGAGCCGAACAGATTGACCGTCAGCATGGCCTCTTCCTCGGGCGGCGGCTGGCAGATCTGATACAGCAATTCGGGCATGTCCATCGAGACATTCAACCCCATCGCCTTTGCCTCCTGCGGCATGATCGGGGCCTGGTGATTGCGGCCGCTGCCGATCAGCTCATTGGTCAGGGCGCAGCTCTCATTGCCGCCATTATGGACCGGGTTGACGTAGTCGCAGGCAAATTCCTTGGCCTCCTTGACCGCCTGTTTTGCCATTTTCGCGATCACCAGCATCTGGTCATTGATGCGGTCATTGCTCTTGTCGTCGAGAAGTTCGGCCAGCAATGGCGCCGGCAGGCCGCCGAGCTGCGGGTCGATCGGGCCGATCACGGCGCTGGATCCGAGCACGATCTCGTCGCAGGCCAGGGCGATCATCGTGCCCGCCGACCAGGCACTATAGGGGATGAAGGCGGTCTTGCGGCCGCGATGATGCTTGAGGGCGTGCAGGATCTGCTGCGCCGCGTGCAACAGGCCGCCGGGCGTGTGCAGGATGATGTCGACCGGCGCATCAGGGCCGGCGGCGCGCAGGGCGTCGATCGCTTCGATCGCGGTGAATTCATCGACATATTCATAGGGCAGATGATGCACGATGCGCAGCACGACACTGCCGCGCCCGGTCTGGAAGGCCTCGGTGCTGGCCTGGACCCGGAGGCGGTGGGCATCGGCGGGGCTCATGCCGGGCGGCAAGTCCGCGCCATCGCCGCCCTGACGCGCCGTGACCGGCGGCGGCGTGGCAGCGGCATCGCCACGCCTGGGCCGGGCGCGAAACCGGAAAGCCCCCAGCACAACGGCACTCACCGAGGCGAGGCCCAGCCATTCGGCCAGCCCCAGGGCTCCCAGAATCTCGATCATTGCAACTCCCCCATTCGCCGTCCCACCCCGGCGGCCAACGGCCCGGTCAGGCATCTGCCACCCCGCATTATGGCCGTCCTGGCGGCAAGCTTACAGCCGGCTCCCCGCTGACGCGAATATAAACCGGCCCATTCCCCGCATGAATCGTCACCGCCAGCGCCAAGACACAGATTGACGCGGCACCCGCTGGCGGGTTTAGCTCTGGCGAAAGGCGCGCTTTCCGTGCCGAAATCCGGCCCTGGTGACGGCATGAATTCTGCCCCTCCCAACATCGTCCCGACCCTGGTCACCGAGCGGCTCGCGCTGCGTGCCCATACGGTTGAAGATTTTGCCGGCAGCCTGGCCTTGTGGACGGATCCCGGCGTCACCCGCTTCATCGGCGGGCGCGCGTCAACAGAGCACGAGGTCTGGCAGCGCCTGCTGCGCTATGGTGGCATGTGGGGGATGCTGGGCTTTGGCTATTGGGCGATTACCGACCGCGCCGATGGCCGTTTTCTCGGTGAGGCCGGCCTGGCGGACCTGAAGCGCGAACTCCTGCCACCGCTCGGCGATGTCCCCGAGAGCGGCTGGGCCCTCTTGCCGGCCGCGCACGGCCGCGGCCTCGGCAGCGAAGCCATGCGCGCCGTGCTCGACTGGGCCGATCGCGCACTCGACCGGCCGGAGACCTGTTGCATCATCGACCCCGTCAATACGGCCTCGACCGGACTGGCCGGCAAGCTGGGCTATCAGGCCCGGCACACGGCCAGGCTGGGGGGAAACGCGGTAACGGTCTTCTATCGCCGCCGCACCCCCCAGGTGCCCTGACTGGGTGCAGCTCCAGGCGCGTGCAGCCTCGCCTTGCCGTGACCGGTGTGCGCCGCTAGCGTCCCCCCGGCGGGGGCAGGCTCCTGACCGCTTCCCCGACCGTGTCCAGGGCTGATCGCATGAAGCATTACGCCAGAACATTGCTGATCGCCCTGCTCACCATCCTGCTGGGCTTTGCGGCCTTCAACGCCCTGATCGACCCGTTCGGCGTCACGGGCGCGCCGGACATAGCCGGGCTGACGGCGCGCGATACGCGGCTGTATGGCGATGGTGGCCGGGTCCATGTCGGCGACCGGCTGGCGCGCGGCGGCGATGCCTCCATCCTGCTCGGCTCCTCGCGCACGGTTGATGGCTTCCCGCACGAGCCCACCGGCTGGCCGGGCGAGATTTACAATGCCGGCATGCGCGGCACCAATATTTTCGAACTCAGTCAGGCCATGGTCCTGGCAGCCCGGAACCGCTCCCTGCGCTGCGTCGTGATCGGGCTCGACCTCGATGAGTTCGGCACCCATTCCAAGGCCAAGGCGACCTATTGGCTCTCGGCCCTGCATGACGCCAACCGGCCGCTCTCCATGACCCGGGTATCGCTCTCGCCGAACACATTCGGGGCCTCGGTTCAGCTGATTGCTGACAATCTGGGGGGTGGGTCGCCGCGCGTGCCCTGGGCCGAGACCTATCCGGCCGGCGCCCAGCGGCAGCGCTATGAAAGCGGCGTGCGCGGGATATACGGTTATTATCTGGGTTATAATTTCGATCCCGGCCGCGTCGCACTGTTCGATCACGCTCTTGACGCATTGACGGCGAATGGCGTCCAGGTGATCGGCTTCATTCACCCGCTGCATGCCTGGCGTGAGGAAGCCCTGTTCCGCTCTGGCCGGAGCGATACTTATTTCGAACTGCGTGAAAGCCTGACCGATGTCTTCGACCGTCACGCCGCGGCGAGCCCGGACAATGCCTGTATTGAAGGCGGCGGCGCGGTCTTGTGGGATTTCTCCGGCTTTCGCGATTTCGCCAGCCTGCCCGCGCCGGGACCGGACCAGGTCGCCGCGCATCCCAATTTCTATGAACCCTCCCATTATCTGCCGCATATTGGTCAGGCCATGCTGGACACATTGCGGGGCGATGCCATCCCGGCTGATGGGGTGTCGGGCGACCGGCTCGAGCCCGGCAATCTGGCTGACAGCGCCGTCGCCATCCGGGCCCGCCGCCAGCGCTGGCTGGAGACAGCCGACGGGCAGGCCGCCACGGCGCTGTTCGACGCGCTCGAGGCGTCCGGGCCGGTGGCCGAGACTGAAACGCCGCAATTTCTCAATCGGGATGACCGGCGCAGCCTGGAAGACAAGATCAGCCGCATTGCGCCGGGCCGCGCAGGGCGTTAGGACGCGTGCCAGAGATTGAGGATTGAGCGATGACTGTACATTACCACCGCGGCGACCTGCCCGCCGATATCGACCTGGGCCCGCTGGTGGCCATCGACACGGAAACCCTGGGCCTGTCCCTGACCCGCGATGCGCTGTGCGTCGTGCAGCTCTCCAGTGGTGATGGCGATGCGCATGTCGTGCAGCTGATCCGGCCGGAATATGACTGCCCCAATCTGAAAGCCCTGCTGGGCGATCCCGGCGTCGAGAAAATCCTCCACTTCGCCCGTTTTGATGTCGCCATGGTCGAGCGCAGTCTCGGCATCACCCTGGCGCCGGTCTTCTGTACCAAGATCGCGTCCAAGCTCTGCCGCACCTATACCGACCGTCATGGCCTGAAGGATGTGACGCGCGAACTGGTCGGCATCGACATGAACAAGCAGCAGCAGAGCTCCGACTGGGGCGCCGATGAATTGTCGAAGGCTCAGCTGGAATATGCGGCGTCCGACGTGCTTTACCTGCACCAGTTGCGCGAGAAGCTGACCGGGATGCTGGAGCGTGAAGGCCGGATGGAAATGGCAAAGGCCTGTTTCGATTTTCTGCCAATGCGTGCCAAACTCGACCTCGCAGGCTGGCCGGACACCGATATTTTCGCCCACGCCTGAGCCGCCATGCCTTGAAAAGGCCAGCAAAGGCTGGTCTTTGTTGCGCGGCAAGGCTGTGCCTGCCGTTTGCGAGATGATGATCTGTCGATGAGTACGACCGCCAATCCCGGCCTTGAGCTGTTCCAGCCTACAATGCATGGCAGCTGGGAGCCCCGCCGCGCATTGACGCTGAGCGCTGCCCGGCGCCGGTCGCGCTTTGTGCGCTGGCTGCGCTTTGGCTTCATCGCCGGCATCATCGCGCTGCTGGCTTTGCTGGTGGTGCAATTATTTATCGGCGCTGCCAGCGGCCCCAGCTTGCCCGACGAGGCCGTGAGCACGGATGTGCGCATGATCAATCCGCGCATCACCGGCCGTGACGAGCGTCTGACCCCCTATGCCCTGACCGCCGATGTGGCGATCCGCCGCCGCGACAATGCCGACGGACTGACCGAACTGGAACGCCCGCGCCTCGATTACGATTTCCTCAATACCGGAACGAGCGCGTCAGAAGTGCTGGCCCAGACCGGAACCTTCGATCCGGCCAACCGCATTCTCGACCTGTATTCCGACGTCAATCTGAACACTGATAACGGGTATAGCTTCGCCTCCCAGCATGCCCGGATCTTCCTGCGCGAGGAACGCGTGGCCGGGGAGATGCCGGTGACGGGTACCGGACCGGTCGGCACGATCACCGCCGAACGCTATGAAATTCATGATGGCGGCAATCGCGTCATTTTCGAAGGCAATGTACATGCGCGTATAGTACAAGCCCGAACCGCCCCCAGCGAAGGAGCAGATCAATGATCCGCCTGCTTGCCCGACTGACCGCCCTGTCCTGCTTCCTGCTGGCGCCGCTCGCAGCTGCCCATGCCCAGATCGGGGATTCCTCACAACCGCTCGACACCATCGCCGACCGGATCGAGAATCTCGACGATGAGGGCCGCACGATCCTGAGCGGCCATGTCGACATCACCCAGGGTGATCGCCGCCTGATGGCCGACCGTGTCGAACTGGTCTGGACCCAGCCTGAAGACGGCAGCCGCGGCGATATCGAACGGGTGATCGCAACCGGGCAGGTCCGCTATTTCTCACCTTTCCAGAATGCCACCGGCGATCTGGGTGTCTATGAAATGGGTCCCGACACCATCACCCTGACCGGCGATGTCGTCATCACCCAGGGCGAAAATGTCATTACCACTACGCGTTTTGTCTCCAATCTGACCTCCGGGAATTCCAATTTCGGTGAAGAGGGCGATGGCGCACCAGTGCGGGCCGTGATCTATCCGCGCCGTAGCGAGACCCCGCCGGCCACCGACAATGGCGACGGCACGGGCGGCCGCTAGAATTCCGATCGAGGGCAAGTTGAGCATGGCAATGACCGAAGACTTCGCAGCGGCCCCGTCCGCTCTCAGCACGGGACTGGTGGTCGAGGCAATCGGCAAGACCTATCGCAAGCGCCCCGTCGTGAAGGGAGTCTCTCTATCGCTGCAACGCGGCGAAGTCGCAGGCCTGCTCGGCCCCAATGGCGCTGGCAAGACGACCTGTTTCTACATGATCACCGGTCTCGTCGACGTCGATTATGGCCGCATCCTGCTCGATGGCGAGGATATCACCCGCCTTCCCATGTATCAGCGCGCGCGGCTCGGGATCGGCTATCTGCCGCAGGAGAAATCCATCTTCCAGGGCATGACAGTGCGCGAAAATGTGCTCGCCGTGGCGGAAGTAGTCGAGAAGGACCGCACCCAGCGCCATGAGCTGGTCGATCAATTGCTCGAGGAATTGCGCATTTCCCATCTGGCCGACGCACCGGCGCCTTCGCTGTCCGGGGGCGAACGCCGCCGGGTCGAAATCGCCCGGGCGCTCGCGACTCGCCCCTCCTTCATGCTGCTCGACGAGCCCTTCGCGGGCATCGACCCTCTGGCGATCGCCGACATTCGTGATCTGATCCGCTTCCTCAAGGACCGCGGGATCGGGATACTGATCACCGATCACAATGTCCGCGAAACGCTTGAAATCACTGACCGGGCCACCATCATCCATGAAGGCGAAGTGCTGTTCGAGGGTTCGCCGAGCGCCATTCGCGCCGATCCTGATGTGCGCCGCGTTTATCTCGGAGAAAGCTTTGCCTGATTAACTTCTGCCGTAAACCACCACGCAGAGGCGTTCATGGCCGGACTGATGCAAAAGCTGGAGATGCGCCAGGGTCAATCCCTGGTGATGACGCCCCAGCTACAACAAGCCATCAAGCTGTTGCAGCTCTCGAATATCGAGCTTGCCGAATTCGTTGAAAGCGAGCTCGAACAGAATCCCCTGCTCGAGCGCGACGACCGGAGCGAAAGCACCGAATCAACCCGCCAGGAAAGCGACAACGAGACCCGCGAACTCGAATTCACGGCTGCCAATGGCGATGCCGCCGACGCCATCGATGCTGATTCGGACATGTTGCATGGCGAGGATTCCAAATCCGACCTGTCCGGCGTCGAAACGGCGCAAGCGGGCGATTCGGTCGGAATGGGCGCCAGCACCTGGTCGTCCACCGGCAGCGCCGGCGGCTCCTTCAATGGCGAAGAATACGACGCGATCGCCAATTCCTCGCGCGACATCTCTCTGGCTGAACACCTGCACGAACAATTATCGACCGCCACCTCGGACCCGATCGACCGCCTGATTGGCGCCCACCTGATCGACCTGGCTGATGAAGACGGCTATCTGCGCGCCGATCTCGACGAGATCGCCGAGCGCCTGGGGTTGGAGCGCGCCCGTATCGAAGCCATGCTCACCCTGACCCAGACCTTCGAGCCGGCCGGCGTGATGGCCCGCGACCTGGCCGAATGCCTGGCGCTGCAATTGAAGGAAATGAACCGGCTCGACCCGGCAATGGCGATCCTGCTCGACAATCTGGAGCGCCTCGCCAAGCATGATTACACAGCCCTGAAGGCCTTGTGTGGCGTTGATGGCGAGGACCTCGACGACATGATCTCCGAGATCAAGGGCCTCACCCCGAAGCCGGGCCTCGCCTTCGGTACCGAATCGACCCGCGCGGTCGAGCCCGACGTCTATATTCGTCAGGCCCCCGATGGCGGCTGGCATGTGGAACTCAATTCCGAAACCCTGCCGCGGGTTCTGATCAACAACCGATACTACAATGAGATCAACGCGGCCGCTCGCAATGAGTCGGAACGCAGTTTCATCACTGAATGCAGCCAGAGTGCCAGCTGGCTGGTGAAAAGCCTCGATCAGCGTGCCCGCACCATCCTCAAGGTTTCAAGCGAAATCGTGCGTCAGCAGGATCTCTTCCTGGTGCATGGCGTCGCCTATTTACGGCCCCTGAATCTGAAGACCGTCGCCGATGCCATCGGCATGCACGAATCAACCGTCAGCCGTGTCACGTCCAATAAATACGTCTCCACGCCGCGCGGCATGTTCGAACTGAAGTATTTCTTCACCTCCTCGATCCCCTCGGCCGGCGGTGGCGAATCCCACTCGGCAGAGGCTGTCAGGCACAGAATCAAACTCCTGATCCAGCAGGAAACCGCCGACGATGTTCTCTCCGACGACAAACTTGTCGAGCTATTGCACGATGAGGGGATTGAAATCGCCCGCCGGACTGTGGCTAAATACCGCGAGGCGTTGAATATACCCTCTTCGGTCCAGCGCCGACGCATGTTGAAACGTGCCAGCTGACGACAGGACAATCCGCGCATGAAGGTGGTAGCTGTGTCATGCCCCATGTGGTTGGAAAGCCACCACCGCGTACGATTGACTCTCACTACAGCCCACGACTAGGGTCCGCCCGCAATCCGGGGGGAGGTGGAATAGTTTTTGACGCCTCACAAGCTGGTGTATGGCCAGCGGGAAGGAGCGCATGCACATTCAAATCGTAAGTAAGGGCATCGATGTCAGCGATAGCCTGAGAGCCAGGATCCTGGAACGGGTCGAAGACGGTGTCGCGAAATACTTCAATCGCCCCGGCGAGGCCTATGTCTCGATCGCACGCGAGGGTATCGGTTTTCGCATCGACTGCTCCCTGCACCTGCCTTCCGGCATGATGCTTCAGGCCCATGACAGCGCCGACGACGCCTACAAGGCCGCCGAAGTCACCATGGACAAGCTTGAGAAGCGGCTGCGCCGCTACAAGCGCAAGCTCAAGAATCACCGTCATGACCACAAGGCCGAACTGCCGGCGGAGGCGCTGCCGATCGTCGTGCTCAAAGGCATGCGTGACGCCTATTCCGAGGAAGCCGACGATCATGTCGATGAGACTCGGGCCGACGCGCCGGAACCGATTGTCATCGCCGAACATGCCGGAGAATTCCGGACGCTGACGGTCGGCATGGCCTCACTGGAGCTCGATGCGGCCGATTCGCCCTTCCTGATGTTTCGCAATGCCGCCAGCGGCGGGCTGAACATTGTCTATCGGCGACCGGACGGCCATATCGGCTGGATCGACCCGGCCCGTGCAGTGCAGGCCTGACAGGCTTGAAATAGAGTTGTTTTTATCATGGCATTAGCAGATCTGATTCCCGATGGCGGCGCCGCCGTGGACTTCGGTGCGTCCAGTCGCAAGCAAGTCTTGCAAGCGATGTCGGAAACGGCAGGGCATGCAACGGGTCTCAACCCACGGGAAATTTTCGAAGCCGTATTGCAGCGTGAACGCCTTGGCTCGACCGGTGTCGGCCAGGGCGTCGCCATTCCGCATGCGCGCCTGGCCGGCATTGATGCCGTCACCGGCTTCTTCATGCGGTTGCGCTCGCCGGTGGATTTCGAATCAATCGACGGACAGCCCGCCGACCTGATTTTTCTGCTGCTGGCGCCGGAAGATGCCGGTGCCGAGCACCTCAAGGCCCTGGCCCGCGTCTCGCGCATGCTGCGCCGTGAGGATGTGCGCCAGCGCCTGCGCGCCGCGCCCGATGCCGATGCCGTCTATGCTGTCCTGGCCGGCGAGCCCGCTACCGACGCCGCCTGAGCCCGCCAGAGCGCCTGACGGGCCTATCCGACCCAGGTGTGGCAAAACGCAACTGGCACGCCCTGACGCAATTTGTGTATGCTCCGGTATGCAGGATCAGCCTGCCGCGGGAGCCCGACCCATGCGATCACAAATCAACCAATTGCTCGAGAAGATCCATTCGCTCGAGACCGAGCTCGAAGAAGAACTCGCCGAGCGGCGCCGGAGCTATGGCTACAAGCTTGAGCAAGGCCGGCTCTTCATCAGCCGCGAGGCACGTGAACGCCAGACAGCCCTGAAGCTCGGTTTGCGTCGCTATCTGGTCGATAGCGGCGTTCTGACCATTCTTACAGCCCCCTTTATCTATGCGGTCGCCATCCCGGTCTTCCTCCTGGACGTGGTGGCGAGCCTGTACCAGGCGGTGTGTTTCCGGGTGTATGGGGTCAAGCAGGTCAAGCGGCGCGATTATGTCGTATTTGACCGGCATCGCCTGCCCTATCTCAATGTGATCCAGAAGGTGAATTGCTTCTATTGCTCCTACGCCAACGGCGTCATCGCCTATGTCTACGAAATTGCCTCGCGCACCGAGCAATACTGGTGTCCGATCAAGCACGCTGCCCGCCTGCAGGGGACACACCGGCGCTATGGCGATTTTCTCGAATACGGTGATGTCGCCGATTATCCGAACAGCCTCGAGGCGCAGCGCACCCGGCTGCGCGATGAGGGCGACCTCCCGCCCGGCCCGCAAAACCCGCCCGAATAGAAACAAGGCCCCACCGGATGTCCGGTGGGGCCTTGTTTTCATTTCGAACCAGAGAGCCTTCGCTCGAATTGAGCGTTGGGCCTGCCTAGCCGAAGCTCGCGCAGCGAGCGAAGGATGGTGGAGCTGGACGCACCAACACCGAACCCGCAGGGTTCGCAAGCGCGACTGCGCGCCGGCCGGTCAGGCCGCCCCATCGGAGGCGTCCGCGAAGCGGACTGCCGTGAGATCGAGAAGATGGTGGAGCCAGACGGAATCGAACCGACGACCTCTTGCATGCCATGCAAGCGCTCTCCCAACTGAGCTATGGCCCCAATATCCTTGTCGCCACGATGGGGTGCGGCGAGAGGCGCGGAAACTAGTCCCGCTTTTCACGCGGATCAAGCCTCTACGCAGCACCTTAAGCAGCGCCGCTCAGACGCGGTCAGAGATCCTCGTCTTCGCCCTTGGTAAATTCGGCGAAATCATCGTCCTCATCATCGTCGAGCAGGACTGTATTATCATCCTCATCGACAGGATCCTCGCCATCATCTTCCTCGAACCCGTCGGGGATATCATCGCTGAGTCCGGATGCTTCATCATCGTCGTCATCATCATCGACCACGATGTCATCGCCCGCTTCACCGACTTCCGGCGTATCGTCGACCTCATCCTCGAAACCGTCAGGCTCGACCACTTTGGCCTTGGCCGGCGCTTCCTCATCATCAACCGGCTCCGGCGCCACTTTCAGCCGCACGGGCACCAGTTCGGGATCGAACTCGTGAGCACACTTCGGACACCGCGCCGGGCGTCGGCCCAGATCGTAGAATTTGGCAGCACACTTCGGACAAGTGCGCTTGGAACCCAGTTCATGTTTGGCCATGACATCCCTTCACAACCGGTTTGTTTTTCGGCGCGACCCGTTGCCACGATCATCGCGCTCTGTCAAAACCTGATCGCCGTCTTCTCACCCTAATCGTTGAAATTCAGTTGATGACCCAGCTTGCCCCCCAATTGCAAGGCCCGTTTTTGGCGCGCCCGAGCGGCCCGCTGACCGGGACGCTGGCCGCACCGGCCGACAAGTCGATCTCGCATCGTGCGCTGATCTTGGCCGCGCTGGCCCAGGGCGAGAGCCGGATCACCGGCCTGCTCGAGAGCGATGATGTGCTCAATACCGCAAAAGCCATTGCCGCACTGGGCGCGCAGGTGGAACGCCTTGGCCCGGGCCGCTGGCGCGTCATTGGCCGCGGGGGCCGTTTCGCAACACCGCGCTCGCCGCTCGATTTCGGGAATTCGGGCACGGGTGTGCGGCTGATGATGGGTGCGATTGCCGGCAGCGGCGCTGGCGCTGTCTTCACCGGCGATTCGAGCCTCTCCTCCCGGCCGATGCGGCGCGTGACCGATCCGCTGGAGATGATGGGGGCTGCTTTCTCCAGCACTGACGGGCGCCTGCCCGCCACACTCGCCCCCTCGCGCCTCAGCGGCATTTCCTACGCACCGCCGATCGCTTCGGCCCAGGTGAAGTCCGCGATCCTGCTCGCCGGACTCGGTGCCAGCGGCGAAACCGTCATCACCGAACACCATGCCACCCGTGACCATACCGAGACGATGTTACGCGCCTTTGGCGTCACCCTCGAGATCAGGCAAACCGATGACGGTGTCCAGATCCGCCTGCCGGGCTATCAGACGTTGAAAGCGCAGGATGTCGCCGTTCCGGGCGACCCGTCCTCGATCAGCTTTGCGCTCGTCGCGGCGCTGATCACGCCGGGCTCCCGCGTCCAGATCAATGGTGTGATGGACAATCCCTCTCGCATCGGACTGATCGAAACGCTGAAGGAAATGGGCGCCGATCTTGATATCGAGCCGGGGCCGGAAATGGCCGGCGAGCGAACCATGAATATCACGGCGTCATATTCGACACTGCGCGGGGTCAGGATTCCGGCCGCTCGTGCGCCGTCCATGATCGACGAATACCCCGTGCTCGGCGTCGCCGCCGCCTGCGCCACCGGCACGACCCACATGGCCGGCCTGGCTGAACTGCGCGCCAAGGAGAGCGACCGGCTGGCGGGCACCGCTGATCTTCTGCGCCTCAATGGAGTCGAACTGGAGATCGGCGAGGACAGCCTGACGGTCCATGGCCAGGGCGCGGGCTCCGTCGCGGGCGGCGGGATGGTCCCCACCCATCACGACCACCGTCTGGCCATGAGTGCCCTTGTACTCGGTCTGGCCTCCCGGCAAGCTGTGAGCATTGATGATGCCTCGATGATCGCGACGAGCTATCCGCGTTTTGCCGACGACATGAAAGCGCTCGGCGCGAAGCTGGAGCGGGTCTGACATGATTATCGCCGTTGATGGACCGCTCGCCTCGGGCAAGGGCACGATCGCCAAAGCGCTGGCGCGCCATTTCGGGCTGCCGCATCTGGACACCGGCTCGCTCTACCGCGCCACAGCCGTGGCCGTACTCGACGCCGATATCGATCCCGCTGACGAAAGCGCCGCTGCGGCCGCGGCGCGCGCCCTTGATGTCACAATGATCGATGAAACGCGGATCCGCACCGCCGAAGCCGGCGCGATGGCGTCCCGCGTTGCAGCGCTGCCGGCTGTGCGCGCGGCGCTCTATGAATTGCAGCGTGACTTCGCCCGGCAGACCGGCGGGGCGATTCTGGACGGCCGCGATATCGGCACGGTGATCTGCCCCGATGCCCGCGTGAAATTGTATGTCACCGCGAATGCCGAGACCCGCGCCGACCGGCGCTGGCGCGAGCTGACGGCGAAGGGCGACCCGATCAGCTATGAAACCGTGCTGGCCCAGACGCGCGAACGCGATGCGCGGGACACCGAGCGGGCCGATGCGCCCATGCGGCCCGCCGAAGACGCAACCTTGCTTGATACCTCGTCCTTGAGTATAGACGCGGCGATTGCTGCAGCCATTGATATTGTGGAAAACGCCCGGAAGGCGTGACCCACAGCGGCTTTGGCGATCTCGAAACCGGGCTTACCGACTTCAGAACGCGCGCGATTTCACGATCGCTGCGGGTTTTGTTCTTGGTGCCCATGGAAAAACCCCTTGCCGGGCCATTTTGGCCCAGCGGTGTGAATCATCCCGCATTTTGCGGCTCGCATCGCATTCTGGAGCAACCTCTTACATGTCTACCGAAACCCTTACCCCGACGACCGATGATTTTGCCGCCATGCTGGAAGCCAGCCTGGCCGGCCGTGACCTTGCCGAAGGCCAGGTCATCAAGGGCATTGTCACTGCCATTGAAAACGATGCCGTCGTCGTCGACGTAGGTCTCAAGACCGAGGGCCGTATTCCGACCCGCGAATTCACCGGTCCTGGTTCCAAAGCCCCCAAAGTGGGCGATGAAGTCGAAGTCTTCCTCGAGCGTATCGAAAACGCCCTCGGTGAAGCCATGCTGTCGCGCGACAAGGCTCGCCGCGAAGAGAGCTGGGATCGCCTCGAGCAGTCCTTCGAGAAGAAAGAACCTGTCAACGGTGCCATCGTCGGCCGCGTCAAGGGTGGTTTCACGGTCGATCTGGGCGGCGCCAGCGCCTTCCTGCCGGGCTCGCAAGTCGATATCCGCCCTGTGCGCGATGTCGGACCGCTGATGAACCAGGAACAGCCTTTCGCCGTTCTCAAAATGGACCGTCCGCGCGGCAATATCGTCGTTTCGCGTCGTGCCGTGCTTGAAGAATCGCGTGCCGAACAGCGTGCGGAACTCGTCGGCCAGCTGGCCGAGGGCGAAGCCCGTGACGGTATCGTCAAGAACATCACCGATTACGGCGCATTCGTCGATCTCGGCGGAATTGACGGCCTGCTGCACGTCACCGACATGTCCTGGAGCCGCGTTGGTCATCCATCGGAAGTCGTTGAAGTCGGCCAGAACGTCAAAGTCCAGATCATCAAGATCAACAAAGAGACCCAGCGTATCTCCCTTGGCATGAAGCAGCTGATGTCGGATCCATGGGAAGGCGTTGCCGCCAAATACCCGGTCGGCGCCACCTTCAAGGGCCGCGTGACCAATATCGCCGAATACGGTGCCTTCGTTGAACTCGAAGAAGGCGTTGAAGGCTTGGTCCACGTGTCCGAAATGAGCTGGACCAAGAAGAATATCCACCCGGGCAAGATCCTCTCGACCTCCCAGGAAGTCGAAGTCATGGTTCTCGATGTCGACGCCGACAAGCGCCGCATCTCGCTTGGCGTCAAACAGACCCAGCGCAATCCATGGGAAGTCTTCGCCGAAACCTATCCGGCGGGCTCGCAAATCCAGGGCGAAGTCAAGAACATCACCGAATTCGGTCTGTTCGTTGGCCTGGAAGGCGAAATCGACGGCATGGTTCACCTCTCCGACATCTCCTGGGACCAGCCCGGCGAACAGGCCATCGAGGCCTTCAAGAAGGGTGACCTGGTCGACGCGAAGGTTCTCGACGTCGATATCGACAAGGAACGCGTCTCCCTCGGCATCAAGCAACTGGCTGGCGATCCGATGGATTCCTCCGGTGCCAATCGCGGTGACACCGTGACCTGTACGGTCACTGAAATCACCTCCGGCGGTATCGAAGTCACCTTCGGCGACGACGCCGCGGTCAAAGCCTTCATCCGCAAGTCCGACCTGTCGCGCGATCGCGCCGAACAGCGTCCGGAACGTTTTGCGGTCGGCGACAAGGTCGATGCCCGCATCACCAATGTCGACAAGGCTTCGCGCCGTGTCTCGCTCTCGGTCAAGGCGCTTGAAATCGCCGATGAACGCGATGCGGTCCAGCAATACGGTTCGTCCGATGCCGGTGCATCGCTCGGTGACATCCTCGGCGCTGCCATGCGCGAGAAAGATGCCGACAAAGGCGAATAAATCGGCCCGACCCTTCGGGGTTGAGTAGAAATGGCGGCCGGAGCTCCTCGCTCCGGCCGTTTTTTTTGAGTCTGACTCATTGACGCGAGCGGTCGCAAAGGTCAGGTTTAGACTTTCAGGCGTGGAGCTGTCGCATGATCAAATCCGAGCTGATCGACAAACTGGCCGAAGCCAATCCGCATCTCTACCACCGGGATGTCGAGCGCGTGGTCAATACGATTCTCGATGGCATTACCGAGTCCCTGGCGCGCGGCGAGCGGGTCGAATTGCGCGGCTTCGGGGCCTTCTCAGTCCGTCACCGCCCCTCCCGCGTCGGTCGCAATCCACGCACCGGTGACAGTGTTGCCGTCAAGGAAAAGCACGTTCCTTTCTTCAAGACCGGCAAGGAATTGCGCGAACGCGTTGACGCCTCACGGGCATCCAAGCTGTCGCCAGCCTGACCGGTCGCGACGGGCTATGGCTGGACACACTGACTGTTTAGCCGCAGCCTGCCGGTTCGGCGGTGACGAGCGCCTTTCCCCAAGGGCAGAGAAGCGCTAACTCCACCGCCATGACCAAGATCAAATTCTGTGGCCTGAAGACCGGGCGCGATGTCGCCGCTGCTGTGCAGGCCGGCGCGCGCTGGACCGGCTATGTGATCTTCCCACCCAGTCCACGCCATGTCTCGCCCGGCCTGGCCGGTGAGCTGGCCCATCTCGCCCAGGGCAGCGAGACCGTCGCCGTGATGGTCGACCCTGATGACGAGTTATTGGCCCAGATCCGCGACGCGATGCGCCCCGACTGGATCCAGCTGCACGGCTCGGAAAGCCCGGCGCGCGTGGTCCAGGCGCGAGCCTATGCGCGCCAGGGCATTATCAAGTCTGTCCCGGTCGCCGAGGCGACCGACCTTGTGGCAGCACGCGCCTTTGACCGCATCGCCGACATGCTGTTGTTCGACGCCAAGCCGCCGAAGGGAGCCAGTCGTCCGGGCGGCTGGGGCGAAGGCTATGATTACGGCCTGCTGAAAAACCTGAACCTATCTGTACCCTGGCTCTTGTCCGGCGGGCTTGATGCCACCAATGTCTGCAGGGCTGTAGCCGCTTCCGGCGCCCAGGCTGTCGACGTGTCCTCGGGCATTGAATCGGCGCCAGGCATCAAGGATGCGGCACGCATACAAGCCTTTGCCGATGCGCTCGCCCCCGCGCGCACGGCCTGATCTGGAAGGACACGCGCCATGAGCGAGACTGCGCCCGTCGACACCCGACCCAATTCGCTCTCCGCCTGGCCCGACAAGGCCGGCCGTTTTGGCGATTTCGGTGGCCGCTATGTCGCGGAAACCCTGATGCCGCTCATCCTTGAGCTGGAAACCGCCTATGAGGCGGCCAAGATCGATCCGGCCTTCACCGGCAAGATGGATGAATTCCTGCGCGATTATGTCGGCAAGCCGAGCCCGATGTATTTCGCCGAACGCCTGACCGGGGAATTCGGCGGCGCCCAGGTCTGGCTCAAGCGCGACGAGCTCAATCATACCGGCAGCCACAAGATCAATAACTGCCTCGGCCAGGTCCTGCTCGCCCTGCGCATGGGCAAGACCCGCATCATCGCCGAGACCGGCGCCGGCCAGCATGGCGTCGCCACGGCCACGGTCGCAGCCCGTTTCGGCCTGCCCTGCACCGTCTTCATGGGCGCCACCGATGTCGCGCGGCAATCGCCCAATGTCTTCCGCATGAAACTGCTTGGCGCCGAGGTCGTGCCCGTCACCTCCGGTACCGGCACGCTGAAGGATGCGATGAATGAGGCGCTTCGCGACTGGGTCACCAATGTGCATGACACCTTCTACGTCATCGGCACGGTGGCCGGCCCGCACCCCTATCCGGCCATGGTGCGCGATTTCCAGTCGATCATCGGCCGCGAGGCGCGCGAGCAGATCCTGGAACGCACCGGACGCCTGCCCGATGCCTGCGTCGCCTGTATCGGCGGCGGCTCCAATGCGATGGGCCTGTTCCACCCCTTCATCGATGACGAGGATGTCCGCCTGATCGGCGTCGAGGCCGCCGGGCTGGGCCTGGACACCGACAAGCACGCCGCCAGCCTCAAGGGCGGCCGCCCCGGCATCCTGCACGGCAACCGCACCTATCTGCTGCAGGATGATGACGGCCAGATCATCGACGCCCACTCGATTTCCGCCGGGCTGGACTATCCCGGTATCGGCCCGGAACACGCCTTCCTGCACGACATGAAGCGCGCCGAATATGTCTCGGCCACCGATACCGAAGCGCTGGAAATGTTCCAGATCTGCTCCAAACTCGAAGGCATCATCCCGGCCCTCGAACCCGCCCACGCCCTCGCCCGCGCCCGCGACCTGGCCAGGGAGCTCGGCCCGGATGGCATGATCCTGATGAATATGTGCGGCCGCGGCGACAAGGATGTGCCGCAGGTGGCGGAGATGCTGGGGGTTAAGTTGTAGAAGCCCTTGATTGCAATGCACCTTCACAATCGTATTCTGGCAGGGGGAGCGCTTGTGAGAGGCTACGATTGTAGCTACAATCCATGGAATTCGAATGGGATTCAGCGAAGGACAAGGCTGATCTCGGCCCGGCCGGCGAGCCGGCGTGAAAGGGAGATCTTCCATGGCTTTGAAGCGCGTGAAACTTGAAGACTTGCCGCCACTGACCGATGCCCAACGCGCCCGCATCCGTGAGATCGCGGCCATGCCCGATGAGGATATCGATTACTCCGATATCCCCGAACTCGACGAAGCCTGGTTCGCCAAGGCCGTGCTCTGGACACCACCGTCCAAGAAACAGCTCACCTTGCGCCTCGACGAGGACATCATCGCCTTCTTCAAGCAAAGCGGCAAAGGTTACCAGACACGGATGAACGCCGCGCTGCGCGCCTATGTTGATGCGATGAAGAAGGGTGAGGCATGAGACTTCAAGATATGAGACGTTGTCGGCCAACGCCCGCAGGAGCAGACCTCTGAGATGAAGAACCGCCTCACCACCCGATTCTCCGAACTGGAAGCCTGGGGCCGCCCCGGTTTCGTCGCCTATATCATGGCTGGCGATGGCGACAGCGCCGGCCTGCTCGCGGCCCTGCCCGATGCCGGCGCCGATGTGATCGAGCTGGGCATGCCGTTTACCGATCCGATGGCCGATGGCGCCTCGATCCAGGCCGCCGCCCTGCGCTCACTTGATGCCGGCATGACACTCAAGGGCACACTCGAGCAGGTGCGTGGCTTTCGAAAGCATGATCACACGACACCGATTGTCCTGATGGGTTACGCCAATCCGATCCATTCCATGGGCTGGGAAAAATTCGCCAAGGCCGCGGCGAAGGCCGGTGTTGACGGGCTGATCTGCGTTGACCTGCCGCCGGAGGAAGATGCTGTACTGCGGCCGCATCTGGCCAAGCAGGGCATCTCGATGATCCGCCTCGCCACCCCGACGACGGACGACAAGCGGCTGGCCACCGTGGTCGAAAACACTTCGGGCTTCGTTTATTACGTCTCTACCACGGGCGTGACCGGATCCGGCTCCGGCGCGGTTACGGAAGTCGGCGATGCGGTCGCACGCGTGAAAGCCGCGAGCGGCCTGCCGGTCGTGGTCGGCTTCGGTGTCCGCACACCGGAACAGGCAAAAGCGATCGCGCAATGCGCCGATGCGGTGGTTGTTGGCTCTGCCATTGTCGATGCGATGCATGATGGCGGTGTTGCGGGCGCGGTGAAATTGGTGAAAACCTTGTCGAGCGCCACACACGGCGTCAAACGATGAGACACGGACAATGAGGGATCGGGATTCAGAGATGAACTGGCTTTCCAAGATCACCCCGCCGGGGATGTCGAAAATATTCTCCAAGCGGGATACGCCCGACAATCTCTGGGTCAAATGTCCGGTCTCCGGTGAGATGGTGTTCCAGAAGGATCTGGAGGCTGGCCAATTCGTCACGCCGGCCGGTCATCACATGCGGATCGGGCCCGCCTGGCGTTTCCAGTTTACCTTTGATGACGCGTTCGAAGAGCTCGACACACCGGAAGTCCCGAAGGACCCGCTGAAATTTCGCGACGAGAAGACCTATGTCTCCAAGATCGCCGCAGCACGCAAGAAAACCGGACGCGACGATGCGATGGCGATTGCCGTCGGCCGGATTGGCGGCGTTGAGTCCGTCGTGCTGGTGCAGAACTTTGCTTTCATGGGCGGTTCGCTCGGCATGGCTGCTGGCGAGAGTTTCATCAAGGCAGCCGAAACCGCAATCGCCAAGCGCGCGCCGCTGATCGTCTTCACCGCCGCCGGTGGTGCCCGTATGCAGGAAGGCGCCCTGTCGCTGATGCAGATGCCGCGCACCACGATTGCCGTCGAGATGATGCGCGATGCCGGCCTGCCCTATATCGTCGTGCTGACCGATCCCACTACGGGCGGCGTCACCGCCTCCTATGCCATGCTCGGCGATGTCCAGATTGCCGAACCGGGCGCGCTGATCGGCTTCGCCGGCCCGCGCGTGATCGAGCAGACCATCCGAGAGAAATTGCCCGAGGGCTTCCAGCGTGCCGAATACCTGCTGGAAAAAGGCATGATCGACCAGGTCGTGCATCGTCATGAAATCCCGGCCACACTGGCGCGCATGCTGCGTGTCCTGATGAAGCGGCCCAGCGCTTCCAGCCCCGGCCGCCTGGCACCGCCCTCGCCCGATCATGTGGCGGCGGACGGAGGAGCGCATGAGCGCCCGACGCCAGGACGTTGACGACGCACTGACGCGGCTTTCCCGGCTGCATCCCAGAAAGATCGACCTGTCGCTGGGTCGGCTGCAGCGCCTGCTCGCGGCCCTGGGCAATCCCCAGAACCAGCTGCCTCCGACCATCCATGTCGCCGGCACCAATGGCAAAGGCTCGACCTGCGCCTATCTCGCCCATATGGCCCGCGCCAATGGCCAGAAAGTGCATATCTACACCTCGCCGCATCTGGTCGATTTCAACGAGCGCATCCAGATCGACAGCCAGCCGGTTGGCGACCAGAAGCTGATCGAGGCCTTCGCGCGCTGCGAAGCGGCAAATTTCGGCGAGCCGATCACCTTCTTTGAAATCACCACCGCAGCCGCCTTTCTGCTGTTCAGCGAACACCCGGCCGATCTGCTGGTTCTCGAAGTGGGGCTGGGCGGCCGGTTCGACGCCACCAATGTGATCGCAAACCCCATCCTGTGCGTCATCACCGCCATCGGGCTGGATCACCAGGAATTTCTCGGCAACGAGATCGCGATGATCGCGCATGAAAAGGCCGGCATCTGCAAGTTCGGTGTCCCGACCATTATCGGCCGCCAGTCTCCGGAAGCCGAGGCGGCCCTGATCAAGGAAGCTCACCGTGTCGGCGCCCTGGCCTATGTCTGGGGTCAGGATTACCGGGCCTATCAGCAACATGGCCGCCTGACCTATGAGGATGAGAGCCGGGTGTGGGACCTGCCCAGTCCGGGTCTGATCGGGCCGCATCAGATCGACAATGCCGGCGCCGCCGCCGCCTGCGCCGCCGTGCTGCAATGGCCGGAAAAATGCGTCGCCGACGGCATCGCCCACGCGACCTGGCCGGCGCGCCTGCAGAACATCACCCGCGGCCCCCTCGGCGAGATCGCCCGCGAGCATAATGCCGAACTCTGGCTCGATGGCGGCCATAACCCGGCCGCCGCCGCAGCGCTGTCCCATGCCCTGGCCGATATGGATGAGCGCGAGGACCGGCCGCTGGTCATCATTGCCGGTTTCTCGCCCAACAAGGATGTCGAGGGCTGGTGCTCGCAATTTGCCGGCCTGGCGCGGCGGCTGATCGCCGTTGAGTTCAAATCCGGCCGCGGCGGCTCACAGTCGGCAGAGACCGTTGCTGCAGCGTCAAATGCCGCCGGGCTCAAGGCGGAAACCGCTACCGGACTGCTGCAGGCGGTGAAGAATGCCGCCAAGGAAGTGCCCGCGCCGCGGATCCTGATCGGTGGCTCGCTCTATCTCGCCGGGGAGGCCCTGGCGCTCGGTGGCTCTGCGCCGCACCAGACACCGGGCTGACCGTTCACGCGAGCGTGAAGACCTGGCCTGCATCCAACCTGTCCTGCCGGAACATCATGGGTTCACAGACAACCCGTTCATCGACAGGAATCCACAATGCGCAATACCCTCCATCTGGCCACATCGATCTTCGCCCTTGCCCTGCTCGCGCCGGCCAGCAGCCTCGCCCAGGATGCACCGGCCCATACCGACTTCACCGAGCTGGCTGACGCCATCAACGCAACCATGCTCGCTCATCACTACAACCCGGCAGAGCTCGAAGGACCGGCTTATGCTGCCGTCGAGCAAGCTGTTTCCGCCCTCGCCTTGACCGCCACAACCGACCAGGAATTCCTCTCGGGCTTCCGGACCATCTGGCGCTCGGGGCCCTTCTCCCACGTCGTGCTGCGGCAGAGCGATCAGACCGCCGCCGAGATGGGCGCCGGTTTCGACAGCATGCGCATTGGCGGCGGCGGTGCCGTGCTGAGCTGGGACGACGAGATCGCCGTGCTGACGGTCAATACGATGATGGGCGAGGACACGATCGAGGAGATCGATGCGGCCTTTGACGAGATCGCCCGCCATGATACCGCCGCCCTGATTGTCGACCTGCGAGAAAATGGCGGCGGGGCCTTTGCCGTGCGACCGCTGGTAGCCCACATCATCGACACGCCGCTCGATGCCGGTGCCTTCATCTCCCGGCCGTGGAATGCGACCATGGATCACGCGCCCGGTCCCGATGACATCGCCGGCCTTCAGCCCTGGGAGGGCTGGTCGGTCCTCTCCTTCTGGGCCGACGTCCAGGCAAACCTGGTCACGCGGATCACCTTCCAGCCCGTCGAGCCCGGCTTTGACGGTCCGGTCTATGTGCTGACCAGCCATGAGACCGCCAGCGCGGCCGAGATGGCGTCCGATGCGCTCAAGGCCTCAGGCCGGGCGACGCTGATCGGGGAGACGACGGCCGGTGAGATGCTGTCGCAGACATTGTACGACCTGCCGGGCGGCTATCAGCTCGCCCTGCCGATTGCCGACTACTACTCGATGACCAATGGCCGCATTGAAGGCCATGGCGTGGTGCCGGATATCGCCATCGAGGCGGCTGCGGCAATGGACACCGCGCTGACGCTCGCGCGCCAATAGGCATCCCCGCACAAGCCAGCGCAGAAAAAAGCGGGCCGCCCTGACAAGGGCAGCCCGCTTTTCACATTTGGTCTGGCAGAACAGATCAGGCCGAAAGTGTCTCGCGGACCCATTCGGTAATCTTGCCCTTGGCCATCGCGCCGATCTTCGTGGAGGCCACCTGGCCGCCCTTGAAGATCATCAGGGTCGGGATGCCGCGAACGCCATACTTGCCCGGCGTCAGCGGGTGGTCATCGATATTCACCTTGGCGACGGTGAGTTCGCCGGCCATTTCCTCGGCCAATTCTTCAAGTGCGGGTGCAATCTGCTTGCACGGGCCGCACCATTCGGCCCAGAAATCGACAAGCACGGGACGATCCGCATTGAGGACATCAGACTCGAAGGAATCATCGCTGACCGCTTTCGTCGCCATGGGCTACTCCTTTGTTCGGGGCGGGTCCGGTTGTTCCGAACCCATTACATGAGGCGTGAGGTAAGCAGCGCCGGGTCAATCGTCAAGAGTTTGCACCTGACAGGACACTGTCCATCAACTCTGCGGGGATCTCCATCAACCGGGCTGCATCCGTCCAGAGCAGGGCACAACGCACCGTCTTGCCCGGATGCAGGCTGCGCAGCAAAGCCCGGTAGGCCGCCATCTGACCGAGATAGACCCGCGCGACCCCGCCGATTTCGACAGGCGGCGGCCGGTTGGTCTTGTAGTCGACGATCAGGACTTCGTGATCCGTCACTACCAGACGATCGACCTGGCCGCGCACTTTCGTGCCCGGCGGCAGTCCCGGTGCGGTCCCGGTCAGTGCGACTTCGGCGCGGCTGCCCGGACCGAACAGGGCCGCGAAGTCGGGATGGTCGAGAATCCCCAGCGTTTCCTCGACGATGACGGACCGGGCCGCCTCATCGATGTCCGGCTGTGCCGCAACAAAGCGCACCGCGGCCTCGCGCCGGCGGGCCGGGTCAAGACCGGGCAGGGTTTCGAGCAATTTGTGGATGATCTCACCGCGCCGGAAGCGCTGGCCACCCGGATCGAGCAGGGGCGAGATCACCGCCTCCGCCATCTCCTCCTCGGCCAGAAGACGCGAGGGCGCTATCGCGCGCAAGGCGCCCGCTTCGCTCGCGGCTGGCTCAATCGCCCAAGCCGGGAGTTTCACTCTCGCCGTGGCGGCGCGATCATGTGCCCCCAGCGCGACGGGCGCCGCGCCCAGTCGCAGCCCCGGACCAATCGCCTCGACACGCGCCGAGAGCGGTGTGTCGAATTCAACCCAGTCATCGCCCGACCATTGCGCCGCCAATTGCGTATACCAGCTGTCCTTGGCCACGCTGCCAGCGCCCCGGCCCTGACGCCAGCCGCAGACGATCAGCCGGTCCCGCGCCCGCGTCAGCGCGACATAGAGCAGGCGTCCATGCTCGGCCTGGGCCCGGGCCGCATCGGTTTCGCGCATCTCGGCGACGAGCGGCGGGTCCTCGGCCTTGCGCTGCGACCAGATCAAACCGGCTGCAGCATGACTGAAGATAGGTTCCCCCTTGCCAGTAGCAGGCGAACGGGTGGTATCCGGCAGGATAATGACAGGCCGCTCAAGCCCCTTGGAGGCATGCACCGTCATCACCTGGACTTCGTCCCGGTCCGTGCTCATCTCGCGCTTGAGCTGGGTCTCTTCGCCCTGCAGCGAGGCAACAAAGCTCGCCATGGCGCCGCCATGCTCACCCTCATGCTCGAGCGCACGGCCCAGGAAGACCTCCGCCGGATCGCGTGCCTCCTCCCCCAGCCGCGCCAGGACCCGCGCCCAGCGGCTCTCCCCGGTCGGGGTGCGCGCATTGAGGAAGCCGCAATAGACGTCGTACAGCCCTTCACTATCAGCCCTGTTGCGCCAATCGATCAGCGCCGCTCTGGCTTCGGCAAAACGGGGATCGGTCGAGGTAAAGAGCGCATTCCACAACGCGCCGCGATGGCTGTTACGGCGTGTCTGGGCGAGATCGAACAGGGCGTCATCATCGATCGGCGGGATCATACTGGCGACAGGGTCGAAAAAGGGGGATTTGAGCAATTCAGCCAGCGCCAGATCATCACCCGGCGTGATCGCCAACCGGCCCAGCGCCAGAAGATCCTTCACCACGGTCTGTTCACGCAGCACCATGCGGTCAGCGCCGGCAACGGGCACCTGGGCGAGTTTGAGCTGGCGGATCACTTCCTCAAAGAAACCGCCCGTGCGGCGCCAGACGAGAATGGCGATATCCCTGGGCTGAACCGGGCGCGGCTCGAAACGACCGTCCGTCTCGTGCCAGACCGCATCACCGCGATCAATCATCGCGCGGATTTCTCCAGCAATGGTCTGGGCCAGGATATCACGCGCCGAACCCCGGCCCGGCGTATCAACCGGATCGAAGATCGAGCCCTCCTCAATCGCTTCCGGCTTGGGCACAGATGGCCAGAACTCGACACAGCCCGGCGTGCCGGAACGGGCAGCCTTGTGATTATGGTAAAAGGCGAAGGGCCGCGCCGGGTCGGCATTCTGGAATTTGGTTTCCGGCGCACTGGCGGCAATGGGCGCAAAGGCCTGATCGACCGCCTGCAGGATTTCAGGCGCCGAGCGGAAGCTGACATCGAGCCCCGGACGCGTGAACTTCAGCCCGGCCGCATCGGCACGCTCGCCCAGAGCATCACCCTCGGCGATGAAGCGGGCCGGCTCAGCGCCCTGGAAGGAATAGATCGACTGCTTCTCATCGCCGACCACGAACAGGGTGCGCGCGTCCTCATTCGCGCCCTTGCCGGCGAAGAACTCGGCAGTGAGCGATGCGATCATGTCCCATTGCCGCGGCGCGGTATCCTGGGCCTCATCGACGAGGGCGTGCGCCAGACGGCCATCGAGCTTGTAACCGACCCAGCCGGAGAAGGGATTGGCATCGCTCAGGAGATGCCCGGACAAAACGATGAGATCATCAAAGTCGAGCGCGCGCTGCCGCAGCATTTCGGCGTCATAGGCATCGAGGAATAGCGTCGCGACCCGAAGCGCTGCCGCGCTTGCCTCGGCGACCTGGGCGGTACGGACCAGTTCGCGCGCCAGCTCAAAACGCTCGGCTTCGGCTTCGAACAGGCCGGGCAAACTCGGCGCGTCCCTGGCGCAAGTCTGGGTGACGAGCGATTTGGCCCGACTGCCCTCGCCATTGGTGATGAAATACACTGGCAGGCAGGCATCAAAGGCCAGGTCTGGAGTCGCCGCCTTGAGCGCAGCGTCGAGCGCAGCTGCCCTCGTGTGATCCGCCTTGCTGCCAAAATTGCGCAACGCGATCACCGCTTCGGCGAGATGCGCATGCGGTGCGCCAGCCCAGGTCTCGGCCTTTACCGCCGCCGATCTCGTGCCCTCGGGCAAGTCGAACAGCGCATACATCTGACCAATCAAGGCATCGGGATCGCCCGCCTGCCCGAGCGCATCGCGTAGCTTGTGGCGGTTGAAGCGCGTCCAGCGCAGGATATTGCCGAGCGCATCGGGGCCGCCAGCCTGCAGCAGCGTATCGACCGTTTCCCGTCCCAGCCCCTGCAGCATGCGCCGTCTGGCCGTCTCCACCACTTTGGCCGCTTCGCTATCATCAAGCGTCTTGAAGCCCGGCGGGGCCCCGGCCTCGAGCGGGAAGCGCCGCAGCAGGTTTTCGCAGAAGGCGTGAATCGTCTGGATTTTCAGCCCGCCGGGCGTTTCCAGCGCCATGGCGAAGAGTCTGCGGGCCGAAGCGAGGAAGGGCGCGTCACGCCGTTTCTGACCGAGCTTTTTCAGCTCATCGCCCAGTTTGATGTCCGGCATGACCGACCAGTGACCAAGCCGGTCAAACAGGCGTTCCTTCATCTCCGCAGCGGCAGCCTTGGTATAGGTCACGCACAGGATCTGGTCAGGCTGGGTGCCGTTCAGCAGGATATTGATGACGCGATTGACCAGGACGCGGGTCTTGCCGGAACCGGCATTGGCCTCGACGAAGACACTCGCCACCGGATCGGCAGCAAGATCCTGCTCGGCCGTGGCCCGCTTGATGATGTCGGGATCGAAACCGGGCTCGCTCATGTCTCGCCCCCCTCATCGCTGCCGCCGGGCGCGCTGGCCCATTCACCGCGCCGGGCGAGATGGTCGTAATCACCGTAATCATTGACGTATTTTGCACGCGGCTGGGAGAGATAAGGCTCCGCTTCATTGTCGAAACGATTGATCCATGCGCGCAGGTCAGCGATCGCCTGATCCGCCATCTCGGCTGCCGAGGGGGTGGACTTCGTGCTGTCGATACGGGTCTCCACGCCGCCCACGGCATTGCCGGGCAAACGCACGTAATAGAGCCCTGCCGGTTCGCCGGAGAAGTCCCTGAACGTGCCGCTCTCACGCGCCATCGCAGCCGTCAGCGGCAATTGCGGGTCGAAACCGGAGGCCACCTCTTTCGGCGTCGCGGCGCCACCCGTCTTGTAATCGATGATGTCGATACGGCCATCGCGATGCCGGTCGAACCGGTCGGAGCGGCCATTCAAAACCCAGTCGCCGCCCGGAACATCAAGGGTCAGCTCACCCTTGATTTCCAGCTTGGCGATCGTGATGCCTTCGGCGCGGCGGGCCCGCTCCCAGTCCACCAGCCAGCGCGCGGCGCGCGCAAAGCGCGGCACTTCGACGACCAGCTCCTCTGGCGCAAACCCGGCCTTGACCAGATGCCGGCGCGAGACCTCGACCAATTGCGTCTCGGCATCCTCGGGCAACACGTCCAGCCAGTTCTCGAAGGCTTCCTGCAACGCATCATGCAAAGCCGTGCCGCGCTCGCGCGCGCCAATCGGCATGTCGGCGGGGTCGAGACGATCAATGCCGAGAATGCGGCGGGCATAGATGGAATAGGGGTCGCGCACCCAGGTCCGGATCTCGGTGATAGACAGGCGTCGCGGCCGGGCGGCAACGGGCGGCCGCGGCTCTGGTTTGGGCGCCGGTTTCGGACCGAGGCCGGGAGCGTTGAGGTCGCGGGCAATGGCAGCGTAATCGGTCGCGGGCTTCAGCGCCCTTGCTGCCGCATCACGCCCCATCGCGCCCTCGACCAGCGTCTTGAGGCGCCAGACCCAGCGCGAGGCCACCGTCGGCGCGCCATCTGCCTTGGTGGCGCGCGTCAGAAACACTTCGGCACCGCAGGCGAGCTGGGCGAAATCATGCGCGGCCAGACCATGGCGACGTTCCGGCGCCCCCAGATCGAGCGCCTTGCGCATTCCCGCAGACAGCCAGGGATCCACCCCCAGCCCCGCCGGCCAGACACCTTCATTCAGGCCTGCCAGTACAATCCGGTCAGCCCCGATCAGGCGCGCTTCGAGGGGCCCGAGCACTTGCAGACGTGGATGCACGCCCAGACGCGGTGGCACGCGGCGCGCGCGAACCAGCTCGCGAAACGCGCCGGCATATTCGAACAGGCGCATCGGCGGCAGGCTTTCAGTCTCACCGAGCAATTCACGCAGCACACCGGCCGCCGCATCACCACCCTCGCCGGCCCAGAGCCGGACGGCCCCCTCGCGCTCGGCGCTCGAAGCGAGGGCTTCGGCGGCGCGGGCATGGCGTTCGGCCCAGGCGGCGGCGGGGCGTTGCTCATCCGGCTCGAGCGGCGCCAGGGCGGCCTGCATCTGCGTCAGTATGGCTTCGATCGCCGCGCGGTCATTATCGAACAGATTGACATATTTGCCATCCAGGCGCGCGCGCACCGAAGCCAGGTCACGCCCCGGCCGGACGCCACGCAGCGCCTCCGCCTCGAATTTCCCGAGCACGCCATGCACCAGGCCACGTTCCGATCCGGCAGCAAAGAGTGGCGAACCCCACAGCGCCGACAGGGCCACGACGCTGCCCGCATCCTCCGCAACATCAAGCAGGCGCAAGAGGAAAGCCCCCGCATGGGTTTCCGACAGTGCTGCACCGCCGGAATCATCGAGCCGGACGCCGAACCGGTCCATCTCGGCGGCGACGCGCCGCGCCAGTCCACGATCCGGCGTCACCAGAATGGCTGTCTTGCCCGGGGTATCGAGGGTTTCCCGCAGCAGGAGTGCGCAGAGGCGCGCTTCGGCCAGCAGATCAGGCGCTTCGATCAGGGAGAGGCCATCCAGGCCGCGAGCGAAATAGTCATCGCCATATTGCTGTTTGAGCTGTTCGACGCGAGCGAGCCAGTCATCGGTCGCCTTGGCCGGCCGCAGGGATTCCGCGATGACACGGCGGCGGGCCCGCGCCGTAGCCGGTTCGGCCGAGCCAAGCCATTGCCCGACCTGCTTGCGGTGAATCCCGAAATCATTGACGAAGGCCTGCATCGCCCATTGTGGATGGGAGTCGTCAATATGCGCCCAGGCCTTGTCATCGGCGTCCCAATCAAAGCCTGGCAGAACCACCGCGCCCTGGGGCAATTGTGCGACGCAGCGCATCACATCGCGCGCCGCCGGGATGGAACCGGTCGAGCCCACGACAAGAACCGGGTGCGAGGGCGCCTGACGGTCCCAGCGCTCGACCAGGGCACCCAGCACGATCGACCGCCGCGCCGCACTGTCGACCAGGCCGAGCTCTTCCAGCCGCATCGGCCAGATCGTGCCGACAATATTGAGGAATTCGACCGCTTCGCGCCGGTCGGCCGGCAAATATTCCTGCAGCGCCTCATCGAGGACGGAGAAATCCGTGACATCCTCGGTCGCCAGATCATCGAGCAGGGCGCCGAGCGGTTCGGCCAAGGCCAGCGCGCCGCCAATCCCGATCTCGCGTCCCAGCACCGCTTCCTTCGCCAGAATCAGGCGCGCCAGTTCGAAACGCCGGCGCGATGCGGATACGGCCGGCGGGGCGATCCCGGCCAGTTCGCCCGGTTCGAAAGGCGGATCGTCGACATCGATATCGCCAAGCGGGCGGATCATCGGCAACAGGGCGACGCCATTGCCGGCCTCCTCGGCGAAGGCATCGCCGAGCGCCTTGGCGGCCCGCCGGGTCGGTGTCAGGATCAGGACATGTGTCAGGGCGTCGGGACAGGTCTCGACATTGAATTCAAGCCGCAGGCGGCGGGCGATGGATCGCAGGAAGTCGGCCTGGGGGGGCAGGGTGAAAAGGCGCGGTGCCGGCGTATCGAACAGGCTTTCGCTCACCTCGCCAGACGCGCCTCGGCCGCGTCGACAGCTTGCGGATCCCCGACATGCATCCAGAAACTCTGCATGGGCAGACCGAAGACCCGGCCCCGGGGCACAAGATCGCGCCAGACTTCGGTCATCGAGAAGCGCGTCTCGCTCCGGCCCGCCATGATGGAGGGCTTCATGATCTGAACGCCGGCATAGGCAAAGGGCGCCCTCGCCGCCTCGCCGCGCCAGGCAATGCGGCCATCATCACCGAGGAAGAAATCGCCCGCTCCGTCAAAGCCGAGCGTCGCCTGCATCGGCGCCAGCAGCAGGAGGACATCCATCCGCCCGGCATCCCAGGCGGCGCGCATACGGTCAAGCTCGGGCTCCGGCCCATCAACCCAGATGGCGTCGATATTGGAGATGAAGACCGGATCGTCACCGAGCAGAGGCAGCGCCTTGACGACGCCGCCACCGGTCTCCAGCACGCAAGCGCGCTCATCGGAGACTGTCAGGCTTTCGGCATGCGGATGGGCCCGGACATGGGCCTCCATGGCGTCGGCGAAATGGTGCACATTGATGATCGTCCGCTGCACACCCGCCGCCGCGAAACGGTCCAGCGCCCAGTCGAGCAAGACCTTGCCACCAACTTCGACCAGTGCCTTGGGCCGGTCATTGGTGAGCGGTCGCATCCGCGTGCCCAACCCGGCGGCCAGCGCCATGCCCGTCGAGATCCGGGTCATTTGTGCGCTTCCGCGAAGACGGCGGGCGCGTGCGCCTTGGTCCACATCAAAAGCGGCATGAGGGCCGGATGCTGCAGGTTTGACACATAGTGCCGGGCGACACGCGGCAGCAGGTCGAGATAGCGCTGCTTGCCGTCACGCTTGGCGAGGCGCACGAAAATGCCAAGAATCTTCGCATTGCGCTGGGCGCCAAGCACCGCATAGGCCGCATCAAAGCCGGCCGCATCCTCAATTCCGGCTTTCTCGATAAAGCGGGCCTTCAGCGGGATCGCCAGATTATGGTCGACACTGCGGCGCGCATCCTCGATCAGCGAGACGAGATCATAGGCCGGGTGGCCGATCAGAGCATCCTGAAAGTCGAGCAAGCCAACGCGGGCATGGCCGTCGCGCTCGGGCAGATGGATCAGGTTTTCCGCATGGAAATCACGCAGCACAAGCCCGGGCGCGCAGCTGTCCAGCCGCCGGAAAGCCTGCTCCCAGATCTGCCGCCAATCGGCGCGCGCGCTCTCGCTGATCGCCAGGCCGGCATGTTGTGCAGCGAACCAGTCGAGGAAAAGATCGGCCTCGGCCGCCAGGGCGACGCCATCATAGGGCAGAAGCGGCCAGTCCCGGCCGTCCAGTGTGACCCGGTCGGCGAAAGAGGAGCGATAGATCGCCGCGAGAGCGTCAACCGCTTCCGAGTACAGGCGGCCTTCATGCATCTGACCCGGCAAGAGGCGGGCATAGAGCGCATCGCCCAGATCCTCGAGCAGGAGAAAACCCTGATCGGGTTCGCTGGCCAGAATGCGCGGTGCGGAAAACCCACGTTCGACCAGGGCGCTGGCCAGCCCGGCGAATGCAGCCGGATTGGACCCGGCCAGCCGGGCCTGGGCGTTATACCCCAGCGCGGCGCGTTGTTCCGGGGTAGCGTCCTGCGGGCAGGTCGGTGCCTCAGCGCGTGCCGGTGCGTCCATCAGCATCGCCGGTTCACCCTGCCGGGTAAGGCGGAAGTATTGACGGGTGGAGGCATCGCCGGGCAATGGCGCGATCTCGGCGCCGGCCCATCCGGCCCGGTCAAGAAAGGCTGCGCGCGCAGCGGCGCGGTCAGAATTCGTCAACGCGGCTCTCCCAGCTTCCAAACCCTGTTATCCGGGCTTCGCGGACAGTGTCCACGCCCGCGCCGGTGATGGCTATGGAAATTTCCAGCCGGTCGGCGGGCAGGTTGTTGGCAAGCCGCTCCGGCCATTCGATCAGCGTGATCGCGTCATCAAAGGCATCATCCAGACCGAGCTGCTCGACATCAGCCGGATCTTCGATCCGGTAGAGATCAACATGCCAGAGTGGAATCGCCGCCGCGGTCTCATAGACCTGCACAATGGTGTAGGTGGGGCTCGGCGCGTCATCAATACCGCACAGATCGGCGATGACCTGACGCGCCAGCGTGGTCTTCCCGGCGCCGAGATCGCCCGCCAGACAGACCACATCGCCCGCGTCCAGGAGGGCGGCGAGACGGTGGCCCAGCGCTGAGGTCGCCGCAAGATCGGTCAGGGTGAGATGGCGCGAATGGGTCATGCTTCGCGCTTAACGAAGCGCGGCGGCGACGGCAAGCAATGAAGCTGAATCTTGACATCGCAGTGAACGCTGTTCATTTCCTAGGCACAGAACCGGAGCGTCGCATGGCCAAGATTACCTATATCGAGCATAACGGAACCGAGCACAGCATCGAGGTCGCCACAGGCCTGACGGTGATGGAGGGCGCGGTCCGCAACATGGTTCCCGGCATTGATGCCGATTGCGGCGGCGCCTGCGCCTGCGCGACCTGCCATGTCTTTGTCGACCCGGCCTGGTTCGACAAGACCGGTTCACGCGAAGCGATGGAAGACTCCATGCTCGACTTCGCCGACGGGGTGACGGAAACCTCGCGCCTGTCCTGCCAGATCAAGGTGACCGAAGAGCTGGACGGGCTGATCGTCCGGATGCCAAAGCACCAAGGCTGAGCCTGGCCCCGGCCTAGCTGTCCGAGCCGACCCGTTCATCTTCATGCGCCATGCCTGCAAGGTCCAGTTCCTTTGGCGTGGCGAGGCTGCGCGCCTCCGCAGGCAGATGACAAGCGACGAGCGTGCCCTTGCCGGGCTCTGATTTCAGCTCGACCCAGCCGCCATGCAGCAGTGCAATATCCTTGACCAGGGCGAGGCCGAGACCGGCACCGCCGCGTTCACCGCGCGCAAAACGATCGAACACGCTGGCCTGTTTTTCCGGCGCGATTCCCTCGCCATCATCATTGACCCACAGCGTCAGTTGATCGCCTTCGCGACGCGCGCCGATGGTAATGCCGCCACCGGGCTGCACATGGCGCAGGGCATTGGACAGGAGATTCATCGCGACCTGTTTGAGGCGATTGCGGTCGGCCCGCAGCAGGCCGATATCGCCCTCGACGCGCACATCCAGCTTGACCGAATTATGGTCGGCGCGGGCAGCGACCAGTTCGGCCGCCTCGCGGACCACATCCTCCAGATTGACGTCGCCGAGATCAAGCTCGAGCTGGCCGGCATCGATCGCGGCCACATCGAGAATATCATCGATCAGCTTGGCCAGATGTGACGACGCCGACTGGATCGCCGCCATGGGTTCTTTTTGCCGGTCGGTCAGCTCGCCGGCAAAACCCTGGGCCAGCAGATCGGCATAGCCGCCAATCGTCGTCAGCGGCGTGCGCAATTGATAGCTCACATGCTCGACGAATTCGGTCTTGATGCGCTCGGAGGTCTCCAGTGCCTCGGCGCGCTCACGCAGCGCCTCTTCAATCCGGCGGCTATCGGTGACATCGTCCCAGCAGATCAGGGTGGCGCCATCCGGCAGGGGCCGCGTCAGATAGGTCAGGACGCGATCATCGGAGCGATGCATCTCGCCGGTGACCTGCTTGCGCGCCTGTGGGCTCGGATCGGTGACCCGCCCGCGAATATCATTCCACACCCGGTCATCGGCAAACAGGGCGGCACAGGTTTCCGCCACGGTCTCGAAATCAGGCTGCCCGTCGAGCTCCTCGGCGTCGAAGCCCCATAATTGCTCGAAGGCATTATTGTTCAGCTGCAAGCGACCATTGGCGCCAAACACCGCGACGGCTTCATGCAGCTTGTCGAGCGTGGCGCGCTGGACATTGATCAGCGTGTTATAGCGGGCGCGCAGGGCGAGCTCGTCGGTCTTGTCTTCAAAAATCAGCATCAGACCGCCCAGCGGGTGACGCTGGCGGGCAACGCGCAAGGTGCGGCCATCGGGAACGGGCCACAACTCGTCCGGCGTCTCATCACCCGGAGCGAGCTCGTAGCGCGCCAATTCATGGGCTTTCCAGTCGGCGAAGTCGGCCTGTTCGGGCAGGAGGCGCTTCTCGCGCATCCGGTCGAGCAATTGGCCGTGGCCCGGGCGGTCATTGAGCCAGGCCTCGTCGAGTTTGAACAATTTCGAAAAAGCTGTGTTGTGAAAGGCGGTACGTTTCGAGCGGTCGAATACCACCACCGCCTCGGCCATATGGTTCAAGGTCTCGTCATGAGCGCGCCGGAAGCGCGAGAGGTCACTCTTCGCCTCTTCACCCTCGGTCACGTCAAGGGCAAAGCCCGCGGCGCCGCCGGAAACCGGGAAAACGAGGAATTGCATCGCCCGCCGGCGGCCGCCAACCACAATCACGCGGGTATCACCGACAACATCCGCCTTCGCGGTCGCCGTTGAAGCCTGATCGGCCATGCCGGCATCGAGCGTGGTCTGCTTGTGCAGTACATCATCAAGCGTGTCGGCATCGACGGCGCTGACATAGGCCTGATTGGCCCATTCCAGCCGACCGGTCGCATTCATGCGCCAGGCAGGGAAGGGAGCCCGTCCAAGCATGTCGAGGAAGGCCAGCGGGTCCTTGCTGACCAGGCGTTGGGCTTCTTCAACCCGGCCCCGCGCGCCGGATTCTTCCAGACCGCGAATGGTTGAATCCGAGAGCCAGACCACAAGCTGGGTGCCAGCCGCCCGGCCATCAACCTCCAGAAAACGGCCGCCGGGGCCCAGAATTGTCAACGAGAAGGGACTGCCCTGGCGCATCAGCTCCTGAAAGCGCAGGCGCAATGTCGTCTCGCTTCCGCCAGCCGAACGCGCCTCATAATCGGCCAGGCCTTCCATCAGCGTGCTCGCCGGATCAGGCCCGTCGCTGGCTTCGGCAAAGCGCAGCAGGGAGGCCAGCGCCACGGTCGAACCAAAAATGCGCGGATGGCCCCAACCGGTCTCGGATTCGTCGAAAGGCGGTTCATCCCAGACCAGGACCAGACCCGGATGGGCTCCGAACACGCTATCGGCGCGGGCAATCTTGTCTTCCAGTTCAGACGTGCGCCGGCGCCAGAGTGTCTGCGCAGCACGCGCGCCCGCGGTCAGCCGGTAGGCCCACATCCCTGTCGCGAAGGCGAAGGCCACGGCACCGAGTGTGACGATCAGGGTCACGATCTGGAAGGTCTGTCCGGTCATCAATCTCGCCCTGTTGCGGACCTCTCCCCCGTATTTCGAGGCCCGCACGAATCAGTATGATAGCGAGGTGCGGACTCATGGGCGATGCCTGCCGCCGCAAAACTCTTAATAACTTATTTGAGTTCCCCGAAATCGCGAACAATTACCGTGCACAAGCGCGAAAATTCCGGGGAATGTTGAGGTGGGCAATGGCTGGTGCGGCTAGCGGATCTCAACTTCGCCGGCACGGAATTCAAACATCACAACACAGTTTTCCAGCACCTCGACCCCGTCGAGCGGGCGGAAACGCCAATTCAACACCGCTCTCGTCGAGGCGCGGTTGAAAGGGCCATCCGGTACGGCACGCGCGACACGGGCGCGATGCACGCTGCCATCGGCATAGACATGAAAACGCACCACCACCCACCCCTGGCGGCCGCGCGAATAGGCGCCTCCAGGATAGGCCGGGGTTGGCGCCTCGATCGCTGCCAGCGTTGATCCACGGCAATCATCGGGGCCGATCATCCGGTCGACATTGGGCGGTGTCGGATAGGTATCAACGGGCCGGAACGGCGCCCGCACCGCCGAGAGCGGCGTCAATCCACCCGGTATGGAGGAACAGGCGGCGAGGAAAAGGCAAACCAGGACTGGAAGGAAGCGCATCATGGGGGCCAAGCTAGCGCGCGCCAACGCCGACGCAATTCTCGCACGCAGCAAGCGCGCCCGTCTCCACAGGGCGCCGCGCGCCCTGGCCGCACGAAATCCACGCCCGTTCAAAAGGGAGGTTCTAATTCCGGCACCGAACTTGTAGGATTAATCAGAAGTTACTGTTGATTGGCCCGGATTGGCACAAAACCCAGTCCGCCATGCGTTTTACAAGGTGCGTTGAGTTATGTCTCTGTTGCCATCCGCTCATGCCGGGCAGTCCTTTGGTTCACGCCGGATCGATTTCATTACGGTTGCCGGTGAGGTCAATAATTCCGACGCCGACATTGGTCGCGTCACAGATGGCGATGGCGTCGTCCACGACGTTCGCCTCAACGAGCGATCCAGCGCCCTCGCCGCCGGCGATACAGCAACCGTATTGCGTGTACAGTCGGGCCCCAATCGGCGCTCACGACCCGTGGCCATCATCAATCATTCCAGGAATGTCTGGATGCGTTCAGCCCAGGATGCGACCACGATTCTCGGCCGCTCGGGTGTCACCCGCGCCCTCAATTGGTGGCTGTCCGTACTCGCCCTGGCCCTGGTCGCCATCGCCGCCGCCTGGCCGGCGCTGCACAGCTTCCTGACCGAGGTGAACGGTGCCATGATGGCCGGCATACCGTCCATCGACATCTATGCCGAACTCGGCGCGCAAATGCCCGCCCTCGCGAGCTGGCGGCTGGAAACGGCCCTTTCGCCGGGCCTGTTTGACGGCATCGCGGCGCTTGGCCTGGTGCCCATGGCGCAGCTCACCGAATGGGGCCTCGCCATTGCCGTAACGGCGCTGGCGATCATCACCTTCTTCGCACGTTCCTGGCGTTTGCTCTACGTGCCGGCCCTCGCCGTGCTCTGTGTCGTTTCCGGCGCCATTCTGGGCAGCCCGGTTGCAACCTTGCTGATGGTCGGCGGCGCGGTCTTGCTCTTCATCATCGGCGGTTTCATCAATCGCGTTCGTGATGGCGGCCGGTTCAACGCCCGCGTCGAGCGCCTGGCTGAATATGTCCTGCGCCATCCACCAGAGGAAGGCGTCCGCACCTCCGAGCCAGTGCGCGCTGAACCCATTGCGCCCGAACCTCTGGCCGCGGCGGTCGCAGCGACCGCAATCGCGGCCGCCTCAGCCGTCGCCGAGGGCGATGAGGCCGACGCGGACGCTGTAGCCGGCTCCGAGCTTGACGCCGTCACCACTGAACCCGGCACGCCAGCGGAACCCGCGCAGAGCGCCGCCAATGGCCAGGTGACTGCCCGCTCCGATGAGCCTGAAGCCGCTACAGAAGAAACAACCGGGCCTGACGATACTGAAGCCGCTCATGTCGAGGATGACGAAGCAGAGGCCGAACTCGCCGCTGAAGGTGCAGTCGAGCCAGAAGCTGAATCTGCGTCCGAAACCGGATCCGAGGACGCGATAGACTCCGGATCTGAGGCAGACACCGACGCAGATGATGATCTGCCGAGCCTGGAAGCCGTCGCTGCTGCTGCAGCGATCAGTGATACTGAACGGACCGGACAGGCCGCCGCCGCTGCTGGTGCGCCGCTCGAAGATGACCGCACCATGCCGATCATCGCACCGCCGCCCATGCCAGCACCAGCCGCCGAGACCGAAAGCGTGACTTCGGCGCCGCAGGAAGCATCAGAGCCCGCAGCGGACGACGCGGACTCGATCACCGCAACAGCTGAAGCCGAGGCCGAGGCCGCCGACACCACGATGGCCACACTCGCCGCGGCTCCCATCGAGGCGGAGGACGAGCCCGATGAGGCCCCGGAGATCGCTGCAGCGGCGTCCGAATCTGGTGCCCACCCATCGCAGTCGGCATCACCGCTGACGGTCGAGGACCCGATGGTCGACGATGATCATGATCCCATGATGGAAGCCGCCACGGGGGATTTTGCGCCCGGATCGCCTGAGATCGAAGTCGACAGCGACAAGGCAGACTAGCCGTCGGCGCTGGCGCGGCCATGCTGGTGGATGCTCAGTCGTCCTCGTGAAAACCGGCCTCGACCAGCTCCGCCAGCGCGTCGGCAACTTCCGCAGCCTCGGCGCCCGAGGCTTCAATGCCGATCTCCGATCCCTTGCCGGCCGCCAGCATCAGCAATTCCATGATCGAATCTGCATTGACGGTCTCGCCATCACGCGAAACGTGGATGACCGCGTCATAGCCTTGCGCCAACTCAACGAATTTCGCTGCGGCACGGGCATGCAATCCGCGATTATTGCAGATGGTCACGCGGCGTTGGCTGGTACTCACTTGCCGGAGCCTTCGAGGACATTGGAGGCGATGGCGATATAGCGCTTGCCGGCGTCTTCACCCATCCGTGCCAGGCTGTCGAGATCGGCGCGCGAACGGGCCTCGGCCAGCTTGATCAACATCGGCAGATTGACGCCGGCAATGATCTCGACCTTGCCAGCCTCAAGCAGCGAAATTGCCAGATTTGAGGGGGTTCCGCCAAACATGTCGGTCAGAACCAGAACACCCTCGCCCCGATCCGCATCGGCAATCGCCTGGCGGATATCAGCGCGACGCTTTTCCATATCGTCGTCCGGGCCAATACAGACAGCGAGAAATGCATCCATCGGCCCGACCACATGTTCTGTGGCGGCGACAAATTCATCGGCCAGACGGCCATGGCTTACAACGACAACTCCTATCATGCGACGCATCTAATCGCGGCTTGGCCTCGCGGGGAAGCGTCTTTTTGCAACACAAGCAGCTCGATTGTCAGTCCGCGGGCGCCGCCGGCAGCTCGACGGTGAATCGCGCGCCCAGACACGCCCCGGTCGCGTCGCGCCTGTTGCTGGCCGTTATCCGGCCGCCATGCGCCTTGATGATCTGGCGCGAAATCGCCAATCCCAGGCCCGAATGCGTCCCGAAGGCGGCGCCTGTGGGACGTTCGGTATAGAAACGATCAAACACCGCTTCGAGATTCTCCTCGGGGATGCCGGGCCCGTCATCATCAACAGTGATGAGCATGGTCTCCTGCGGTTCACGCTGCCCGCGTATAGCAGTCACATAGACCTTGCCGCCCGGCGGGCTGAAAGTGATCGCGTTGTCGATCAGATTGCGGAAGACCTGCCCCAGCGGCCCTTCGCGGCCCAGGACACGGCTATTGCGGACCTGACGCTCAAACAGGACCGGCGTCGGGTTGGACGGCGTCTCGCTATAGGCTTCGGCCAGACTGGCCAGCAGCCCGCCCAGATCAAAGGGTCCGACATCCTCGCGTGCCAGTTCCGCATCAACCCGGGACGCGCGGGAGATATCCGTGATCAACCGGTCCAGACGCGCAACATCGGCGGTGATGACGGCCAGCAGCCGGTCTCGCCGGACATCATCCTTCGCCTTGGGCAGGGTTTCAGCCGCCGACCGGATGGAGGTCAGGGGGTTTTTCAGCTCATGCGCGACATCGGCAGCAAAGCTCTCGATCGCGTCGAGCCGGTCATAGAGCGCATCTGTCATCTCCGACAACGCGACGCCAAGCTCGCCGATCTCATCCTTGCGCGACCCCAGATCCGGCATTTTGACCCGTCGTCCGCCAGCGCGCCGGGCCTCATGTGCCGCTCGCGCCAGGCGCCGGATCGGGCGGGCGATAAACACTGTCAGCGCCAGCGATGACATGGCCGTCACCAGCGCCGCAATCACAATGAATGGCAGCAGAGCCCGCCGGTCGGCTTCGATCAGGCGATCGAGATCATAGGATTCGATCGTCACGACGCCGACTACAGCCCGTACGGGCTGTATCGGAATGGAGACCGAGACGACCCGCCGGCCATCCGCCTCGCGCCGGACGCCGGCGATAATCCCGCCGGCAATCGCCTGGCGCACTTCGTCGCGCAGGTCACGGTTCAGCGCCGCGCGCTCCTCCGGCGAGCGCAGGATATCGGCAAACCCGTCGAGCAGGCGCACCGGCAGGGCGGTAGCGGTTTCGCCCTCCCCCGCCGGGTCAGCCCCCGCCGGTGGCAGTTCCGAGGTTTCGAACACATCCGCCAGCAAGTGACTGTCAGCGACCAGGCTGGCCCCCTTGTCGAACACGAGGACGCGCGCTTCAGCGGGAACATAGAGCTGGCGCAACAGGGCGCGGGCATCATCATTGCGCAGGGCCGGGGCCGGTATACCGTCCGATGCACCTTCGGCCAGCACATTGGCGATCAACTCGCCCTGGCTCCGCAGGGAATCAAGCTTGGCATTGACCAGGCCGCGGCGCGTCTCGGTCAGTGCCAGCATCCCAACCACCAGCACGCCCAGCGCCACGAAATTGGCCACCAGGATGAGCTGCGCCAGACGCGAGGACGCACGCGGCGCGAGGACGCGAAAAAGGGCACGGAAGCGCCGGACGGTCTCTCGCATCTCGGCTACATCAATCTTCCTTGTACCGGTAACCCACGCCGTAGAGGGTTTCGATGGAATCGAACGCCTGATCCACTTCCCGGAACTTCTTGCGGATTCGCTTGATATGGCTGTCGATTGTGCGGTCATCGACATAAACCTGGTCGTCATAGGCCGCGTCCATGAGATTGTCGCGGCTCTTCACATAGCCCGGCCGTGTCGCCAGGGCCTGCAGGATCAGAAATTCCGTCACAGTCAGGCGAACCGGCTCGCCCATCCAGGAACAGGCATGGCGATTGGAGTCGAGCAGCAGCTTGCCACGGTCGAGCGGCTTGGTGTCGCCGGGCTCACCGCCGGTCAGGGTCAGCGGCTCCGATGCCAGGCGCGCACGGCGCAGGACCGCCTTGACCCGCTCGCCGAGCAGACGCTGGGAGAAGGGTTTGGCGATATAGTCATCGGCACCGAGATTGAGGCCGAGCGCCTCGTCGAACTCGTCATCCTTCGAGGTCAGGAAGATCACGGGCAGATTCGAGGACTGGCGCAGACGACGCAATAATTCGAGCCCGTCCATTCGCGGCATCTTGACGTCGAATATCCCCAGATCCGGCGGATCCTCGGTCAGGGCGACGAGCGCAGACGCGCCGTCATTATAGGTTCGGACATTATATCCCTCGCCCTCAAGAAAGATCGAAACCGAGGTAATGATGTTCTCGTCGTCATCGACGAGCGCTATTGTAGCCATGCCATCTCCGCCTATTGCACCACGAACCGGATGCCGAATACTGCAGTTCGACGGGCAGGATAGACGCGGCAACGCCTCCACGCCAAGCAGGAACCGCCTGAATGCGCCGGGTTCATATGCTTTTAAGCCTATTGCGGCAGTCTCTCCTGGATTTCTCCGGGGATGAAGATGGCTGCCGACACGCATTACGAAGTCTTCCTGAAGAAGAATCGGAAGGCGCCCTGGACGTTGTACGAGGCGCAGGACGTTCGCGAATCCGCGATTCGGCTCGCGCACGAAGTCCTCGCCAAGAACACGATCGGCTCGGTTCGCGTTACCAAGGAAGTCTATGACGAAGAGGCGCGGACCTTCAGGTCCATCGCGATCTGCGAGCTCGGCGATGAGAAATTTGCCGAAGACGAGGAGAAGACCGGCACCGCCACCCTGCCCTGCCTGACCCCCGAAGACCTTTCCAAACCGCACGCCCGCGACACGATTCGCCGCGTTCTGACGGCCTGGTTCGAGCGATTGCAGGCCTTGCCGATGGAATTGCTGCACCGGCCGGACCTGGTGGAGCAACTCGAAGCCTCCGGCACAGATCTGCAGCACGCCGTCCAGAAAGTGGCAATCGCCAGCGCCAAGGATGGCGACGCCAATGTGCATGGCTATGTCAAGCAACTGAACGAGCTCATCCAGCAAGCCCTGACCCGGATCTACCAGGATGCCCGCGCGAAGCGCATCCCGGAATATCCTGACAGCAAGCCCTTCAAGGACATTGTCAACGAGATCCATGCCGGTGATCAGCGCGGCTACCTGCTGCGATCAGCCATGGCGAACCGTCTGAAATCAGCTCGAAAATACAGCGACAAGCTCGAAGCACTGATGGACATGGCCGATACGCTCGGAGAGGACAGCCCGATCCGCGATTTCGCGCTGGCTGAAATCGACAACTATGCGGCGGAAGTCATCAGTTTCGACGACGGGATGGCCGCCTTGCTGGGCAAATGCCGCGATCTTGGCGAAACACTCGAACGGCTCACCTGCCTGTTCGACGGCGATCAGTCCGCTGACGCGATCAATTACGCACCCAGCGTCTGCAAACGCCTTACGGGCAATATCGGCAAGGGCGAGATGGACGCGTGCCGGGCTGTCATCGCCCAGAGCCTGCTGACGGAGCTGCAACGGCCCAAACGCCTGCGTCCGAGCAGTCTGCCCGGCGAGGTCCGGCTGGCGCGGGAATTGGCGCAGAAACTCGTCATGAGCCCCAATTCGCTATTGCCGACCGATGCCCTGATCAAGGCATTCGCGGCTCGTTCGGCGCGCCTGCTTCACTCGGAAACGATCGATGAATTGCTGCGCGACTCCGGAGATCCGAACGAGGAGCTCGAGCGCCTTCTGGCGCTGGAAGAGAATATTGTCGGCGAGGCCAACAAGCAGAAACTCGCGGGCTATGCCCATGGCCTGCTGGGGTCACACAATGTCCTGTCCTGGTATATGCGCGGACCAAGCAAGCCGCTTGAACGGCTCGCTTCGCTGACCGCTCACCAGCGCCGGGTGCTCAAGGGCCAGTATCCGGCACGCGAAAAGGCGGAGCTGGCGAGTGCAATCGATGCCCTCGGGATGAAAATCATCGATGAAAGCAAAATCCTCAATGCCGTCGAGGCCGGCGATCGTCCGGCCCTCGACAAGGCGACCGGCCTGCTCCGGCTGGCGACGGCTGGCGCCCTGCCTGTCGGCCAGTGTTCCTCGGACGCACAGGCACGGGCGATGCGCCATCTCAAATCTGCGGGCGGCATGAATGAAGCGAAGACGGATGACGGCAAGGCCAAGCTGCAATTGATCCAGAACATGTTGCTCAAGATGGCGCCGCGCGCCAGTGCAGCCTGATTGCACGCCGCACTCCGGCGCTCACTCCAGACACTTTTCAAGCCGCGACACTGGCGCTAGGTTCCGCGAATGTGGATCAAAACCGGATTGGCGATATTGGCAGGCCTGATCGGCGGCGCGATGCTGGCCGCCCTGCTCGTCTTTGGCCCGTTCGAAATTGGCGGCACTGCGGCCGGCCCCTGGAAAACCAACCTCCTGATCGGCGATTCCGCCGCCAGCCCGACCGTGCGTGCGGCCATTGCACGACGCGGATTGCTGGCGCTGAACCGGTCGGAAACCGTCTATTTCAACGCGACAAGCGATGATAGCGGACAGCGATTGCGCGAGGAGTGCGCCTATCGCGTCAGCTTCGAGCAACAGCCGGATACGCGCTGGTGGAGCCTGACCCTCTATGCCGCAGATGACTTTCTCGCGGTCAATGGCGATGAGGCCCACTCGGTCACCGCAGAACATGCAGCAGCCGGCGCCGGGGATGCGATGAGCGTGCTTATCGCCCCCTCACGACCGGCCGTTCCGGCCTTCTGGATGAGTTCACGCCATGCCGGGCATTTCGCCCTGACCCTGCGCCTGTATCAACCGGATGCATCGATCAGCGCCAACCCGATCCTGGCGGCCCTGCCCCGGATTGATCGCCTGTCCTGCGAAGGTGAATCATGATGCGTCGATTCCTGCCTCTCGCTGCAGGCCTGCTCGCGAGTGGGCTCGGATTCTGGGTCACGCTGAACTGGATTCCCGGCTTCATCATGTCACGTGCAATGGATCAGATGGAGAGTCGCGGCGCAGCGGCCAATTCGGTCACGCACGTGCCCCCCGTCACCGAAGCCAGCCGCACTGTCGTCCGGCCGAGCCCGGACATCTTATACTCCATCTGCCCGTATGACCTGTCTCAAGGCCCCTTGCTGATCCAGGCCCGCTGGCCGCGGAGCGGCGGCTATGCCTCCATCAGCCTGTATGACAGCCGAACCAATAACATCTTCACTCTCAGCGACCGCGATACCGGCCGCGCGCCAGTCATCTGGCTCGACCAGCCAGGTGCCGCACCGGTTCCGGACGGCGCGATCGCCGTACGCAGCCCCACCGAGACCGGCCTGGTCCTGTATCGCCGGATCGTCGAGGATCCCTCGATGGTCCCCGCCGCCAATGCCGAGCGACGCAGCTTCATGTGCGACGGGCAATAGCGCCTGACAACAGCATCCAGACATGAAAACCCCCGGAGCCTGGCTCCGGGGGTCTTCTGTTCAGCTTGCCCGGCGGGCTATTCCGGCATTGCGCCCCCATCCGCAACCGGCTCGTCCGGATCCATCAGCTTTTGCGTCAGGAAGGTGTAGAGCAGGGCATCGCGCCGGGCCGACTCCTCGAGATTGGCGGCTGCGGCATGACCGCCGGCCGTGTTCTCGTAATAGAGATAGGGATGGCCCAGCTCGGCGAGCAGATACGCCATCTTGCGCGCATGGCCCGGATGAACCCGGTCATCCTTGGTCGAGGTATAGAGATAGATTTCCGGGTATTCGCCATTGGCGTCGACATTGTGATAGGGCGAAATCGAGCGCAGGAAAGCGCCCTCATCCGGATCGGCCGGATCACCATATTCGCCCATCCAGGAATTGCCGGCGAGCAGGGTGTGGTAGCGCAGCATGTCGAGCAGCGGCACCGCGGAGACGACGGCATTCCACAGATCCGGACGCTGGGTATACATCACGCCGGTCAGCAGACCACCATTCGACCCGCCATAGACGCCCAAGTGGCGCGAGCTGGTCAGACCGGTATCAATCAGGTCTTCAGCCACCGCGATCAGATCGTCATAGATGCGCTGTCGATCCATTTTCAGACCCGCCTGGTGCCAGGCCGGTCCGAATTCGCCGCCGCCACGAATATTGGCGACAACATAGGCGCCGCCATTCTCGAGCCAGAGCTGGCCGCGACTGCCCGAATAGCTCGGCCGGATCGAGACCTGGAAGCCGCCATAGGCGTAGAGCAGGGTCGGCGTTGTGCCATCCATCACCGTGTCTTCGCGGCGGACCACGAAATAGGGGATCATGGTGCCATCGGTCGACGCGGTTTCAAGCTGCTCGACTACCAGGCCTTCGGCATCGAAGCGCGCCGGGATGGATTTGATCGGCTCGACCGTCAGTTCGGCGGAATTGACCAGCGACAGGGTATCGGGGGTCAGGAAACCTTCCGCGCTCATGAAGGCGATGTCTTCATGACTGTCTGTGCTGCCCAGATTGATCGTCATGCTGGCCGGGACCGGGATCGTCTCGGAGGTCCAGACGCCATTTTCAAAGCGGAAGGCCTCGAGCCCGCCGACCACATTCTCGTCGATCTCGACCAGGAAGGCGGTGCGGGTCGACCCCATGCCACCCAATGATTGCCGGTCACGCGGCACATAAACCGTGTGCACGGTCGGCAGTTCGCCTGTTGCGACCCATTCGGCGATATCAAAAGAGAGCAGCGAACCCTGGGCAAAGCTTGCACCGCCCTCGACCGGCGCCCAGTCCTCCTCGATCGTAAAGACGAGCTGGCCGTGGAAAATATCCTGGATCGAGGATTTGGCCGGTAGCGGCAATTGCACCGGTGCCGCGCCTGCCGGCAGATGCCACCAGGTCGTGTCGTAGAAGGTGACCGCCTGCGAAGCCATCATATAGACCGTGCCGTCGAAATCCTCGGCGCGGAAGGTGAAGAGGCCAACATCAGACCGGTCGCCACGCACGACTTCGGTCGCATCGGAGAGCGAAGTGCCGCGCTCCCAGCGATAGGCGACGGATGGATATCCGGAATCGGTCGTATCGGCCTCGTTCGTCGCCAGACCCACCATCAAGGTATCGGCATCGATCCAGCTGACGCCGCCCTTGGCCTCCGGTGTCTCGAAACCGCCAGCGACAAAATCGCGGGCCGAGATCGAGAATTCCCGCCGCACGGCGGCGTCAGAGCCACCATCAGACAGGGTGACCATGCAGTGCTCATAATCCGGCCCGAGGCAGTTGGCGCCGCGCCAGACCCAGTTCTTGCCTTCCGCTTCCGAGAGCGCATCAAGGTCAAGAATGATATCCCAATCCGGCGTGTCGGTGACATAGCTGTCCATTGTGGTGCGGCGCCAGAGACCGTGAGTGTTGGTCGCGTCCTGCCAGAAATTCCACACGAAGCCGCCATAAAACGCGCCGCCCGGGATCCGGTCCTCGCTCTGATAGATCGCCAGGGCCTGATCAAACATGCCCTGATAGCGCTCATCCTCCTGCAGACGATCGAAAGTCCGCTCATTCTGGCCTTCCACCCAGGCAATTGCTTCCTCGCCCTCGACTTCCTCGAGCCAGACGCGCGGATCATTCTCCGGATCAATCTGGACGATCTGGCGCCCGGCGCCGGGTAGCTCATTGTCGGGGGTCACGCTATCTCCATTGTCTACGGCCGGCTGACTGCAGGCCGCCAGCAAGAGCGCACCCGCTATTGCCATCAATCTGTTCGCTGTTGAGCGCATCATCGAAGTCCTCCTTGACGATTTGAGACGCAGTAAAGCCCGGAGCGGCGCTGGACGTAAAGCCGTGTCAGCGCTATCGCAGCAGAATGAAAGCAAGACTGATGAATGGTGCGGGCAATGCCTTTATCCTCGTGGATGCGCGCGGAGAGCCGTCACCGGTCCGGATTTCCGCCGGCCAGATACGCAATTGGGCCCAACGATGGGCGTTCGATCAACTACTTGTGCTTGAAGACTCCGATCGCGCCGACGCCTTCATGCGAATATGGAATGCCGATGGCGACGAAGTTGGCGCCTGCGGCAATGGGACACGCGCCGCAGCCTGGCAAATGATGGAGAACACAGGCCGTCAGCATGCAGCCATCGACACACGGGCTGGCATTCTGCTGGCGGAGCGCAAGCCGGGTCGCGAGATCAGTGTCGATATGGGTGTCCCGCGCCTCGACTGGCGCGACATCCCGCTGGCCCGCCCGATGGATACCGTCAGCCTGGATTTTCGCACCGAGATTGACGGTATCCGGATCGAAAACCCCGGCGCGGTCAATATGGGCAATCCCCACGCAGTTTTTTTTGTGCGCGATCTGGAGAATTTGCCGGTGGAGCGCCTCGGCCGCGAGGTCGAATTCGATCCGGTCTTCCCGGAACGGGTCAATGCCGGCTTCGCCCAGATCCACGACCCGGCTCATATCCGGCTGCGGGTCTGGGAACGCGGTGCCGGGCTGACCCCGGCCTGCGGAACCGGTGCCTGCGCCGCCCTCGTCGCGGCACACCGCCGGGGGCTGGCAGGGCGAAGCGCCAGGATCAGCGCCGATGGCGGCGAGTTATTCGTCGAGTGGCGCGAGAGCGATAGCCATGTCATTCTCACCGGCCCTGTCGAGGACCAAGGCGAGATCGCCCTCGAGCCCTGGCACTGACTGGGGTGTCGCAAAAGTAACTTTCTGGCCAGAATAAAACCAATACTATCAAGCATCCAGACCGCCCGAAACACGGGGCGGCGTTGTCGAGAAGGCGTATTATGGGCAAGACACTCACCCTGCGAAGCATTCTGGCAGCCGGGCTTGCCTGCCTGATTGGCCTGCCGGCACTGGCCCAGTCGGATGGTGAGCGTCCAGAGGCCGGCCTTCCGACCTCCCAGACGATCGCGATGGAATTGTTCGGCGGGGCAAATAGCGCGCTGCGGACCGGCGATTTCGAGAGCGCCCGGCGCATGCTGGAAGCCGCACTCGACCTCAAGCCCGGCCACCCGGCCATTCTTGGCGGCCTGTACCGCGTCGCGATCCTGGCTGAACGGACGGGCGATGCGTTCGACGTGCTCGAGCGCATGGCCGACGCCGGGCTCGGCTATGAAACCGCAGATGATACCGCGATGCTCGCCGGCGCCGATGCCGGCCGTCTCGCGGCCGTCCAGACCCGTCTGACCCGCAATCTGGCCGCAACCGGTCATGCCGAGCGCGCTGCACGAATCGATCGCCCTGATGCACTGATCGAGGGTGTCGCCGTCGATATCGAGACCGACCGGATTTTCCTTTCCTCGGTCGCCAATCGCGAAATCCTCTTGCTCGAACCCTTCGCGCCCAACGAGCCGCTTGTCTTTGCCGATCGCGAGGACGGGCTCTGGTCCGTGTTCGGCCTGGCCGTCGATGATCGCAGCCGTATGGTTTGGGCAGCCTCCGGTGTGGTGCCGCAAACCCCGCTCGAGGCCGGAGAGGCCACCGGAACAGCGCTGTTTGCCTTCGACATGATGACGGGCGATCTCTATCGCCGCTATGAAATCGAGGGTGCTGAACGGCTTGCCGATTTCGTCGTGCGCGACGGAAGCGTTTATGTCGCCGATGCCGACGCACCACGCATCTATGTCCTCAACTCGCTGTCCGGCCAGCTTGAGCTTCTGGTCGAGGATCCGCGCTTCGTCAGTCTGCAGGGCCTCGCCCTGGCACATGGCGCCCTCTATGCCGCCGATTATGCGATGGGCATATGGCGGATCGATCTGGGCGATCACAGTGTCTCGCAAGTCCGCGCCGGGCATGAAAGCCTGATCGGTATCGATGGTTTCCTCAATACGCGCGAGGGCCGGCTGATCGCCGTGCGCAATGGCGTCACGCCCCACCAGGTGATGGCGATTGATCTCGACGCCACGGGCCATAGCGTCAGCAATATCGATATCGTCCTGCGTGGACATCGCGACATGACGGGCAATACGGAACCAACACTGATCGATCTGGCCGATGGCCGCGGCTGGCTGGTCGCCAATGCCGCCTGGCCGCTCTTTCCCGAGGACGGCTCACCCCCGGACGGACCGCGGCCGGCAACCATTATCCTCGAACTCGATCTGGACTAGGAAGATTATTCAACGGCCTGATTGCGACCGACCCCGGCACGACCGGGACCAGCCCCGAGCTGGGCGGCGCTTGGCGGCCTTCATGCGGCCGGACTAGTCGGTTTCGATCTCAAAAATGGAGGCGCCGCAGGTTTGCTGGATAACGACTTGTGCGGTATCGAGCCGATGGCGGAAACTGGCCGCCTCGGCTTCCGACGCGCCCGATTGCCGCAAGTGCTCACCGATGTCGGCAGCCGTTTCTCCAGCCTCCAGGGCCTCGGCGATGCGGTGCAACTGCCCCGGTTCAAAGCGCGAGCCGGCCTCGCGGGCCAGGCATTGGCAAGCATGATCGTCATAATTGCGCGCCAGGCAAATTCCGGCAATCCGGTCGGCCGGGCCGTCAAGGCTTGCCGCCGATGCCACAGGCATGGCCAGCGCAAGCAGCAGGCAGGCTCCGGCTACCGAAGCCGCACTGAACCTGTTACAAAGCTCTGACATGTCGCGACACACCCCACCGCCTGGAGGCGATGGCCCCGGGCAATCCTCCGCAACCGGCTTGATCAAGCCGGCAGCGGACAGTCATAATCGAAGAGTCCCGATCGGAAAACTGACCAAGGATAGAATTATGAAACGCCTCCTCTGCCTCGCTGCAATTTCCGTGCTCGCCGCCTGCGCCACGCCGACGCCCTACCAGGCGGCCGGCGACAACCATTGGGGCTTCCAGGAAAGCCAGATCGAGGCCAATCGTTTCCGGGTCTCGTTCAGCGGCAATTCGCTGACGGATCGCGAAACCGTCGAGACCTATTTCCTCTACCGCGCGGCCGAACTCACGCTGGAGCGCGGCTATGATCATTTCATTGTCGTGCAACGGGCAACCGATGTGGAGTCCCGGATCATTGGCGCAGGTCGGGATCCGTTCTACCGGCCGGGTTTCGGGCTCCATTACACCTACTTCCATCCGCGCTGGGGCTGGTATGGTGCCGGTGATCCCTTCTGGAATGACAATAATTATCGCGAAATCACGCGCTATGAAGCCAGTGCCGAAATCGTCCTCGGCCACGGCAACAAGCCCGATGACGCCAATGCATTCGACGCCCGCGACGTGATGACCAATCTGGGCCCGCGCATTCAGCGGCCGGAGGCCGGCTGAGCCGCTCAGAAGTTGACTGACAGGCCCAGAAGCACCGCGCGGGGCGCGCCAGGGCGCAATCCGGCCGGCTGGCGCGCAACCGCATAGACTTCATCGGTGAGGTTTCGGACCGAGAGGCGGGCCCGCACCTGCTCGCTGACCGCATACCAGGCGGAGAGGTCAGCGACGGTATGCGCCTCGATGCGCTCGTCTGCCGCGATCGCGCCCTGACCGGCTGTCGTGCGGACTTCATCGACCCAGGACATCGCCAGCTCGCCGCCGAAACGGCCGGCATCGATACCGATGGCGGCAAAGAATTGCTGTTCCGGGATATAGGGCACCAGATCGCCGGCCAGCACCACGCCCCAGGGCTCGTAATCCGAGCTGAACCCGGTCTGGAATTCGGCTTCGGTCCAGGTATAGGCCGCGCGGACCGGAACCGAGACACCCAGTCCCAGCAGCGGACCGAGATCCGCATCGCCGGTCAGCTCGAGGCCGCGGACATCGACCTCGCCACCGTCGAATTGATCGCCAACCGTGCAGCCGCCACCGGTGGAATTGGTGCAGCTGCCGATCAGATTCTCATAGGCATTGAAGAATCCGACCGCTTCAACCTGCCAGGTTCCGCGGCCATAGCGGACGCCAAACTCCCAATTGGTCGCATCCTCGGGCTCTTGCGTTGTCGAACCGGGCGCCGGCGGTGCGAACCCGCGGTGAACACCGGCGAAGACCGACAAATTGGTGTCGAAATCATAGCGCAAGCCCAGCCCGGGAATGAAGGCTTCGACCGTATTGGCGCGACGCGTCAGATTGGCGCCTGTCCGGTCAGGGTCGAGCTTGCCATAGTCCTCGCGCTGCAGTTCGACGCGCTCATAGCGCAGGCCCGGGGTCAGCAGCCAATTGCCGAAGCTGATCTCATCCTGGACGAAGAAGGCCAGGGCGTCGGCGCTTTCGATCCGGTTGGAATCGGAGCCGGGCACATCGACACTGGTCTGCACCATCTGGCCGTCATCCATCCGGAAGCGCTCGACCCATTGATAGCGGTCCATCTCGTCGCGATGCGCGCGGATGCCAACGCGCCAGCTATGATCCGCCCGGGCCAGGGTCATGTCACCGGCAAGCTCGAACTGGACACCCTGCGCCGCATAGTCGCGATTATTGTGTTTGACCCGCAAGGCATCATCGGCGGAGACAAAACCGCTGGCGCCGAGCACGGCATCGAAGGCATCAGCATTGGCGGCCGGATCCTCGAGCAAGCTCGCGATGGAAACGGATCCGGCGGCACCGGCACCATCGGGATCGATACTGTCGAGCTTGAACCAGTCGCGGGAGAATTCGGTCGAATAGGCGACGGCGGAGAAGACCAGCCCGTTTTGCAGCTCACCGCGATAGCGCAGCGAAATCTCGGAATGCTGCGCGTCCATCTCGTCCATCTGGCTGCCGGCATAGCGACGGAAAGGATCGGCGGCGAAATCGGCCCCGGTCAGGCCAAGATAGGTTTCATTGGACAGCTCATCCGAATACTGGCCCTTCAGCTCGAACATGTGGGCGATGCTGCCGGCGTCGAACTCGAAGCGCAATTTGCCGACATAGTCCTCAATCTCATAGCCGGTCGAAGCATTCTCGAAGCCATCAATCGTCTTGAAACCGTCAGCGCTGTCGAGATAGGCCTCGACCAGGCCACCGATGCGAACGCCATCGGCAGACTCCGTCATGCCGCCGGCAAAGCCGTGGCCCCGCAGGATGCCCTCATCACCGGCCCAGAGCCCAAGCTGGCCGGAGAAGACTTCCGGGACCGGCGTTGAGAGCAGGTTGAGCGAACCGCCCTGGGTGCGCGGCCCATAGCGCACGCCCGCCGCGCCCTTGATCACTTCAACGCCTGCCATGCGGCCGGCATGAGGGAAGTAATAGGCTGCAGGCGCGGCATAGGGCGCCGGGGAGATCAGGACGCCGTCTTCCATCAGGGTGATTTTCTCGGAGCGGTCGAGCCCGGTGCCGCGCATGCCGATATTCGGGCGCAGGCCATAGCCATCCTCTTCCTGGATATTCACGCCGGCGACCGTGCGCAGCAGGCGCGTGATGTCGGGATAGTCATGCACGGCGAGATCATCAGCATCGAGCAGGTCTGCCGAGCCGGGGACCGAATTCGGGTCGCCACCGAGCCCGATAATCGTGATCACATCAGCGTGGCTGGCTGCGACCGCCGCTTCCTGCGCCCAGGCGGGCATGGAAATCGCGACCAATGCGGTCGCAGAGAGAAGCGTATGGCGCATGGAAACCCCCGACAGATGCGTCTTGCGAATGAAGCGCAATTACAGGGCAAGCCGGGACATGTCCAGATTTATTGAGAGTGAGTTTCATAGTCTCTCGCAGATGCGCGCAGGAAAAAGGGCCGGGGGATCGCCCCGGCCCAATCCATGCGAAACCGGAGCCGTCGGCTATTTCGGCGGCATGCGCGCGCCGGCATCCAGGCGGACGCATTCAGCATTGATATAGTCATTGGTCACCATGAAGGCGACGAGATCGGCGTATTCGGCCGGGGTGCCGAAACGCTGCGGGAATTGCAGGTGCGAGGCGAGCGAGACTTTCACTTCCGGCGGCATTTGCTGATAGATCGGCGTCTCGAAGAAGCCCGGCAGGATGGTGTTGACGCGAATGCCTTCGCGCGCCAGATCGCGCGCCATCGGCAGGGTCATGCCATAAATCCCGCCCTTGGAGGCTGAATAGGCCACCTGGCCGATCTGGCCGTCCTGGGCTGCGACCGAGGCGGTGTTGATGATCACGCCGCGGCCGGAACCGCCATTGGGATCAATCGACATCATGCCGGCCGCCGATTTGGCAGCGCAGATGAAGGAGCCGACCAGATTGATCGCGATCACCTTGGAGAAAGCGGCAAAACCGTGCGCGGCGATCTCGCCGGTCGAGGAGGAGCGGCGCGCCGTCTTCTCGGCCCAGCCGATACCGGCACAATTGACGAAAACACGTTCCTGGCCGTGGGCCGCACGCGCCTTGGCGAAACCGGCATCAACGCTGGCTTCGTCGGCGACATTGACCTGACAGAATACACCGCCGATTTCCTTCGCGACCATTTCGCCGCGCTCGGCATTCATGTCGAAAATGGCAACCTTGGCACCATCAGCAGCCAGACGGCGGGCCGAGCCCTCGCCAAGACCGGAAGCGCCGCCAGTGACGATGGCAGCAATAGACGCGTCAATTTTCATCGTTTCATTCCCCTGCGTGGATTGGCACATCGCCAAACAAGATCTCTGTTCAGGGGCGTAGCGAAAAGGTGCGGCTTTCGCAAGCGAGGCACAGCGCCGCATTGCCGCCTTCACCGCCGCCCCGGCCGATGCTAGAGCTGTCGGCAATCTCACACCCTGCCTGGAGAACCCCTGTCATGTCCGGTGCCTATGCTCTCGTACTTCATGGTGGTGCCGGCGTGCTCGCCGATCACGGCTATCCCGATCAGATCGCGCATATGCGCAGGCTCGCCGAACTGGGCAAATCCATGCTCGGATCCGGCGAGAGCGCCCTCGACACCGTCACGGAAATCGTCCGCCAGCTGGAGGCCTCGGGCCTCTATGTGGCCGGCAAGGGGGCCTCACCCAACAAGGCCGGCCGCTATGAGCTCGATGCCGCCATCATGACCGGCATTGATCGCAAGGCCGGTGCTGTGGCGGCGCTGACCGGTTTCGTCAGCCCGGTGCATGCCGCACGCGCCGTCATGGAAACCACCCCGCACGTCATGCTGGCCGGCCGCGGTGCCGATGCCTTCGCCATGCAGCAGGGCCTCGAATGCGTCGACAGTGTGAATGATTACTACACCCCCGCCGCCGCGCCCGACGATCGCGCCATGGCGACCGGAACGGTTGGCTGTGTTGCGCTCGACAAGGCCGGCCATCTCGTCGCTGCGACCTCGACCGGCGGCACGCTGAACAAGATGGAAGGCCGCATCGGCGATTGCCCGGTGATCGGCTCGGGCACCTGGGCCGACAGCCAGGTCGCGGTCTCCTGCACCGGCCAGGGCGAGTATTTCCTGCGCACGGCGACCGCGAAGGATGTGGCGGCGCGCATGGCCTATGGCGGGCTGGACCTTGCGGCGGCCTGCCAGGCAGCGATTGATGAGGTAGGGGCACTGGGCGGCGAGGGCGGGCTGATCGCCGTCGACCGGCATGGCCATATCGCCCAGCCCTTCAACTCCCCGGGCATGAAACGCGCGGCCGTGCAGGCCGACGGCATGATCACGGTCGATATCGACTAGCGCCGCGATTCCCACGCTAAAATTTGCGTCATCGGGCAAATCTTAGCGCGGACTTAACCCTCGCCATCATACCGCCATCTGGGTGCGCATATTCTTGTTCTTTCCCTGGTGAGGTGTTTGCCGTGACCATCCGACGCTGTCTGACTGCTCTCATTCTGATCTTCGGCCTCGGCGCGCCGGCCCTGGCCCAGAGCGAACCTGAATTTCGCGGCGAGTATAGCGATTGGCGGGTCTTCACCCGCTCAACCGATGACGGCCTTGTCTGCTATACGCTCAGCCGTCCTCGCGATTCCACACCGCTCGCCCATGCCCATGGCAATGTCTATTTTCTGGTATCGACCTGGCAATCCGGCTCGGTCGAGGAACAGCCCAACCTGCTGGTCGGCTATGATCTGCGCCCGATCAGCCCGCCGCAAATCCGGGTCGGGTCGAGCCGGTTTGACATGTTTGTCGACGGCCAGGAGGCTTTTCTCGACAATCTGCGCGATGAGCCCTCCCTGGTCCGGGAAATGCGCCGCGGCTCCACCATGCGGGTGACCGGCACGACGAGCGACGGGATCGCCACCGCCTACGAGTTTTCGCTCAGCGGCATCACCGCCGCGTTGCAACGCGTTTCCAGCCTTTGCGGCTAGGCTCGCCGGCAGGCCGTTACGATTAGGCCGCGCCGCGCTTTTGTGATATTGCGCGCGGCTTCCGAACATTTGAACGGTCCATCCAAGATCATGAGCCATGCGCTGAACATCGCAGCCGCCAACGTCAATGCCCCGCGCATCGACGATTCCACGCCACGCAGCCTGCCCTCACTGGCCGGGATGGGGCGGACACAATTGCGCGAAGCGGCGCTCGCCTGCGGCGTCGAGGAACGCAAGGCGAAGATGCGCGCCAACCAGCTGTTCGGCTGGATCTATCATTATGGCAGCACCTCCTTCGACGAAATGACGAATATCGACAAGGAGACGCGGGGCCGCCTTGCGGCGCATTACACGCTCGACCGGCCGCGCATCCTCGAACGCCTCGTCTCCACCGACGGCACCCGCAAATACCTGATCGAGCTGGCGCCCGGCGTCGAGTGCGAAACCGTCTTCATTCCCGATGTCGCCCGCTCCGGGGCGCTGTGCGTGTCCAGCCAGGTCGGCTGCACGCTCAATTGCACCTTCTGCCATACCGGCACCCAGGCGCTGGTGCGCAATCTCACCGCTGCGGAAATCGTCGCCCAGGTAATGATTGCGCGCGATGACCTGGCCGAATGGCCGAGCTCCAATGCTGACCGCAAGGTGACCAATATCGTCTTTATGGGCATGGGCGAGCCCCTGTATAATCTCGACCATGTCTCGGATTCGATCGATACCATCTCCGATCCGGAAGGCATGGCGATCGGCCGTCGCCGCATCACGGTCTCGACCTCCGGCGTGGTGCCGAAAATCTCCGAGCTCGGCACCCGCACCAACACCATGCTGGCCATCTCGCTGCACGCCACCAATGACGCCCTGCGCGACGAGCTGGTGCCGCTGAATAAAAAATACCCGCTCAAAATGCTGATGGACGCGATCCGCGCCTATCCGGGCCTCAATAATTCGCGCCGCATCACTTTCGAATACGTGATGCTGAAGGGTGTCAATGACAGCCTCGCCGAAGCGCGCGCCCTGGTGAAACTGCTCAAGGGCGTGCCGGCCAAGATCAATCTCATCCCCTTCAATCCCTGGCCAAACAGCCCTTATGAGTGCTCGGACTGGCCGCAGATTGTCGCTTTCGCCGACCTCGTCAACAAGGCTGGCTATGCCTCGCCGATCCGCACCCCGCGCGGCCGCGACATCTTCGCCGCCTGCGGCCAATTGCGCTCCGAGAGCAAGAAGGTGAAGGCAAGCGAGTTGAAGAAGCAGCGGCTGGAGCAGCAAGCCGCCGCCGGCGAATGACCTGTGCCATTCTCTATCGCTGGCGTCTCAAGCCCGGCCGCGAAACCGAGTTCCGCGCGGCCTGGGCCGAAGGCACGCGCCTGATCCATCAGCGCTGCCACTCCTATGGCGCGCGCCTGCACGAGGGCGAAAACGGCGAGATCTGGTCCTATGCGCTGTGGCCGTCAGAAGCGATGCGCCAGGCCTGTTTTGCCGATCATGACTGGTTTTCCCGGGACTGCTTCAAGACCATGCAGGCCTGTATCGAGGAGCGTTTCGACGAGATCCGACTCACCCTCACCGATGATGCCCTGACAATACCCTATCCACGTCTTGATCCCGTCCTGCTGACCACGGAGCGCCTGTTATTGCGCCCCATGACGTTTGAGGATTGCGAGGCCTTCCTGCCGGCGCTGACCGATCCGGAGACGATGAAATACTGGTCGCGCGGTCCGCTGGCCGGCATCGAGGCGGTACGCGATTATCTCGGCTGGAATATCCGCGGCGACGGCGTGGAGAGCTTCGTGATCACGCTCAAGGACTCACCCGAGGATGCGCTCGGATGGGTCGTGCTGATGGACCGGAAGAATAACGCGGCCGAGACCGGCTATATGCTGCGCCCTGACCGGCAGGGCCATGGCTATGCCCGCGAAGCCGTCGAGGCCGTTCTCCGGCACGGCTTCGAGACCCGCGGCCTGCGCCGCATCTATGCCGATACCGACCCGGACAATGCCGGTTCCATCCGTCTGCTGGAATCGCTCGGCTTCCAGCTCGAGGGCCGTTTGCGCGCCGCCTGGGAAACCCATATCGGCGTGCGCGACAGCCTGATCTTCGCCCGGATCCGGCCCTGAGACGTTGGTCGCAGCGCGAACAAGGCTTCTTTAACCACAATCATGGTCTGACTGATACATCTGGTCAGGAAATGAAACCTTGCGCGCGCGTCCCAATGCCCTTCGCCGATATCTTCCGGCCATCGTCGTGAGCCTGGCTGCGATCTGCATGCCGCTGCTCTCGGCCTTCGAGCCGGTGCGCGGCGACGAAGCCGCCGCCATCTTCCCGCCGGGCTGGACCCATGCCGATACCGTCCTTGCGACGGCTGAGGCCGATCTGGCCTTCGTCCGTTTCGGTGCCTTCGCCAATATCGGCATCGTGCGGATCGTCGATCAGAGCTCGTTGACCGACCTGCGCCGGGCCGGCGCCCTGCTCCTGCTTCCACCCGGCGCGCTGGGTGGCTGCCTGCTGCCGCGCGACAATCTCACCCCGTTTGACACCAACGCCACCAGCATCGGAATCTCGACATGAATCGTCTCGATCAACTCAGATCACAGGCCCAGTCAGCCCTGACGCTGGTCATTTGCGCTGCCGCAATCCTCTACCCGATCAGCGCCCTCTTCCTGGCCGCCGACCGGCTGATACCGGGTACGGTCCTGTTGTTCGCCGTCGCCGGCGCCGCCGTATTCGCGTGGAAGACCGATCCCAATTCGGTCGCCTCGCGCATCACCACCGGCGCCGCGCTGATCGCATTCCCCGCCGCGCTCGTCTACATGATAAGCGGCTCGGCCTGGCAGATCGACATGCACATGCTGTTCTTCGCCTGCCTGGCAGCCACCGCCGTCCTGCTGGACTGGCGCGTCATCCTCGCCGCCGCAGCCGTCACCGCCGTCCACCATCTTTCGCTCAATTTCATCCTGCCCTGGGCAATCTTTCCGGAAGGCGCGAGCTTTGTACGCGTCATGCTGCATGCGGTGATTGTTATTGGCCAGAGCGCGACCCTGATCTGGCTGACTGCCCAGGCGGCCAAGGCCCTCACCGATGCCGATTCAAGCACGCGGGAAGCCAATGCAGCCCAGCAATCCGCGGCCCAGAGCGCTGTGGCCGAACAATCCGCAAAGACCGATACCGAAACCCGCCGCGCTGCGGTCGCCAGCCTGGCGACTGATTTCCAGAACGCCCTGCGCACCGTCGCGCGCGGCGTTACCGGAGCGGCCGGACAGGTGGATTCGCTGGCCCGCCAGCTTCAGACCGATGCCAGCGCAACCCGGGACGGTGCCCGCAGCGCCGCCGATCGTGCCGGGCAGACCAATGCCAATGTCCAGTCCGTCGCTGCTGCGGCGCAGGAATTATCGGCCTCGATCTCGGAAGTCTCGCGCATCCTTGAGAACTCCGACAATGTCTCCGAACGCGCCGCTGCCGAAGCCGTCGGCGCCGGCCGTTCGATCGACGATCTCCAGGCTGCCGCCAAGGAGATCGAGGACATTATGCAACTGGTCGCGGCGGTCGCCGAACAGACCAATCTTCTGGCCCTCAACGCGACCATCGAAGCGGCCCGCGCCGGGGAAGCCGGCAAGGGTTTCGCCGTTGTCGCTTCGGAAGTGAAAGCCCTCGCCGAACAGACCTCGCGCGCCTCCAGCGATATTGCAGGGCGGATTGAAGCCATGCGCGGCGCCTCGGGCGGCGCTGCCAGCTCGCTCGGCAAGATCGCCGAGACAATTGAAGAATTGCGGGCCTCGTCCAATAGCGTCCGCGGCGCCTTCTCCGAGCAGAGCAGCGCGACGCGCGAGATTGCCGAACTGGCCGAACGGGCCGCCGGCGAGACCTCGGAAGTGACACGGGAAATGGACAATGTGAACGGAGCGGCCAGCCGCGCCAGCACGGCCGCCGAGGAATTCATGCTCGCCTCGTCAGAGCTGAACCAGTCGGCCACTCAGCTCGACCATGAATTGAACACGTTCAAGGACGCGCTTGACGCTGCCTGAGGCGTCTGGCCGGCGGCAGGCATGAAAACGGGCGGTGCCAGCCGGCGCCGCCCGTTTTCATGTCAGAATTCGCCTCCGCTCAACCCGGCTTGCGGAACCGGTAGACGAAACGATCCGTATGCCGCCTCAGGTCCGGCGCGAATACATTGCCGGTCCGGTCGTCCCCGGAATTGGCGAGCATGTCGCTTTCCGCTTCCAGAATGAAACCGGCCGCCATCACTTCTTCGCGCACGACATGGGCATCAATCCGGTGGGTGTCATTGACAAAGGCGAGGCGGGAACCAACCGGCGCATGGTGATCAATGACGATGAAGACACCACCCGGGCGCAGGGCGTTATAGATCGCCTGGTTCATCGCCACCCGGTCCGTGCCGTCATAGGCTGTGTCGTGGTAGAAGAGCACCATGAAGGCCGCATCCAGCGGCGCGTCGATCGCCGTATCGAAATTCTCGATCATATCGACGATGCGGGTCATATTGCCGCGTGAGTCCGCCAGCTCGCCGAGAGCGGTATTGCCATCAGTGAAGCGTTCGGCAATCCAGCTCGGATTGAAGGCATAGACATGGCCCTCCTCACCGACAGCGGCCGAGAGCACGCGCGCATAATAACCCCCACCGGGAACGATATCGGCGACCTGCCAACCATGCTCCAGACCGGCAAAGGCCAGCACTTCAGCGGGATGGCGGTCAACATCGAGCAGACGGTCCTCTTCGGGGCGCGAGGTGTCAGCCAGGGCCGCTTCGATCACCGCCGGCATCGGGTCGCCGAGCGGCGGCGCCGCGCTTTCCCCGGGGACTGCCCCGGCCGTCTGGGCAAGGGTCGACATGTCGTCGCCATCCGGCAAGTCGGCGGCAGGCGAGCAGGCTGCCAGCGACAGGGCTGCAGCAGAAAGACAGAAAAGCAGGCGCATGGAACGATCCCCGATAATGGTCCCCGAATGAAGCGCCATCATCGCCCAGTCGCCATCACATGCCAATCAATTCGCCGTGAGGCAATTTCCCTGCCCGAATACGTCGGACCTTTACCGTTGGGAAGGTTTTTTCTGGCATCAAGAGCGCGTGTCCGGAGCCTGATTCCTTCCGCGACTTGGGGAGATTGAATCATGCAATTCATGCTGGCCATCGCGACGATCATGGCAGTCGGCGCGGCTTTCATTTACCGGGCCGAAAGCCGCCGCGAGGACTAAGCGTCCCGCGCTGCTTGCAGACACTTGCACATCGCTGCCGGGGCCGTTTATCTCGGCAATCCAATCCCGCTGCGAAGGGCTCGCCATGCTGCTCCACCACGCCACCTGGCCTGAAGTCGAAACCTATCTGAAGCGCTGCAAGGGCATCGTGATTCCGATCGGTTCAACCGAACAGCACGGTCCCAATGGACTTGTCGGCACCGATGCCATCTGCCCGGAGGTGATCGCCACCGAGGCTGGTGCCGAAGCCGGCTTCCTCGTCGGCCCGACCTTCAATGTCGGCATCGCCCAGCACCATCTCGGCTTTGCCGGCTCGATGACGCTGCGCCCCTCGACCATGATCGCCGTCATCAATGACTGGACCGAGAGCCTGCTGCGCCACGGCTTCAAGCGGATTTATTTCTTCAATGGCCATGGCGGCAATATCACCACGATCAGCGCCGCCTTTGCCGAATTCTATGCGCAATGGTCACTCGATGCCGAGCCCTGCCCGGCGCGGCTGATGCAGCGCAACTGGTGGGAATTGCCGGGTGTCATGGACACTTGCCGCACGCTGTTTCCGGTCGGCGAAGGCTCGCACGCCACCGCATCGGAAGTCTCGGTGACGCAATACGCTCTGCCCCACGCGATCAAATCGGTCGCCATGAATCCGAAAATCGCCCCTTCAGGCGGCTTCACCGATGCGGCTGACTATCGCGCCCGATTCCCTGACGGTCGCATCGGGTCGGATCCGTCCCAGGCCACACCGGAGAAGGGCGCACAAATCGTCGCGATCGCGAAACAGGCCTTGATTGCCGATGTCGCGGACTTCTTCGAGATCAAGCCCGTCGCCGCGGCTTCCCAGTAACAGGCAGCCTGCAGCGGCGCGATGATTTCACCGGGCCTATTCGGTCAGGGCGGCGACGAATTGGGCTTCGATCTTGTCGGTCGATTGATTCACGACATCGCGTTCGCGTTCGATCAGCGTCTTCTTCAGCGCCTCGGAATAATGCGGCCGCGCCGCGCCAAGCACCGGTGCCGGCGCCAGCAGGACGAGCCGGTCGAATGAACCCTTCCCGGCTTCCCGGTTCAGTTGCGCGATTACCGACTGGACGAAATCATGCTCGGCCTGCCTGTGCCCGTCGGTGTGTTCCATCGCGGCGCGGTTGCCGCCGGTCTTGAAAACCCTGCCGGGGCGGTCGGAACTATGGTCCCGGGCCGGGGGATTGTGCTGGCTGTCCTGATCGACCAGCTGGAGATTGGGCTGGTCGTCAAAGCCCTCATTGCGCCAGATCAATGCCTTGCCGCCATCCAGCGCGGCGACCCAGGTAATAGCGTCGATTGGTGTACTCACGGCCAGTCTCCCTTATGTCTTCACCCCTTCAAATTGGGTGCGCGGCCAGGCGCTCGCAAGGCCCCGGCCCGGCGCATATTGTCGCGGGGGCAGGCATTCCGGAACACGTTCGCGACCCCGGCACCAACTAATCCTGCGGCCCGGATGCGAATTCATCCTTCTTCCGTCATTTTCCGCACCAGACCGATTCCATGCGCCCGACTTCCCGGCTATTCAGAGGCATGGACATTGTTCTGATCACGACAGTCATTGCATCGCTTTTCCTCGTCATCGGCGGGGCAGAGCCGCTCGCCGCGCGATTGCGACTGCCATACACCGTGATCCTCGCCTTGCTGGGCCTTCTGATCGGGTCGGGCGCGCTGTTCTTCCTGCAAACTGAGCTGACCGATGCCCTGAACCCGGTGGCGGAAGCGATCCTCGGCCTGCCAATCCGCTCGAACGTCTTCCTTTATGTCTTCCTGCCGACCTTGCTGTTTCAGGCAACCCTGGGGATGGATCTGCGCCGCATGCTCGATGACTGGGTTCCGATCCTCGTACTGGCAGTCGTGGCCGTGGTCGTGGCGACGCTGAGTGTCGGCTATGCCCTGTCCTGGGCCAGTGCGCTGCCCTTGGCCGCCTGTCTTCTGATCGGCGCCATCGTTTCGACCACCGATCCGTCGGCGGTCGTATCGATCTTCCGGTCCATTTCGGCACCGCGGCGGCTGGCGCGGATCATTGAGGGCGAGAGCCTGTTGAACGACGCCGCCGCCATTGCGTTGTTCGGCCTCTTCATGGGCTTCGTGATGCTGGGCGCTGCGGAACCGAGTCTTGGCGCAGCGCTCGGACGCTTCCCGCTGCTGATCGGCGGCGGCGCACTGACCGGCTGGCTCGCAGCGCGCATCGCCGTATGGATCATGGCCCGTTTCGCCCGGCATCAATTGGCACTGATCTCGATCTCGGTTGCCCTGCCTTATCTGGCCTATATCGGTGCCGAGCAAAGCATTGGTGCCTCCGGCGTAATCGCCGTGGTGGTTGCAGGACTGACCCTGAACCTGACCGGCCCCGGTCAGTTGCCGCCGCAAGCCTGGACCTATCTGCGCGAGGTCTGGGACCTGCTGGCACATTGGGGCGGGGCATTGATCTTCATTCTTGCAGCTTTGCTGATCCCCAGAATCCTCGAAGAAGTGCGCGCCGGGGACTTTGTGCTGATCGGGGTGGTGATCCTCGCCGCGATCGCCGCACGTGTGGTGATCCTGTTCGTGCTCTTGCCGCTGCTGACAGTCCTGCGCGTCTCACCGGGCGTCGAGCCACCCTACCGCGTCGCCATCCTGTGGGGCGGCCTGCGCGGCGCCGTTACCCTGGCGCTGGCCCTGGCCGTCACCGAGAGCGTCAGCGTCCCGGTGGAAGTCAAACGCGTGGTCGGCATCCTCGCCACGGGCTTCACGCTCTTCACATTGATTGTGCAGGGGGCGACCCTGCGGACGGTCATCGGCTGGCTCGGGCTGGACCGGCTCTCGCCGATCGACCAGGCACTGTCGCGCCAGGTTGTCGCCGTCGCGCTGCAGACCGTGCGCGAGGATGTGGCGCGCACGAGCGAAAATTATGAGCTGAGTCATGACATCGTGCGCTCCGAGGCCAAGCGCTTTGGCAAGCGGCTGGACAAAGCAGTGAAGACTGCCGAGGAGAGCGCCGACATGCTCGAGCATGATCGCGTCACGCTCGGCCTCGTCGCGCTGGCAGGCCATGAACGCGACACCATCCTCGCGCGCATGCATGAGCAGACCATCTCGGCGCGGATGGCCGAACAGGTCTTGTCGAATGCCGATCGGTTGATCGAGGGCGCGCGGTCGAAGGGCCGAAGGGGCTATCAGCGCGCCGCACGCCGCACCGTCGCCTATGGCCGCGCGTTCCGCGCCGCCGTTTTCCTGCACAGCCCGCTGCGCCTGTCCGGCCCGCTGGCCCGCATGACCGCCGACAGGTTCGAGCTTCTCCTGTCGCAGCGTCTGATCCTGCGCGACCTGAACGCTTTCATTGACGGGCGCATCCGCCGTATCCACGGACGCCGGGTGGCCGAACTGCTGCATGAGCTCCTCTCCTGGCGCATCGAGTCGGTGGAAACCGCACTCGAGGGTCTGCGCCTGCAATACCCAGGCTATGCCGACCAGCTGGAACGACGCTTCATCCGGCGCACCGCACTGCGCCTCGAGGAACGCGAATATACCGCCATGCGCGAGGATGGGCTGATCGGAGCAGAAGTCTTCGCCGTATTGATGAAAGGGCTGAGCTCGCGCCGCGCCGCCGCTGAACGCCGCCCGCGCCTGCTCATCGCGCTACAGCGTGCCGAGCTGGTGCGGCAATTCCCGCTCTTCGCCGAACTTGACGATGCCGCGCTCAAGCGCTTGGGCGGCGCGCTTCAAACCCGCTACGTCAATGCCGGTGAAGTCATCATCCGCAAGAATAGCGTCGTCAAAAGCGTCTTTTTCATCGCCTCAGGCGCGATCGAACTCCAGAGCGCAGGTCAGAGCTGGCGGCTTGGCGGCGGAGAGATGTTTGGGCAGATGGCGATCCTGATGCAAAAACCGCGACGGGCGGAGGCCCGCGCCATTGCGCCCTCGACCTTGCTGGCACTCGACGAAGAACGCTTTCGGCGCTTGCTCGATGGCAGCAATGCCTTGCGCGAGGCGGTACGCATCAGCGCTGAAAAGCGCGGAATCGACCCTGGCAGCCTTCTCTCGAACGACCCCGACCCGGCCTGACACGCGGCGTTGCGATCCAGCGGATCGGATGGTCCGCTGGCCATGCTTTTGGGCAATGTGGCCGGCCTTCGACCTCAAGCGCCCGGACGAGCGCTGGCCGATCTGCATCGCGGCGCACCCGCCCTTGCGATGGCGCGAGAGCCACTTGTAAACCGTGCCAACGGAGATGCCGAGCGAGGTGGCAATCATGTCCACGCTCTCACCCGACTGCCGTCGCTCGACGATTAGGAATCGCGCAAACGGTGCGGGTCTGGCATTTCTTTGGCTCTTCATCGGGGGCGATCCTTCTGGCCGATTGCT